>ERZ724527.108-NODE-108-length-39068-cov-7.679312_pt1 | contig 39068 bp, 24 predicted proteins | sample MGYA00376060_ERZ724527 | MGnify/ENA primary metagenome ERZ724527 (study PRJEB28724, sample SAMN07190886) | activated sludge metagenome | isolation source: activated sludge of sewage treatment plant in Hong Hong | place: USA: Christiansburg, Virginia | collected...
AGAATGTGTCTGCGATGGATTTGTCTGTTTTGCTAAATAAGCCTGTTGATGCCAGTGCCGTGAATCGCGCCCTGCGCAATGCCGCCCATGGCCCATTGGAAAATATTCTTGCCTACACGGAGGAGCCGCTCGCTTCCTGTGATTTTAACCACGATGCACATTCAGGCATTGTCGATGCCAGCCAGACCCGCGTCAGCGGTCAGCTCGTGAAGGTGCTGGTCTGGTTTGATAACGAATGGGCTTACGCTAACCGCATGCTGGATATTGTGCGGCGCTGGTGTTGATGGAACTAATGAATACTGTTGCGTAGCTGTTCTTCTGTGCTGGCCCAGGGCACGTAATTATTTACATTCTCGATAAAAAGCCTTTCAAATGCTTCGATATTATCCATGGTAATAAGGTGTTTTCCGGACGCCATTGAATCGATAATATAATCCTGCACGCCGCCATAAAAATGCCGTGGGTCGTGATAATGGGCGAGATCCCCTGTTATCCACAATTCATTGTTGAATGCATAAACGCGAATATTCCCGCAAGCAGATGTTTTCTCTACAACGTAGCGAAGCATATAGAGCTGATAGTCAAATTCGGCAGTTCCCTGTCGTGCAAACCACAGCAGAGATACCGGCGGAAAAAACAAGTCAAAACTGATATTGCTGCTGCAATAGGGCAGTATGGTGCTGAGCAGGTACTGGTCAGCTGCAGAATAGTTTATGGTCGAAATTTCGCTTGCTGTCTTTAGTAAATGATTTGTTTTGTTGTAGCTGGATTTTATTTTTTGAATAGCATCTTCTTTATGAAATGGTATGCATGTTTTTTCTTCTAGGCAATCATGCTTCCAGTAATCAATATGTTCAATAGGGGAGATGTTGTAATAGTCTTCGCCATTAAGAATGCCAATAGATGAAATTAATGTGGATGTATTGAATAAGTAACGGTAGTCATCCAGTCGACTGTTGTTATAAAGATAGAGGGGAAATTCATCTGTTTTAGCGATCTTTTTTATATCATCGGATGGGTATAGTAAAAATTGGTAAGGGAAAACCTCTCCAAAAACATGACGGACATTGGGTGACGCCAGCGCCCGCTCGGTCACAATTTTTAATTCGGCAGGTTTCCCGCCAGGCAGCGTGAGTTTCATGGTTCTTTTCCACGGGGTTTTAGCTGCAATATGTTCCGGCAGGAAATTGCCACTCAGGGATGTGCCAATGAAAATGGAATCAAATGCTTCTTGCGGATTTTTTAGATAGGTATTGATGAATCCTGCATTCTGGCAGCGGACATCTCCGGTAAAGCCATGATTAAAAATACCGGGGATGGGTCGATGAAATATATGGCAAGGATCCGCCATAAATAAAAATGCAACAGGCAGAAAAAAAAATACCACTGAAGCTAAGGTCAGCGAAGAAACGACATTCTTTTTATAGGAATTTTGCATGGTTTTCATTGGCATGCTCAGAAATAGAAATAAATGAAGCTCGGGGTGCTGGAAGCGATGAAAAGCATATAGAAAACACCGAATCCCATCGCGGAGCCAACCAGCAGTATGGAACAGACTCCTGGTTCAGATACCGGTTTTTTCTGGCACATTTCCCTGGTGTTTGGTGCAATCCAGACCAGTGCCAGACCTGCAGCTAACAACAGCAACTTTCTGGCGGGAAAATGCAGCATTTCGTTAAAAGGCTTCCATGTGTCAATTTGCACAATACCGCTGGCCAATACAGCCAGATCATTCAGTGAAGGAAATCCGTTCATGCCGGCCATGCCTTTCAGGATATGGGTTGCAGCTGCAATGTCAGCAGCACGAAAAAACACCCAGGCAGTATTTACAAACAGGAAAGTGAGCATCCATCCTAAAAATGCCGGCATCCTGAAATGGCATAGCGTCCATCCCCTATGCAGTACAGCTGCTGCGCCATGCAGCAAGCCCCAGACAACGAATGTCCAGCTGGGGCCGTGCCATAGTCCGCCTAGCAGGAAGGTGACCAGCAGTGCGGCGTAACTGCGGCTGATGCCGTAGCGGTTGCCACCCAGCGGGATATACAGATAGTCGCGCAGCCAGCGTGACAGCGTGATATGCCAGCGTCGCCAGAAATCCTGGATGTTAAGGGCCTTGTAAGGCGAGTTAAAGTTTTCCGGTAGCCGGATATTGAAGATCAGTGATGCGCCAATTGCCATGTCGCAGTAACCGGAAAAATCAAAATACAGTTGGAGTGTGTAACTCAGGCTGGTGATCCATGCATTGTGGAAAACCAGAGGCGTTGTGCTGCTGAATCCTTCATTGGCAGCGTAAGCCAGTGAATCAGCCAATACCACTTTTTTGATCAGACCAATCGCGAGGATGAATAAACCTAGCTGGACATTTCTCCAGTCAACGGTTCGCGCAGCAGCCGAAGCAAACTGCGGCATCATTTCCTTGTGGTGGAGTATGGGGCCGGCAATCAGGTGGGGGAAATACGTCACAAAGAGAAAATAGTGTACAAGGCTGTATTCATGCGCCACCTTGCGATGCACATCTACCAGAAAGGCAATCTGGGTGAACGTAAAAAAGCTGATGCCCAGCGGCAACGCCAGGTGCAACAAAGGCATCGGGTTGTCGCCCAGCAAATTGATATTGCTGATAAAAAAATCGGCGTATTTGTAATAGCCCAGCAATGCCAGATTGCCAGTAATAGCAGCTGCCAGAATGATGCGCGCCTTGGCGCCATCGGCATGTCCCAGCCAGCGCGCCATCCCGTAGTTGAACAGCATGGAGCCGCAGATCAGCCACAAGTAGGACACGCTCCACCAGCCGTAGAAAAACAACGAGGCAAGCACGAGCCACAACTTTCCCGCCATGGCCCCAACCCTGCGGCTCAGGAAAAAGTAGACAACCACGGTCAGCGGCAGGAAAAGCAGCAGGTATTCAAACGAATTGAACAACATCGCACCAGGGGCAAGCATAAGGTCCGGGAGTTGGTCTGGTGAGGATGGCATCATGCTGGCATTGTCTTGGTTTTTTGGGTGAAATGTACCATAGCTATAGAAATCCTTTCAAAGATGGTTGATAGCTTGTATTTGTTCTGCAGTGCTGGCCCGCGGCGTATAGTTATTCATGTTTTCTATAAATTGCCTTTCAAAATCCGCTACATTATCTATTGTCATTATATGCTTACCGGACTCTGTCGATTGGATAATGTAATCATGGACATCGCCATAAAAATGCCTTTCGTCCTGATAATGCGCTAAATCCCCTGTTATCCATAGTTCATTATTGAAAGCAAATGAACGAACATTTTTACACCGACTTGTGTTAACTACAACATAGCGAAGCATGTACAGCTGGTAGTCAAAATCCTCCTGGTTTTGTGCGGAGTAAAATAGCATTGATAGTGGAGGAAATATTAAATCAAAACTGATTTCAGTATTGCAGTACGACAGCAAAGCATCCAAAAGTAATTTGTCAGCAGTAGAAAAATCAATCTCTGAAATTTCATCTGGAGTTCGCCCCAAAAATTCAGTAGATTTATAGTTGGCTTTTATAACATCCAAATCTTCTTTTTTTGTGAGGGGTTCGCATGTTTTAGCTTTTGTACATTGGTTGTGCGCATAGTATATTTTTTCAACTTTTTCAGAGTTTTCTTTTTTTATATTTAATAATTCATCAATGCTATTAGATAGTATTTCAGAGTTAAAAACATATTGGTAATCATCTATTCGGCTTTTGTTATAAAGATATAGAGGAAAATTTTTGGTTTTTTGTAAATCTGCAATGGTATCTTTGGCTCTTAGAAATTGAAATGGAACAACTTCCCAGAAAACATGCCTTACATTTTTACTTTGCAGGGCGCGCAAAGTAAAAATTTTCTGCTCAATTGGTTTGGCGCCAAAAACACTTAATTTCAATGTTTTTTCCCATTTTGTAGCCTCTTTTATGTAGCTTTCACTGTAGTTTGTGCTTAGTGATGTCCCTGTGAGAATAGAATCGTATCCTTGCGCAGTGTCAGATAAATAGGTGTTTATCAAGCCTGCTGTCTGGCATCGCGGGTTCATGCTGAACCCGTGTGAAAAAATGCCCGGAAAGGGGCGGTGAAAGATATGGCAAGGATCTACCAGAAAAACAAGTAAAGCTGGCAAGCCTGAAAACAGGCCTATTATTAGTGCTAGTGCTAGGAGAGCTGACTTTTTATGAGGTATCATTTTTTAAATCAGAAGTAGAAGTAAATAAATCGGGTCATGCCAGATGCCATGAATAAAAGGTAGAATAAAGCCCCGCCACCGATTAGCCCGATTAGCAGTGCGGATTGATATCCTGATGCTATAAATATATTTTTCCGGGAAAGTGCTGCTGTGTTGGGTGCTAGCCAGCAGATCAGCAACAGGGGAATAACCAGCCATGGAGGTCTCCACCCCGGTCTTGCATCGGTCAACATCAGGGCAATATCTTCCATAGAGAGAAATCCACGCATGCCAGACATACCAATTAGCATGTGAAAAGCTTGTTGTATATTATCCGCACGAAAAAACACCCAGGCAGTATTTACAAACAGGAAAGTGAGCATCCATCCTAAAAATGCCGGCATCCTGAAATGGCATAGCGTCCATCCCCTATGCAGTACAGCTGCTGCGCCATGCAGCAAGCCCCAGACAACGAATGTCCAGCTGGGGCCGTGCCATAGTCCGCCTAGCAGGAAGGTGACCAGCAGTGCGGCGTAACTGCGGCTGATGCCGTAGCGGTTGCCACCCAGCGGGATATACAGATAGTCGCGCAGCCAGCGTGACAGCGTGATATGCCAGCGTCGCCAGAAATCCTGGATGTTAAGGGCCTTGTAAGGCGAGTTAAAGTTTTCCGGTAGCCGGATATTGAAGATCAGTGATGCGCCAATTGCCATGTCGCAGTAACCGGAAAAATCAAAATACAGTTGGAGTGTGTAACTCAGGCTGGTGATCCATGCATTGTGGAAAACCAGAGGCGTTGTGCTGCTGAATCCTTCATTGGCAGCGTAAGCCAGTGAATCAGCCAATACCACTTTTTTGATCAGACCAATCGCGAGGATGAATAAACCTAGCTGGACATTTCTCCAGTCAACGGTTCGCGCAGCAGCCGAAGCAAACTGCGGCATCATTTCCTTGTGGTGGAGTATGGGGCCGGCAATCAGGTGGGGGAAATACGTCACAAAGAGAAAATAGTGTACAAGGCTGTATTCATGCGCCACCTTGCGATGCACATCTACCAGAAAGGCAATCTGGGTGAACGTAAAAAAGCTGATGCCCAGCGGCAACGCCAGGTGCAACAAAGGCATCGGGTTGTCGCCCAGCAAATTGATATTGCTGATAAAAAAATCGGCGTATTTGTAATAGCCCAGCAATGCCAGATTGCCAGTAATAGCAGCTGCCAGAATGATGCGCGCCTTGGCGCCATCGGCATGTCCCAGCCAGCGCGCCATCCCGTAGTTGAACAGCATGGAGCCGCAGATCAGCCACAAGTAGGACACGCTCCACCAGCCGTAGAAAAACAACGAGGCAAGCACGAGCCACAACTTTCCCGCCATGGCCCCAACCCTGCGGCTCAGGAAAAAGTAGACAACCACGGTCAGCGGCAGGAAAAGCAGCAGGTATTCAAACGAATTGAACAACATCGCACCGGGGGCAAGCATAAGGTCCGGGAGTTGGTCTGGAGGGGTGGGCGCCATATTCTTGCATTCAGTTACTTGTGGCCGGACTGTATCACACCCGCCAATACTGTCTGAAATCCCTTCCTTGAACCCTGCATTTCCACCCCCATATAAAGAATCCCTGTGGCCAGAACGGCCTGCGGTAACCAATATTTAAGGAGGCTGTGTTGTGTCTGACCCTGTTTCGAATCCCGATCCTGAACTGACAGCTGAGTCACCGGCGGCCTCCAGCCCTGAAGAACAGCAGCTGGAGGCCCTGCAGGCGGAGCTGGCAGCAGCGCGGGAGCAAGTGCTTCGTGCGAATGCGGAGATGCAGAATGTGCGGCGACGTGCCGAGCAGGATGTTGAAAAGGCGCACAAGTTTGCCCTGGAGCGGTTTGCCGGTGAGTTGCTACCGGTGGTAGACAATCTGGAGCGGGCGCTGGCGGCCATCCCGGTGGAAGAAACGGTGAACCGTGAAGGTGTGGAGTTGACCCTGAAGTCGTTGCTTGGGGCGCTGGAAAAGCACGGTGTCAGCCTGATCGATCCCCATGGGGAGCACTTCAATCCAGAGCATCACCAGGCTATTGCCATGCTGGATGCACCGCACGCCACTCCCAATTCAGTGGTCGACGTCATGCAAAAAGGCTACAGCCTGAATGGCCGGCTGCTGCGTCCCGCTATGGTGGCAGTTGCAAAAGCCAGCTCTTGAAATATGCCGGACCAGACCAATATTACTGAACAAGTTAACTGAAAGCCGCTGCGGCGGCGACTGTGGAGACAAAACATGGGCAAGATTATCGGTATCGACCTGGGCACCACCAATTCCTGTGTGGCTATCCTTGAAGGCGACAAGGTCAAGGTTATTGAGAACGCAGAGGGCGACCGCACTACGCCGTCGATTGTAGCGTTTACTGACGACAGCGAAGTGCTGGTTGGCCAGAGCGCCAAGCGCCAGGCCGTCACCAATCCTACCAACACGTTGTTTGCGGTGAAGCGTTTGATCGGCCGTCGCTTCAAGGATGACGTTGTGCAAAAAGATATCAGCATGGTGCCGTACAAGATTGTGGCTGCGGATAACGGTGATGCGTGGGTGGATGTGAAAGGCGACAAGAAAGCGCCGCCACAGATTTCTGCCGAAGTGCTGAAGAAAATGAAAAAGACTGCCGAAGATTATCTCGGCGAAGCTGTAACCGAAGCGGTCATTACTGTGCCTGCCTACTTCAATGATTCGCAGCGTCAGGCTACCAAAGATGCTGGCCGTATTGCAGGTCTGGAAGTGAAACGTATCATCAATGAGCCAACGGCTGCTGCGATTGCTTTTGGTATGGATAAACAGGAAGGTGACCGCAAGATTGCTGTGTATGATCTCGGTGGTGGTACTTTTGATATTTCCATCATTGAAATTGCTGAAGTTGATGGCGAGCATCAGTTCGAAGTGTTGTCTACCAATGGTGATACCTTCCTTGGTGGTGAAGACTTCGATATGGCGCTGATCGATTATCTGGCTGAAGAATTCAAGAAGACCAACAGCGTGAACCTGAAAGGTGATCCGCTGGCTATGCAGCGCCTGAAAGAAGCGGCTGAAAAAGCAAAAATTGAATTGTCTTCTTCACAGCAGACAGAAGTGAATCTGCCATACATTACGGCTGACGCCACAGGCCCTAAGCATCTTGTGGTGAAATTGTCGCGTGCAAAACTGGAATCTCTGGTTGAGGGTCTGGTGGATCGTTCTATGGCGCCTGTCAAAACTGCGTTGGCCGATGCAGGCTTGAAAGTATCTGACATTGAGGATGTCATTCTGGTCGGTGGCCAGACACGCATGCCGTTGGTGCAGGAAAAAGTGAAAGCATTTTTTGGCAAAGAGCCGCGCAAGGATGTAAACCCGGATGAAGCTGTAGCGATTGGTGCTGCTTACCAGGGTGCAATTTTGTCTGGCGATGTCAAGGATGTGTTGTTGCTGGATGTAACGCCGTTGACGTTGGGTATTGAGACCATGGGTGGCGTTGCTACACCGTTGATCGAGAAAAACACCACGATCCCTACACGTAAATCGAACACGTTCTCGACTGCCGATGACAACCAGGCTGCAGTGACTATCCATGTGGTGCAGGGTGAGCGTAAACAGGCATCACAAAACAAATCATTGGGGCGTTTTGACCTGAGTGACATTCCACCGGCTCCCCGTGGCGTACCACAGATTGAAGTCACATTTGATATTGATGCAAACGGCATCCTGAATGTCAGTGCCAAAGACAAGGCAACTGGCAAACAGCAATCTATTGTGATCAAGGCATCCTCCGGGTTGAGCGATGCTGAAATCCAGCAGATGGTTCGTGATGCTGAAGCCAATGCCGAAGCTGACAAGAAGTTTGAAGAGATTGTTACTGCGCGCAATATGGCGGAAGGCCTTGCCCATGCAACACGCAAGACGTTGGCAGAGGCAGGGGATAAAGCTACTGACGAAGAAAAATCCGCTATCGAAGCAGCACTCAAGGAAGTGGATGAAGCTGTGAAAACGGACGACAAGGAACGCATTGAAGCTGCCGCGCAGAAACTGTCAGAAGCGTCCGGTAACCTGGCGCAAAAAATGTATGCCGATGCCGCTGCGCAATCTGGTGATGCTGGACAGCAGGATAATAACGGTGGAGATGATGTTGTTGATGCCGAGTTTGAAGAAGTCAAAGACAAATAATTGCTCAGGATGAGAAATAAAACACAGAGCGCGGTTCGTCCGCGCTTTTGTGTTCATGTCGGTTGTGGAATAACGGTTGAGAAGAGATAGCGAAATGGCCAAGCGTGATTACTACGAAGTACTGGGCGTTAAACGCGATGCGGAAGAAGCTGACATCAAGAAAGCGTATCGCCGCATTGCCATGAAGTTTCATCCGGACCGCAATTCGGATGACAAGGATGCCGAGGAGAAATTCAAGGAAGCTTCTGAAGCATACGAAGTATTGAGTGACGCCAAAAAACGTGGTGCATATGATCAGTTTGGCCATGCTGCAGTGGATGGTAGCGGCGGTATGGGCGGCGGCGCAGGCGCAGGGTTTGGCGATATTTTTGGCGATGTGTTTGGAGATATTTTTGGGGGCGGCCGCAGCCGGCCGCGCGGCGGCCCGCAACGGGGTTCCGATCTGCGCTACAACCTGGACGTGGATCTGGAAGAAGCTGTGCACGGCACCACCACCAAGATACGCATCCCTACGCTCGTAGCTTGCAAACCTTGTGAAGGCACCGGCGCCAAGCCGGGCTCGAAACCTGTGACATGCAACACCTGTGGTGGTGCGGGTCAGGTGCGTATGCAGCAAGGTTTTTTTGCTGTGCAACAAACCTGCCCGGCTTGCCGTGGTCGTGGTACTACCATCAGTGATCCATGTACCACTTGTCGTGGCAACGGGCGGTTGGAAGAAGAGAAGACACTATCGGTGAAAATTCCACCGGGCGTGGACAACGGTGACCGTATCCGTCTGGCCGGTGAGGGTGAAGCCGGCACAGCAGGTGGCCCTAACGGAGATCTGTATGTACAGATTGCCGTGCGCCCCCACAAGATTTTCGAGCGTGAGGGCAAGAATCTCTATTGCGAAGTGCCCATCAGTTTTGTTGATGCGGCATTGGGTGGGGAGATTGAAGTCCCCACGCTGGATGGCAAAGTCATGCTGAAGGTGCCTGAGGAAACCCAGACAGGCAAGCTGTTCAGGTTGCGTGGCAAGGGCGTGGTGCCAGTGCGTGGTGGCTCGGCCGGTGACCTGATCTGCAAGGTTGCTGTTGAAACGCCCGTCAAACTCAACAAACAGCAGAAAGAGCTTTTGCGGCAGTTTCAGGCCAGTGCCGAGGGATCCAACAATTCGCCCAAGAAATCCTCATGGTTTGATGGCATGAAGTCTTTTTTTGAGGACGGGAAAGGCTGACGCTGAAAAACAGAAACTGGCCCGCATTGCGACATGTCACAACCGCGGCGCTTTGTCGCTGTTGTGGTGGTCTTTACAGGGCTATAATCCCGGCACATACCGTTAGTCTCAGGAGACAGTCCGTGAAGTTATTCGCCAAATCCCTCTCTGTTCTGGTGGCCAGTGTTGCAATGGCCGGAATCTTTTCTGTGCAGGCTGAAGACAGTACTGCGGTGAATACCGCCCCTGTTGGGCAGACATGTTTACAGGGGCAGCCCTGTGCATCCGCTGCTGCGGCCAGTGCGGGCGGCGGAGCCAAAACCGGGGAGCAGGTATACAACACGGCCTGTACGAGCTGCCATTCCACGGGTGCGGCAGGCGCTCCGAAAGTGGGCGATGCGGCCGCCTGGAAGCCACGCCTTGATGCCAAGGGCAAGGATGGCCTGTATAAAAGCGCCGTCGGCGGTTTTAACGGCATGCCGGCAAAAGGACTCTGCTTTGCTTGTTCGGATGATGAACTGAAAGGCGCTGTTGACTACATGCTGGACAAGAGCAAGTAATTTTCTGGGCCAGATAGATTTCTGAAACAGTGACAGACGCCCCGGAAACGGGGCGTTTTTGTTTGTGGAGCATTTTCCCCAAAGGCATTATGTTTGTGCAGTAAAAGGCTACAATCATCCGGAACGCCCAAGGAGTTTTTCATGAGCAGCACCGCTACCGCCAGACAGCCCGAACGCTTGCTCGACCTGCGCAATACGCTGGATGATCTGGTGGCAGATGGTCTGATGGATCGGCGCGATGCTAACTATCTGGCAGGGTCGCCCCGTTCGCGTGATAACGCATTGCTGCATCCCATTACGTTTATTGCCAAAAGTAATCTGCCTGACCAGCAAAAGCCGGGTAAGTTATTGGATGAAGAACGCCTGACACAATGGATGGCAGAAAAATCCGGTCAGCCGTATTACCACATTGACCCGCTCAAGGTGGATGTGAGCAAAACCACAGAAGTAATGTCATTTGCCTTTGCCAAGCGCCACCAGATTCTTTGCGTGCAGGTTGGCAAGGATGAAATTCTTATTGCCAGCTCCCAGCCATGGATTTATGCATGGGAAGCGGATCTCAAGCACACGGCGCGTCGCGATATACGACGTGTAGTGGTAAAGCCCAGTGACCTTACCCGTTCTACGGTAGAGTTTTATTCACTGGCCAAATCGGTGTCTGATGCCAGCGATATGGATTACGGTAACAGTATCGGTATCGGAAATTTTGAGCAGCTGTTGAAGCTGTCCGAGCTGAAAGATCCCGAGGCCAACGATCAGCATATCGTCAACATTGTTGACTGGATGTTGCAGTATGCCTTTGCGCAGCGCGCCAGTGATATCCACATCGAGCCACGCCGGGAAACAGGAAAAGTGCGCTTCCGGATCGATGGTGTCTTGCACCAGGTCTACGAACTTCCTGCGCGCGTCATGATTGCGGTGACAAGCCGTCTGAAAATACTGGGCCGCATGAATATTGCAGAAAAACGCAAGCCACAGGATGGTCGCATCAAGACACAAAAGCCGGATGGCAATGAAGTGGAGTTGCGTATGTCTACGTTGCCCACAGCGTTTGGCGAAAAAATGGTGATGCGAATTTTTGATCCGGAAATTCTGGTCAAGACTTTTCCTGAGTTAGGGTTGATGAATGATGACCTCAAGCGCTGGACAAGTCTGATCAACCAACCGAATGGCATTTTGTTGGTCACAGGTCCGACAGGATCAGGCAAGACAACCACCCTGTATTCGTCGCTAAAACAGATCGCCACGCCGGATGTGAATGTGTCGACCATTGAAGACCCGATTGAAATGGTGGAAGAAGCCTTCAACCAGATGCAGGTGAATCGAACCATTGACCTGGATTTTGCCACTGGCGTGCGTACATTGATGAGGCAGGATCCTGACATCATCATGATTGGCGAGATTCGTGACCAGGAAACTGCGGATATGGCCGTGCAAGCTGCCATGACAGGGCACCTTGTGCTGTCAACGCTCCACACCAATGATGCGCCGAGCACTATTTCGCGGTTGCTGGATCTCGGTGTGCCTGCGTATTTATTGCGTTCATCGCTGCTGGGCGTCATGGCCCAACGCCTGGTGCGTCGCCTTTGTGTGCACTGCAAGGAAGAGGCGCCTATCAATGAAGATGCATGGAAAGCGCTCACCAATCCGTGGAAAGTGGCTATGCCGACACGCGGCTATAAGCCGGTGGGGTGTCTGGAATGCCGCAATACTGGCTACAGGGGGCGTGAAGGCATTTATGAAATCATGTTATTCACAGACAGCATAAAAGAATTGATTAATGATAAGACCGATCTGGTGCAAATTCGCCATCAGGCAATGCGTGACGGCATGAGAACATTGCGGCTTTCTGGCGCGCAGAAAGTGGCAGCGGGTCTCACCACTGTTGAAGAAGTCATGCGTGTTGCGCCGGCACTGGACAGATTTAGTTGATGAGTTACGCAATACAGCCGTTTCCTGAAGCGGCAGAAAATGATTTTTTGCGTTTGCAACAGACTTTCCTGGATGCAGCTAGCGCTGAACATAAAGCATGGTTTTCAGAAAAGCAGGACGATCCAGGTTTTATGTCAGATCTGGGTCGCGTATGGCTTGGCAGCCAGTTTGTCTTTGAGTGGTGTTGCCGGCAACCGCAGTGGCTGGGCGCGTTGTTTGAGCGGTCAGAAAGCAATAGTTTATTAGTAGACTGTCAGCCATCGTATGAAAAACTGTTTTCAGATCTCGGCGCTTTGTTGTCTGGTGTCGATGATGAAAGCGGATTGCTGCGAATATTGCGTTTGTTCCGCCAGCAGCAAATGTTGGGTATCGTATGGCGCGATATCACCCGCCGTGCTGCAACAATGGAAACAACGGCAGCATTGACAGCGCTGGCAGACGTTTGCGTGCAGCATGCAGTCAATTTTCTGTATCCGCGTCTCTGTGTCGAGTTCGGCACTCCTTGTAGCGAATCTGGCGTTCCCCAGTCATTTCTTGTGCTGGGCATGGGAAAGCTGGGTGCATTTGAGTTGAACCTGTCATCAGATATTGACCTGATATTTGCATACGACGAAAGCGGCGATACTGTTTTTCCTGATGGCGCAGTAAAATCGCGAAGCATTCCAAACAGGAATTTCTTTACCCGGCTGGGACAAAAACTGATAACGGCTATCGACAAGCACACTGCTGAAGGTTTTGTGTTTCGTGTCGACATGCGTCTTCGTCCCTATGGGGACAGCGGCGCGCTGGTGCTGGATTATGATGCAATGGAGCAGTACTACCAGCAACAAGGCCGTGATTGGGAACGATATGCCATGATCAAGGCTCGCCTCATTTGTGGTGATGCAAAGCAGGCCGCACCCATGATGGATATGCTGCGTCGCTTTACATTCCGGCGTTACCTGGATTTTTCTGCGATTGATGCATTGCGCGACTTGAAACGCCAGATCGAGCGTGAAATGGCCAAGCGCGGCATGAATGACAATATCAAGCTCGGTTGGGGCGGCATCAGGGAAATCGAGTTTATTGTCCAGTCGTTCCAGCTGGTTCACGGTGGTCGTGATCGTGATTTGCAACCGGCACCCGTGATGCCTATGTTATTGCAGCTTGAACAGAAGGAATTTATGGCTGGTGAGGATGTCGCCTGCCTCAGGCAGGCCTACTTTTTCTTGCGTGATGTAGAGCATCTTCTACAGGCGTGGCGTGATGAGCAGACGCAATTGCTGCCGCGTGACGAGATACAAAAGCAGCGCCTTGCGTGGTTGCTGGGATTTTCAGGCTGGGATGAATTTCATGCGAGATTGCAGCTGCACCGTGAAAATGTGCAGCGTATTTTCTCGTCTGTGATTGCGCCACCTGTCGAGGAAAAAACTGCCGTGCAAGATGGCCGGTGGCAGTCATTGTGGGAAGGCGCGGGCGAACAGGATTCGGAAATTGCTGAATTGCAGGGCGCTGGTTTCCAGAGCGCAGAGGCGTTGCAATTGTTATTGCATGACTGGCGTGCAGACAAAGCCCTTCTTGCGCTGCCGACAGAAAGCCGGGAGCGGCTAAATCGCTTTATGCCCTTGTTACTGAAAGAGTTGCACGGTTACGCGAGGCCGGACCAGGTATTTGCCCGCGTATTGCCATTGTTACGTGCCGTGCTGCGTCGTTCTGCGTATCTGGTTTTGCTCATTGAAAATCCACAGGCGTTCAAACAATTGCTATTGCTGGTAGATGCGAGCAGCTGGATAGCCGAGCAACTCGCAGCTGCCCCTGTTTTGCTGGATGAACTGATTGATCCGCGCAATTTGTACCGTGATGTCGCGCCTTCCCGTGATGAGCTGCAACATCTGTTGCGTCAGCAGATGCTGCGCATTCCGGAAGATGATCTGGAAGCGCAGATGGAAACATTGCGTCATTTTAAACGCGCACACAGCCTGCGCGCGGCAGCCTGCGAAGTGACGGGCCGTCTGCCCTTGATGAAAGTCAGCGACTACCTGACATTTATGGCAGAAGTGATACTGGCTTACGTTTTGCAAATGGCCTGGAAACCGCTGGTGCAAAAACATGGCATGCCGCAACGTGATAACGGCAGTATGTGTGATCCGGGTTTTATTATTGTGGGCTACGGAAAACTGGGAGGTCTGGAGCTTGGCCATGGATCAGATCTGGATCTGGTATTTATCCATGATGCAGGTGGCGGTGAAACAGCGGCAGACAAAGCAGCGGGTGAAACACCGGTTGAGAACAGCGTGTTTTTTTCTCGTCTGGGGCAGAGGATTATCCACATTCTCAGCACGCGGACGGTGAATGGCATTCTCTATGAAGTGGATATGCGGTTACGGCCATCCGGTAATTCCGGTTTGCTCGTGGCAACCCTGAACAGTTTTGAACGCTACCAGGAAAAAGATGCCTGGACCTGGGAGCATCAGGCGCTGGTGCGTACACGTGTAGTGGCGGGTTGCCCGCAACTGGCAGAAAAATTTGCAGCAGTCCGCGCACAGGTGCTGGGGCGGCAACGCGATATAAACAAACTGGCACACGATGTAGTCGAGATGCGTGACAAGATGCGGCAGCAGCTCGACAAGAGTGATGCAACACATTTTGACCTGAAGCAGGGGGCTGGCGGTATCGTCGATCTGGAATTTCTGGTTCAATACGCGGTCTTGGCGTGGAGCCACCTGCATCCCGACTTGCTGACCTGGACAGACAATATCCGCATTCTTGAACGGCTGGATACCAGTGGTTTGTTGCCGGCTGGTGAGGCAGAGCAGCTCATGGAGGCGTATCGCGTATTGCGTGGGCGCGGCCATCGATGTGTTTTGCTCGGGCTTCCAACGCATTTGCCGGTGGAGGAATTGCTCCCGGAACGCAGGCTGATCCAGCGGGTGTGGCAACAAACGTTTGGCACGGCACAGGCATACATTTCTTAATCAACGGAGACATACATCATGAGCATGGCGGATCGCGACGGGCTGATCTGGTTTGACGGCAAAATGGTTCCCTGGCGCGATGCCAAGGTGCACGTCCTCACACACACCCTGCACTATGGCATGGGCGTGTTTGAAGGTGTGCGCGCCTATGAAACCGAGAAAAACGGCACATGTATTTTCCGTCTGAAGGAACACACCAACCGTTTGTTCGATTCAGCCAAGATCATGAACATGGTGATTCCTTTTTCGAAAGAAGAAATCAACGAAGCGCAGCGTGCTGCTGTGCGCGACAATAATTTGCCCTCTGCCTATCTGCGCCCCATGGTTTTTTATGGATCCGAGGCAATGGGTCTTCGTGCAAAGGGTTTGACAGTGCACGTCATTGTTGCAGCCTGGTCGTGGGGAGCCTATATGGGTGATGAGGCGCTGCAAAGTGGCATAAAAGTGCGCACCAGTTCTTATACGCGGCATCACGTCAATATTTCCATGACGCGCGCCAAAGCCAATGGGCATTACATCAATTCCATGCTGGCGTTGAATGAAGCCTTGTCTGGCGGTGCTGAAGAAGCGTTGCTGCTGGATCCGGAAGGTTATGTGGCTGAAGGTTCAGGCGAGAATATCTTTCTGGTAAAAGATGGCGTTATCTACACGCCCGAGTTGACAGCCTGCCTGAACGGGATTACCCGCAATACCATTTTCCATCTGGCCAAGGAAATCGGTTGCCCTGTTGTGGAAAAACGCATCACCCGGGATGAAGTGTATATCGCGGACGAAGCATTCTTTACAGGCACAGCTGCGGAAGTGACACCCATTCGCGAACTGGATGGACGCAGCATTGGTGCTGGCAAGCGCGGTCCGGTGACTGAAAAATTACAGAGCATGTATTTTGATCAGGTGAAGGGTCGTCGCTCGCAGTTTCCTGAGTGGCTGACGCCGGTGAGTTGAGCGCCACTGGCGCGGAGAAATCTTCGCATGTCTGATACGCGCGCCATTCTTGTCATCGGTCCGGCCTGGGTTGGGGACATGGTGATGGCGCAAGTGTTGTTTCGTTTATTGAAGCAACAACAACCTGATGTAAACATTGATGTACTCGCCCCGGCGTGGAGCGCGCCATTGCTCGCCCGCATGCCGGAAGTGCGGGCAAGTTTCGATTTGCCATTGAAGCACGGTGAGTTCGGATTTGCTGCACGAAAAAAAATCGGGCACTCATTGCGTGGAAAATACCAGCAAGCCATTTTGCTGCCGAATTCATGGAAGTCAGCCCTTGTTCCATTTTTTGCAGATATCCCGCTACGTACGGGCTGGCGCGGCGAAATGCGTTTTGGTCTATTGAACGATATTCGCACGCTGGATAAGGAAAAGCATCCGCTGATGATCGAGCGGTTTTCTGCGCTGGCTTACCCCCAAAATACTGTGCTGCCCGCGCAGTTGCCGCGTCCCCACCTTGCCATCAAAGCTGATGAGCTGGCTGCAGCGTTACAAAAATACCAACTCAGTGTTGATGCGCATATTCTTGCACTTTGCCCCGGGGCGGAATTCGGCCCTGCCAAGCGCTGGCCTGAGCGCCATTACGCTGCTGTGGCGAGTCAGCGTATTGAAGATGGTGAACAGGTTTGGATTTTTGGATCGGCAAAAGATGTCCCTGTTGCAGAAGCGATCCGGCAGCTGTTGCCCGAATCGCAGCGCAGGCATTGCCATGTGCTGGCAGGAAAAACCAGCCTGGCAGAAGCCATCGACTTGTTATCCTGTGCAAACGCAGTGGTCACCAATGATTCGGGATTGATGCACATTGCAGCAGCATTAAATCGTCCGCTGGTGGCCGTCTATGGCTCATCATCGCCACAATTTACACCGCCGCTGGCTGATGCCGTTGAAGTGGTGCGCCTTGGCCTGGATTGCAGCCCGTGTTTCAAACGGGAGTGTCCGCTTGGTCATCTCAATTGCCTGAATGAATTGTTGCCGTCACGCGTGCTGGATGCTTTATCAAATCTGCCTCAAGTACTGAAGGTTGGTGTATGAAGCGGGTTCTTGTGATCAAGACATCATCCATGGGCGATGTAATCCATGCCTTGCCAGCCATCAGTGATGCATGCGTTGCTTTTCCAGATATACAATTTGATTGGGTGGTTGAGGAAGCTTTCGCTGAAATTCCTGCATGGCATGCGGGCGTCGACAAGGTTATTCCGGTAGCTATCAGGCGCTGGCGGAAGAATATTCTCAAATTTATTGGCAGTGATGAGTGGCACATATTCCGGACAAGCATCACCAGGCAGCAATATGATTTTGTTATTGACGCACAGGGATTAATCAAAAGTGCTTTTCTGGCGCGATTTGCCAATGGGATTATTTGCGGATATCACAAAAACAGTGCCCGCGAACCTCTGGCGAGTATTGCTTACCAGAGAAAAGTTACTGTAGCGAAAGACCAGCATGCGGTTGAGCGGATACGGGAGCTGTTTGCCAAAACACTTGGCTATGACAAGCCTCAATCTGCACCGGACTATGGCGTAGATCGTCTGCGGTTTGGGGCACAAGCAGAGCCTCCTTATGTGTTGTTCCTGCACGGCACTACACGTGCAGATAAACACTGGCCGGATGAATATTGGCAGACATTGTGCCGACTGCTATGTGATGCTGGTATGAATGTCAGGCTGCCCTGGTGGACGGATGCTGAGCACAGGCGTGCGCGCATGATTGCTGAAACACACCCGCGCGCTGAGGTGCTGCCAAGAACCCATCTGGCCGGTATGGCCGCGACGATAGCCTGCGCACAAGCGGTGGTGGCGGTTGATACAGGGCTGGGGCACCTGGCGGCTGCATTGGCAGTGCCGACGTTGTCATTGTATGGGCCAACGTCTCCCCGATTGATTGGGGCGTATGGCCCAAACCAGTTCCATCTTTGCGCGCAGGATTTTACGCGCAGCAGTGCGCCATCCGTCAAGCCGGAAATATTTGCATCACTAACGCCCGCTGTTGTGTTTTCTCGTGTGCGAGACATGCTGGGTCAACTGGATGCAACCAAAAAATGAATATTGCATTTGCGCTGTATAAATATTTTCCCTATGGTGGTTTGCAGCGTGACATGCTTCGTATTGCGCAAGCATGTACTTCACTGGGCGCTGCGATTACGGTTTATTGTTCCGAGTGGCAGGGAGAGCAGCCAGACAATATCTGCATAGAAATACTGCCTGTCAGCCGTAACAGCAATCACAGCCGGAACCGTCAATTTTATGACGTGCTGCAAACCCGTTTAGCAATCAAAACTTATGATCTGGTAGTCGGGTTTAACAAGATGCCAGGTCTCGATATCTATTACGCAGCAGACACTTGCTTCAAGGCCAAGCTGATGCAGGAGCGTCTACCTTTCTTGCGGTACCTTCCCCGTTACAGGCAGTATTTGTGCGATGAAGAAGCTGTATTTGGTGGCGGCAGCCATACAGCGGTATTGGCGATTTCTGCACGTAGCGTGGAAGAATATGAAAAATATTATCCGGGCAGCAAACAGCGCTGCACGGTATTGCCTCCGGGTATTAACCCGGACAGGCGAGCTGGCGCCGATGCGCAGGATATCCGTCTCAGGTTTCGGCAAGCCTGGCTGCCGGCAAATGATGAGAACCTGGTGCTTATGGTCGGTTCGGGGTTCCGCACCAAGGGACTTGATCGCGCTATCCGTGCGCTGGCTGCATTGCCGGGCGATATAAGGGAAAAAACGAAAATGGTTGTGATCGGGCAAGACAAGCCCGATGCATTTATCCGTCTGGCGCGCAAGCTGGGCGTAGAAAACCGGCTGCAATTTCTAGCAGGCCGTGATGATATTCCTGACTTCTTGCAAGGCGCCGATGTGCTGATTCATCCCGCCTACCGTGAAAATACCGGCACCGTGTTGCTGGAAGCGGCTGTCGCGGGTCTGCCTGTGCTGACAACCGCGGTATGTGGGTACAGTAATTATATCCGTGAGTATGACTGCGGCATGGTAGTGAATGAGCCCTACGAACAACGGAATCTCGACAATGCGCTGGCTGCTGCCTTGCGCGATGATGCACAGCGCGCTATCTGGCGAAGTAATGGACTGGCGATGGCCGCAACAGCAGACATCTATTCGCTGTTTGAGCGTGCGGCAGGGATGATTGTGGCCGCAGCAAGGCATAGACAGCCATGAAAATTTTTATGAGCAAACAATGGCAGTTGTTATGGCAAGGAAAAGATCCGTTTGCAGAAGCGCAAGCGTTACAAGGCAAGATTTTCCGTAGCAAGGAAGGGCGGCGTACATTGCGCTTTGAGAACGAAGGGCGTGGGTACTTTTTAAAATTGCACGAAGGTATAGGTTGGGGCGAAATATTCAAGAATATTTTCCAGTTGCGCTTGCCAGTGCTGGGTGCTGCCAATGAATACCTTGCATGTCTGCGGCTGAAAGAGTTGGGCGTTGATACAATGATCCCGGTTGCATTTGGTGAGCGAGGTATTAATCCGGCACGCAGGCTGTCTTTTCTGGTAACAGAAGAATTGGCCGACACAGTCAGTCTTGAGGATTATTGTAAATCGTGGCAGGAAAGCCCCCCGTCCGTGCGAGAGAAGCGTGCCATTATTCGCAAGCTGGCATATATCAGCAAAACACTGCATGAAAATGGTATCAATCATCGGGATTATTATTTATGCCATTTTTTGCGCAGCGATGATGGCAAGCCATATCAGTACACAGATCCTTTATACCTGATTGATTTGCACAGGGTGCAGATGAGAAAAGCCACACCCCGCCGCTGGTTGGTCAAGGATCTGGCTGGATTGTTTTATTCTGCATTTGACTTGCCCCTGACACGCCGTGACCTGCTATGTTTTATATCGGCGTACAGGAGAAATTGGTTGCGCAATGATGCCTGCGAGTTGCGTTCTGTCATAGAGCGCGCTATTGCGCTCTACCGTAAGGATTTTGGTAGAAATCCGCCGGCTGTGATTTCTGATATTCTTTCACTGGATCATTACACATGAATCACCAGATGCATTTTCCTGACGACTATATCCATTATGAAGATTATGTGGTGGGTGAAGTGATCCATATTGCCAAACGCTATGATGTCACAGAAGAAGAAATTATCAGTGTGGCAATGAAATGGGATCCGCAACCTTTCCATGTCGATCCTGTTGCAGCCAGGGATTCTATTTTTGGCGGATTGGTCGCGTCTTCTGCACATGCTTTCCCGATGTTTGTTTATCTTGGACAACAAGGGAAAAGTGTTGCAGCGATCAGCGCGCTGGGGTTTGATAAATTGCGTTTCTCAACGCCGATTCGTCCTGGTGATGTGCTGCGATATGAATACTGTTGTCTGGAGAAGCGTGTATCGAGCAGTCGTCCCTATGCCGGTATAGTGCGCTGTGAAGGCAGACTGATTAACCAGCATGATGAAGTGGTTTTTTCGGGCGAAGTGGCATCGCTGGTTCAGCGGCGTCACCCTGACTGATCCAGCTGATTGAGCATGCGACTCGACAAGTTTATTTGCCACAGCACAGGATTATCGCGCCAGGCTACACAGCGTGCAGTGCGTGCAGGTGCTGTGTTGGTGAATGGTGTGCTTGTAAAAAAAGCAGACCATAAAGTGATGGCATCTGATGTGGTGAAGCTGGATGGCGAAACAATAGTGTTGCCTGGGTTTCGCTACATTATGTTGAATAAACCATCAGGCTATATCTGCGCCAATCGCGATGGCGAGCACCCGGTTGTCCTTGATCTTCTCCGCGAAGACAGCGTTGGGGATTTACAGATTGCTGGTAGGCTTGATCTGGATACAACGGGTCTTGTACTGATCACGAATGACGGCGACTGGAATCACCGGGTAACGGCGCCTTCGCGTTTGTGCTGCAAGATATATTGCGTGACATTGAGCGAGCCGCTTTCACCGGTCGCGGCCGAGCAGCTGCGGGCTGGCGTGTTATTGACGGGCGAAAAAAAACTGACGCAGCCAGCCACGCTGTCTTTTGTAGATAATGATCTTGCACAGGTGCGGCTGTCTATTCATGAAGGAAAATACCATCAGGTGAAACGGATGTTTGCAGCTGTTGGCAATCATGTTGCGGCGCTACATCGTGAAAGCATTGGTGATATAACACTGGATCCTGCGCTCTTGCCAGGTCAGTACCGCACGCTTACCGAGCGTGAAATTGCGAGTATCCGTTAATGTCATTTGATCCTGCTTTTACTGTGCTGTTGCCATTCCTGCGGCAGCAAGATGGAAAGTCTGTCTGGATTGCTGATGAAAATGCACTGGAGGTTGTCGGCTTGCTTCCCGCATGTGACAACATGGATATTGTCAGTAATCGCCTTGATGTTGTGGCGGCTGCAAGTGCTTCGGGGCATAGCGCCATATTTTCTGATTTTAATTTCTCAGGGTATGCGCCAGGTAGCGTGCAACGCATTATTTACCGCATCTCAAAAGAGAAACCGGTTGTCCATCATGTATTGAATCATGCATATGAGCTGCTTGTACCTGGTGGAGAATTATGGATTGCCGGGCTAAAAACGGATGGCACAAAAACCTATATCGAAAAGTGCAAGTCAGTGTTTGGCAATGGCAGTATCGAAAAATCTGGCGCGGCTTATCTCGGCCACTTCCGGAAAAGCAATGATGTATTGCATGCGTCCTTGCTTGATGACCAGGATTACACCAGTTTGCGTATGGTCCAGACCCCTGCGCTGGATTTTTATAGTAAGCCCGGGGTTTTTGGCTGGAACAGGATTGACCAGGGCAGTGCGTTTCTTCTGGATGCCTTGCCGGATTGCCTGAAAAATTTTCCTGTGCCGCCACAGTCGCTGCTGGATCTTGGTTGTGGTTATGGTTATTTGACGATAATGACGCGGGATTTGCCGCTCTCCCGCAGAGTGGCAACCGATAACAACGCAGCCGCGTTGCTGGCCATGCGATGCAATGCTGATCATTATGGTATCAATGTCGATGTCATGCCTGCGGATGCGGGCGATGCGCTGGATGGCTTGTTTGATCTTGTCTTGTGCAACCCGCCGTTCCACCAGGGTTTTTCTGTTGCAGGTGATCTGACGGATAAATTCTTGCGCGGCGCACGTCGCTTGCTATCTCCGCAGGGCACAGCGTTGTTTGTTGTTAACCAGTTTGTCGGGCTTGAAAGAAAAGCAGGCGCATATTTTTCAGTCGTTGACGTGCTGGCCAATAACAGCTCATTCAAAGTGGTACGGGTGCAAGTATAGAAAGGGCATAAAAAAGCCCTGACAAGTCAGGGCTTTTTCGGAACAGTACAGTTACAGCTGGAATTATGGTTTCTTGACCAGCGCGCCAACAGACAGTGGCCTGTCACTTTCCAGCACTAAACCAAAACTGGTTTTTTCAAACACATTGAAAATCATCAAAAGTCCTGCGCGGTCATTGATCAATTTGACCGTTTCGCCAGTGACAGGATCCCTGATGGTTTCACCTTCCTGAAAGATAGCCAGCACATTGCCTACTTCCAGTCCTTCGCGCAGACCTTTATCGATGAGTACCACATTCATCGGGCCATACTGGCTCACACCACCTTCCACGTCGATTATCTTGCCATTAATCTCGTTCTCTGGAGAGCTGGGATAAAAGATGGCATTGATAGCACGCTCTTCGCTAGGCAATAACCTGTCGCCCCCCAGCACTTCCTTGGTGCTGCGCAAAACAGACAGCTCCGCTATGTCGCCTTCAGTCCTCACAACTTTGCCAGAACCGATGTCAGACGCCTGCACCCCGAGCACTTCATCGGTTGCTTCATCTACGTACACCTTACCTTTGCGGTAAATGCCATAAACAGGCACTTTAGGATTGAATTCCCCGCGTGCATTCAGTGAGTCGCCAGCGCCTGTCACAACATGCTTCTGGTTGCCGGTGAGCACATAAGGTGCTTCTTCCAGCGTACCCGGCTGCACTATGCGGCTTCCACTCAGGAATGGGTTGATCACATCCAGCGGGATGGCAGGAATGGGTGCTTCCAGGGGTTCTACCCGGATACGGGGATCCAGCTTGCCGTCGCTGCTAGGCGACATTTTGACTGTGCCACCGCAGGGATTGGCGCGTTTCACATCCAGTTTGGTTTTGCCGTCGATCACAACGAGGTTAACCGTGTCGCCGGGGTAAATCAGGTTCGGGTTACAGATCTCGGGGTTAACATGCCAGATCTTTGGCCATTCCCAAGGGTTTTGCAGGAATTTGCCGGATATATCCCACAGGGTATCGCCTTTCTGGACGACGTAGCTGTCCGGGTGATTGGGAGCCAAAGCAACATCTTCGGCTGTGGCAATGGCAGTAAAGCTCAGGAGAAAGGCGCCGATGAATCCGATCAGATTTCGCTTCAGCATGTCTGGTATAAACATTGTTGTCGTCCCATGATTGAAGAGGAGCCGCGTCCGGCGCCTGAAGTGTGACCTCTGGTATACTACGCCCTGTACTGAGGCAACTCAATATCAAAAACCAACTATTGGCTTAAGGATCATCATCTTAGCGGCACAAGCTGCCAGATTACTAGAAGTTCGTCACAAAACAGCCCATTACTGACATTACATACCTGAAACCCATGGCCCTGTTAGAGATTCTGGAATTTCCCGACCCCCGCCTGCGCACTGTAGCCAAGCCCGTGCAGCAGGTCGATGATGGCGTACGCCTGTTGATCGATAATATGTTCGAAACCATGTACAACGCGCCGGGGGTCGGTTTGGCAGCCACCCAGATCAATGTGCACCGGCAATTGGTCGTGATCGATGTGTCGGAAGACCAGTCGGAGCCGCTTGTCTTTATCAACCCTGACATAACCGTGCTGGATGAGACGCAGTGTGATTATGACGAGGGCTGTCTTTCAGTGCCGGGTTTCTACGAAACAGTGACACGCCCCCAGCATATCCGCGTGAAAGCACTGGACCGTGACGGGCAACCGTTTGAAATCGAGCCGCAGGGATTGCTGGCTGTGTGCATACAGCATGAGATTGATCACTTGAACGGCAAGTTGTTTGTGGATCATATTTCTGGTCTTAAACGGGATCGCATCCGCAAGAAGCTGGAAAAAAAACACCGTGACGGTGAGTGACCAGTATGGCGAGTGAGCCGTTGCGGATAGTGTTCGCAGGCACGCCGGACTTTGCTGCTGCGCATCTTGCTGCGTTGCTCGCCAGCCGGCACCAGGTGGTGGCTGTGTATAGCCAGCCGGATCGCCCGGCAGGTCGCGGCAAGAAACTGGCCGCCAGCCCGGTCAAGCTGTTGGCTGAACAGCACCAACTCCCTGTCTACCAGCCGCATACGCTCAAAGATGCTGCTGCACAAGCGGAGCTGATGGCGTTGAAACCTGACCTGATGATTGTGGTGGCTTACGGCTTGCTATTGCCGCAGGATGTGCTTGATATACCGCGACTGGGCTGCATCAATGTGCATGCATCGTTATTGCCGCGGTGGCGGGGTGCAGCACCGATCCAGCGCGCCATTGAAGCTGGTGATACAGATACTGGTGTCTGCATTATGCAGATGGAAGCCGGGCTGGATACTGGTCCGGTGTTGGCGCGTTCGGCCTGTTCCATTTTGCCTACCGATACCGGCGGAAGTTTGCATGACCGCCTTGCCATACTCGGCCCACAAACATTGCTGGTTACGCTGGATGAACTGGTAGCCGGTAATGCACGTGCCGACGTGCAGGACAATGCGCTTGCTACGTACGCGCACAAACTGGGCAAGGAAGAAGCTCGGCTGGATTTTGCGCGCCCTGCAGTGGCGTTGTGGCAACAGATTCGCGCGTTCAATCCATTTCCTGTTAGCTGGTGTCTGTTGCTGGATGGCGAGCGTTTGCGTGTCTGGCACGCGGAATATGATCAACAGGATCATAATACAAATCCCGGCACTGTTATGGCGTGTGACGCAAACGGTTTGCGCATCGCCTGCGGCAGCGGTTCGCTATTGCTCACGGAGTTACAGTTGCCTAACCGCAACCGTATGCAGATGCGCGATATCGTCAACGGCCAGTTATTGGCATTGCAAGCCGGCGACCAGCTGGCATGAAAAAAAATAGCCGCAATGTGCGTGCTTGTGCTGCACAGGTCATTGCGGATGTTGTGCAGCATGGCCATTCATTGGCCGAAGTGCTGCCAGGCGCCCAACAACAGATCAATGCAGCGGATACCGCCTTGCTCGCTGAGTTGTGTTACGGCACCTTACGGTTTTTTTACGAACTGGATGCGCTAGCCGCACTGTTGCTGCAAAAACCTTTCAGGGAAAAAGATGCCGATATCCATGCACTGCTATTGGCAAGCTTTTATCAGTTGAAATACATGCGTGTGCCGGAACATGCGGTGGTTAATCTCGCCGTTGATGCGTGTCGCGCAGTGAAAAAAGACTGGGCAGGAAGTTTGCTTAACGGGGTGTTGAGAAATTATTTGCGAAACGCGGATGCGCTCAATGAGAAGCTGTTGAGCAATGCAGAAGCCCGCAGCAATCATCCAGTGTGGTTGGCGTCAATGATCCGGCAGGCGTGGCCCGACCAGACGGATAAGGTTTTTGCAGCAAACAATGGTCGCGGTGGCATGAGCCTGCGCGTTAACGTGCTGCAGCAGCCGACGGCAGAGTACCAAAAAGAGTTGGCAGAAAATGGAATAGACAGTGAAACAAGTGCCATGGCGTCATCTGCATTGTTATTACAGCATGCTGTTGGTGTTAACCAGCTGCCGGGTTTTTCCGATGGCAGCTGTTCCGTGCAGGATGTGGCGGCGCAGTTATGCGCGCCGTTGCTGCAATTGCAATCCGGCCAGCGCGTGCTCGATGCCTGTTGTGCGCCCGGCGGCAAGACTGGCCATATCCTTGAAACCGAAACGCAATTGGCGGAACTGGTAGCAATCGATAACGAAGCATCGCGCCTGGTCCGTGTGCGTGAAAATCTTGCCCGGCTTGGACTTTTTGCCAATATAATCTGTGCCGATGCTTCACAACCTGACAGCTGGCGCGGTGAAAAACTGTTCGACCGTATACTGTTGGATGCGCCGTGTTCCGGTACGGGTGTTATTCGTCGCCACCCAGATATCAAGCATTTGCGGCGTGAAAGTGATATCGCAGCCCTCGCCGTGCGTCAGCGTGAATTGCTTGAGGCGTTGTGGCCACTACTCGTGCCGGGTGGCATTTTGCTGTACACCACGTGTTCAATCCTGCCGCAGGAAAACGAAAACATCATCCATGATTTTCTGGCGCAACACGCAGATGCGGGCGTGATGGAAATCCATGCAGAGTGGGGAATCAGAACGAACAACGGCCGGCAGTTATTGCCAGCCGCGGATCATGATGGCTTCTACTTTGCCCGGCTAACCAAACGCTAGAACGAAAACTGGTCTTCGGCTAACGCCATCACTGTTTCGGCACCGGCTAATGCAGCAGCATAGTGGACACCGGCACGCGGCATGATGCGGGTAAAGTAGAAACGGGCGGTTGCCACTTTTGCAGCATAAAAGCCGTCACTGTCTTCTCCTGCAGCAATTTTTTCCAACGCCAGTTTTGCCATCTGTGCCCACATAAATCCAAGCACGATGTAGCCAGAGTACATGGTGTAATCGACAGACGCAGCGCCGACTTCCTCCGCATTTTCCATGGCGCGCTCACCGATTTTCATGGTCAGCTCGCCCCACTGTTTGTTCAATTCGGCCAGTGGTGTACAAAATGGGGCCATGTCGTTTGCATCTTTCTGTGCTTCGCAGAACTTGTGGATCAATTTGGTAACGTTGCGCAACAGCGCGCCACCACTGCCCATCACTTTCCGGCCGATCAGATCCAGTGCCTGGATGCCGGTAGTGCCTTCCCAGATCGTGGAAATGCGCACATCACGCGCGACCTGTTCCATCCCGTGTTCATGGATGTAGCCGTGGCCGCCGAAAACTTGTATACCGATGTTGGTAACTTCCACGGCAGTTTCTGTGCAAAACGCTTTTGCAATCGGGGTTAGTAAGCCCAATAAATCCTCAGCTTCTTTTGCCTCGGCCTCGCTGCCAAATTTGGTCAGATCCACCAGTTGTGCCAGCCAGTAAATAAATGCCCGATGACCTTCTACCAGCGCTTTCTGTGTCATCAGCATGCGGCGTACATCGGGGTGAACGATAATAGGATCAGCTTCACCGGCAGGATTTTTTACACCTGTCAGGGAACGCATTTGCAAACGGTCCCGCGCGTAAGCCAGTGCGCCCTGGAAGGATAATTGTGCCAGCGTCATGCCTTGCAACGCAGTGCCGATGCGCGCTGTGTTCATGATGTTGAACATGATTTCCAGCCCGCGATTTTCCTCGCCGAGCAGAAAGCCGGTTGCGCCATCAAAGTTCATCACGCAAGTGGCGTTGCCCTTGTTGCCCATTTTCTTTTCAATGGATCCGCAATGCACAGCATTGCGTTCGCCCAGTGAGCCGTCTGGATTGAGCAGGACTTTTGGAACAATAAACAGCGAGATGCCTTTGGTGCCTTTCGGCGCACCTTCAATGCGCGCCAGCACAGCATGGATAATATTGGGCGTTATATCCTGCTCACCACCGGAAATAAAAATCTTGTTGCCGGTAACGGTGTAACTGCCGTCTGCATTTTTTACTGCTTTGGTACGCAGCAATCCCACATCGGAACCGCAATGCGCTTCCGTGAGACACATGGTGCCGCCCCATTCGCCACTGACCAGTCTCGGCAAATATGTCGCTTTCATTGCTTCGTTGCCGCCATGCATCAGGCAAGTCACCGGTGCATTGGCGAGGCCGGCATACATATTCAACGCCCAGTTGGCGCCGCCGATCATCTCGTTTACACACATGCCGACCGAGGTAGGAAGCCCTTGTCCGCCTGATTCCGCCGGGATGCCCAGTGCCTGCCAACCCGCTTCGCCGTATTGCTGGAACGCTTCCCTGAAACCGGGCGGTGTGGTGACCTTGCCGTTGTCGAATTTGCAGCCGTGTTCATCGCCAATGGCATTCAGTGGAGCGGCAACGTTTTCGGCAAATTTGGCGCCGCTGTCGATGATGGCCGCCAGCAGGTCGGGCGTCACTTCCTCGCAGCCTTGCAGCCTGGCGTAGTGGCTGGAAGCATCCAGCAGTTCATTCATCACAAAGTGCATGTCGCGGAGTGGGGCGCGGTAAGCAGGCATGGGAAGACCTCGGTATCTGGTGCGGTAAATCGGTGCGGATCATTATAGGAGTCGCCAACAGACTAGCCAGAGCAAAGTAGGCCGCTCTGGTGGGCAAATCCGGCCATGCCTATCATTGCCTTCCGGTCGTTCAGGTCGCCCATTGGTCGCAGCAACGGCAGTGTGCGCTTGAGGCACCCGGGATACTGGTCATAATGTGAAGCTGAACAAATTGAATAATTGGCCCTCACAAAGGCGGCCAGGGAGATCTCCATGTCTATCCAGCAGCAGCTGTGTCGCGGAAAATTCTGGCTTGCAGGGGTGGCGCTCGCCCTGTTTAGCAGCCTGTCGACCGCCCAGACAGCCACGACCCTGTTGTGGGATGACAACAACCCGGTGAATGGCTCGGAGGCTGTTGTCCAGCCGGATGTTATCGGCGGCGACTATATCTATTTCATTGCCCCGGAAACGGCGGCGCACGGCGTATGGCGGACTGTCCTGACTGTCACCGGTGGTGGTGAAGCGGCGTTGTATGTCGAGAAAGGCGACCCGCTTGTCGATCCGGCCAATGGCACCACTTTTTCTTCTATCACAACCGGTAGCGACGCAGTGCTGGTCGACCAGAGCGGCTATTCCGTCGGCCAGGGCTGGTATATCCGCGTCCACGCAGACCCCGGTACCACATGGACGTTGCTCTCGGGCGATATCGATGTCACAGACTGGGGTGCAGTGGATGCTACCCCGCACACGTCCAATGCCACGGTGGGTCCTGAGGGGATGTTGTGGTTCAAGGTGACGATGGATTCAACCGTGGTACCGGCCTGGGGCATCATGGAAAACACCCTGAGAGACCTCTACGTTTCCCGCGGCAAGGCACCGATCTACTTTGGCGCCGTCCGGATTGCTGACCAGAAAGAAGAAGTGCGTGGGCAGATGGTGGCCACCTCAAGTGGTTCAAACGCGTCTTATTACCTGGGCGTAAAGGGCGTTGAGGGCGATACGATAGACCTGACTGCTTTCCAGCATACGGTGATCGTGCCGTCCAGCTTGCCCCCCGGTGAATACACAGACCAGGGAATTGATGACTTCGATTTCACCCTGACCGGTCAGTCCAGTGCAGCCATCAACACAGGCGCCAAGACGGGTTTCCGCTTTGTGACCTACCAGGTCAACGTGCCTGCCAACGGACTGGGCTGGCAGGTGAAGATGACACCGGCTAATGGCGATACAGCAGACTTGTACTTGCGCTACGGCGCGGCAGCCACCCCGAATGATAACCATGCGATGTCCGAGCTAATCGGGGGGATCATCGACAATGCCATCATTGTGCCGCCCGACCTGAATGTCGGTGTGTCTTACATCACCGTGTATAGCGCCACTGACAACGACTACACATTTGACCTGAAAAGTGGCGATCCGCAAGTCACCACGGTTCCCTACATCAACGATGTGCCTACCGAGATTGTGAATGCACCGGCTAACCAGAATATGGGTGGCTGGGTGTATTACCGCGTGGATAACGTACCTGAGCAATTGAACTACATTGGCTGGGAACTGTTGTTGTCCCAGCATGCATTAAATTCCGAGCTGGCCATCCGGCGCAATGCCATTCCGGCCTATGGCAAATACCGCACCAAGGGCGCGATCAAGGATGGTGACAAGCGTGTTGATATCACCAGTGCGACGGGGTTGTTGCAGGATCCCAACCACGAGGCAGATGTCTGGTATATAGGCGTTTACAGCCAGAATCTCCCGCTGGGTGCCTTCCACCTGGTCACCCGGGCTCCCCAACTCAGCACACTCAATTTCAATGGTGGTACCACTGCAGTGGGATCGCCGCTGTGTGACGCCCCGACAGACCAACCGGTCACGGCCGTGCGGTATTTCAAGGTCACCGTGCCAGCCGGGTCCCTGGGTTGGGATGTCCGGTTGACCGGGGTGACTTCCCCCATTGACGGCAATGTGCAAATGATTATCAGGCGGGATGCCTTGCCGAAGAATTTTCTGGGAGAAAATCCGGCGAATAACAAGGATACCTGGGAATCGGGTGCCCATTTCAAGGTAGAAGGCGATTACACGGATGATTACGATGCCAGCGGCAATGATGTCAATGGCCAGTTCTTCACGGCCGGCATGGGCAAACCGCTGGTGCCTGGGGATTACTACATTGGCGTGGGTGTGCCGAGTCCGCCAAAAAGTGGCGGGAACGTCTGCTACACCATCACCAGCCGGGGCATCGGGGTGGGCAATGATGGCAACGGGCAAGCATATGCCATCCAGGTAGAAGACCTGCCGCTGGATGGCACAACGTCCAAGACTTTGCCGTCGCGGGATATTGCGGTTTACCGTGTGGTAGTGCCCGCCAATACGCCGGGCTGGATGCTGAAACTGCAGCCAGATGCAGGCCAGGAAGCGTCGCTAGCGGTGGGTATCGGCGGTGTTCCCAATATCGACGCCGGTACCAGAAGGGCGATTGATGACATCACCTTTCACCAGGGCGTTATCCGTGAACATACCGGCTCGGATTATTACTACCGGTTTGCCAAGCGCAATTTACAGACCAGTACCGACGAAGAGTTTCTTGAGCCAGCTACTTATTACGCGGTAGTGGAAAGTGAAGGCGCGGGCCGCTCGCCCAGTGACAGGGCGGCTTCAGGGTCGGCGCATTACACACTTACCAGCGCCGCGATGCCGTATACCGATGTAACAGGCAGCCCGCTGATTGAAGGCGAAACCAAAAGCTGGACAGGCAAGGTCTTGCCGTATGGAGAAATGCATTTGTATCGGGTAAGGGCGGCACCGGGCGTAGCCGCTATGGATATCCGATTGAAAAATACTGTCGGGAAGCCGTATCTGTTTGTAGAGAAAGCGGCTACAGGTGTTTTCCGTTTGCCTGGCGTAGAAATGCCTGACCATGAGTATGAAGTAGCCCTGTCGCAGGATCCAAAAAACAGCGGTTATGAACGGGATTTTGCCCATCCCAGCCTGATTACTGTGCCGGCTCCCTCCGGAGATTATTGGGTGTTGGTGACCAATGAATATCAGGACGATCCGCAGCTGGAAGGCGGCTACGATCTGGAAATTGAAGGCAAGGCCACGCCGGATCTGCCATTCAATGGTGGCAGTATTGAAGTGACAGTAGATGATCCACAGCCGGCCAATACCTGGCGCTATTACAAGGTAGTGGTGCCTGCCAATGCCGTGGGTTGGGACCTGCGCCTGGAAAACGTGACGTCGGGTTTGCCGGAAATGGTCATTGCCCGGACAGATTTCCCGGTCAAGCCTCCGCCGTTCACTACCACGTCCGGGCTGGCTTCAGCCACTTCGTGGGCGGCTAACCAGCAATGGGCAACAGGCAAGGATTTTCCTAGCGACAATAATGACCTGGATGAAGAGATGGTAGGCCGTTATTTTACGGTTGGGATGAATGCGCCATTGAGTGCAGGCACCTACATTGTTGGTGTGAGCAACCGTTTGTTTATCCCTGGCCCTACGGGCAGCGACAACATGGCCTATACCATCGAAAGCCGCGGTATTGGCGAAGCGCCGCAACTGGATGCCAATGGCAATCCCTGGTTGATTCCGGTTCACCCGCTGGGATTCAGCGGCGGCTCGGTGAGTGGCAGCCTGGGTGTGAGAAAAATTGCGGCCTATAGCGTGGATATACCTGCCGCCACGGCCAGCTGGGAAGTGAAGCTTGAACCTACGCCTGGCCACGAGGCCATGATGGCCATTGGCAAGGATCGCCTCCCGCGTTCGGATGCCCTGCAGACGTACAATAGTGTCTCGGTCGTCAACGGCACAATCCGTGAAAAAACAGGCAATGATTATTTTTACAGGTTCCATGCCACCACGGATGGCGGTATTGAAGTGGGGCGTTTTTACATTCTGGTCGTGGGCGAAGGGCAATCACCGGCAGATGATGAGCACACGGGTACCGGCACTGTTGACTACACATTGACGAGCAGGCCGCTACCGCTGCCTGCGGCGCCTTATGTCGCTGGTACGATTCCCTGGAGTGCCCAGACGCTGGATTATGGCCAGGTAAAAACCTACAAAGTGGTCGTGCCTCCCGGGTTGCCGGAAATGTGCGTCAGCGTCACTGGTTCGGCAGGTTTTGTCCTGTTCAATGCCCCGACCAACTCGGTGGCACTCGGTGGGGTGAATCCGGCACCGGCTGAAATGGCCTATTACCGGGCGGTTGAAGGTGGCGCCGGGCGGCTAGGGTATTACCGTGGTATGGCGGCCGTTATCCCTAACCCTGTTGGTGATTATTTCCTCACAGTGGGGCAGCCGAAATATGACGAGCCATACCAGGCCTCTGTCAACTTCGATGTGGTATTTGATTGCGACCCGATTCCTGACCTGGCATTCAATGGCGGTTTTGCCGATAACACGGTAGGTCCCAGACTGGGTGCCCAAGGGTATCAGTGGTACCACGTGGATGTGCCGGCCAATGCAGTCGGCTGGGATCTCAGGCTTGTTAACGTGAAGAAAAGTAATCCGCTGGATCCGATAAATACCCATGTAGGCGCTCCTAAAATAGTGGTGCGTCGTGACCAGAAACCGGTTTCCCTTGTGGGTGGTATTGCCGATAGCGCCACCGCGTGGTTGTCTGGTGATCAGTGGGTGGTGGGCAGTGACTTTACCGATGGCGACCATGAAGCCAACGGTTTTCTGGTGCCGGCCGATGGCCGTTTCCTGACAGTCGGCATGGGCGGGCCGTTGAGTGCAGGCAGTTATTACATAGGTGTTTACAATCCCACTACTGCATACGGCGCTAACTACAGGCTGGTCAGCCGCGGCATTGGCATGCCTGCCACGACGGATTCCAATGGCAATCCGTGGGCCATACAGGTACAGCCTCTTGCCTTTGATGGTGGCTCGGTAGCTGGAAGTATTCCGCCAGTACCACAGGGCGATAACGACGGCATTGATGACGTACGAAATATTGCGGTGTACCAGATTCCGGTACCGCCGGGTGTCAGTGCCTGGGAACTGAAACTGGCGCCTAATGCCGGGCATGAAGCCATGTTGGCTGTACGGCGCGGCCATCTGCCGAATATCAAGGCTACAGCAACGTCGGCACAGGCCAGCCCTACGGGCATAGCGGAAAATGCAGAAAAGTTACAGGGTGTAGTGCGTGAGCAAGCGGGCGCGGAGTATTACTACCAGTTTGCCAGCCGTGACGTAGTCGATAGCGTAGACCGGCAGTTTCTCACATCGGATTTTTACTATGCCGTGGTGATTTCTGAAGGGCAGAACCCTGCTGCCACCAATAGAGTGGGGACAGGCACTGTCAACTACACCCTGACCAGTACTGGCCAGATGCCGATGAATGATGAGACAAATTCACCATTATCGCAGGGCGGTCCCATCGTCAGCTGGACAGGCCAGACCGTGCAGCCAGGCCAGATGAAAATGTACCGGGTGCGTGTGCCGACCGGCGGACTGGACGCGGTGGAAATCATGATCAAGAACCGTGTCGGCCAGCCACCGGGCATCATGGTAGAGCGCGGCAGTACCGGCGTTTACCGCTTGCCGGCAGAGATCAAACCAAGTCTCAGCCCGGATGTAATGTTGTACGAACGGGCTGGCGATGGCGGGTACGAATTTGATTTCTTTGACAGGCAGGTCATCACCATCCCGTATGCGCAGGCAGGGGATTATTCCATCGCAGTAGGCTCATACGACCTGATGACTAATCCACAAGCTACCGGGTATGACTTGCAGGTATCCACTATGTCGCCGGAAACCCTGGCGTTTGATGGCGGGCAAGACAGCGACATACTGGTGAAAAACCAGATCCGCTATTACAAGGTGGTGGTGCCGGATACCGTGGATGCCGAGCCAACGCAGGGTTGGCAGGTCAGCGCGGATCTCGTGGCCGGTGGTGTGGAATTGCGTGCGCGCAAGGATTTCTTGCCGCCTGCAGATCCGGCCATCACGCCAGTCGTGAAGAGCATGCACAACGAGCTGGTGCTGGCCACGCCGGTACTCACGCCGGGTACCTGGTACCTTGAAGTGAAAGCCACGGCAGACAACACCAATTACACCGTCACCAGCAAACCGGTGCGGCCATTGCGCAGCTGGACCTTGCCGATCATTCCGGCTGATTTCACACACCCCGGGCTGGTGTCACCGATGTTTGGCGATACCGGTGTAGAACCGAACGGCTCTCCGCTGGGTACACCGAACCAGGCCACGGACCTGAAATCGGGCCAGATGCATTTCTACCGGGTAGTGGTACCTGAAAACAATGCCGGCTTGCTGCGCACGCAACTCGAAGTGGCCGGCGGTGGTAACGATGCCGGTAAAGGACCGCAGTTGTATATCCGCCGGGACGGCGTGCCTACGCTGGACCATGATGCCCTCGGTGTGAGCAACCTGACTGCCCTGCGCGGCAAGGTGCTGTTTGACAGGAAGGATGAAGATTCATCGAGCAAACCAGATCTGGGTTCCAGCTATGGCCATTGGGTGGCACTGGATTCACGCGTCACCCAGAGGCTGGAAGCTGGCACCTGGTGGATCGGTGTATTCGCAGAAGACACCAACAGCCGTTACCGCTTGAAAGTATCCGCCGGGAATGTGGAGGATACCAACGGTGTGCTGGCAGATACTGAGGGCTACGTGCAGGAATTCCCTGCCGTACCGGGTGTCACCACCACCTACAGTAACCAGGCCTTGCCGATGGGCGACGTGCGGTATTACCGCCTGAAGTTGCCGCAATCGTCTACCAGCAATCCATCCAGCACTCCAGTGAGCTGGACAGTGACATTGGCGGGCAACAACAACCTGGCCATGCGCATCCGCGACACAGCGCCAGCCGGTATGCGCAACGAGTTGCCGACGCTTACCGATGCCACTGCATCTCCTGATGAAGCCAACTGGCAGGACTGGAAAGACGAGAACGAACAAACGCGTGTGGACTCACACGGCTATTTTGTCGGTGTAGGAGCCAGAACGATCAATATCCCCGAGTTGAAACCGGGCGCCACGTATTACCTTGCGGTGCGGGCAACGGCGGATATTTCTGCCGTAGAGCCGTTCTCCATTTCGTCATCGGTCAGCGCCACGCGCTTGCAGCTGGACGGGGAGCTCAATTTCTTTAACGGCACATTGACCGATGTCCCTATCCCCGCTGGTGGTACGAAGCTGTACCGGGTAGATGTGCCTGCCCTGGCCGGCTTGTGGCAACACACGTCTGTGCACGATGCGGCCATCAAGGTGTATGTGCAGCAGGGCACGGTGTCGCCACAGGCACCAAACAATGGTGCTACCAATTCCAGCAACACGAAACACTTCAATGACTGGTCGTCAGCGGACGGTTTTGGTTACCGGGGTGCCACCAATATTGGTACGAATGGCCTGTCGTCTACGTTGGGCAGTAATTCCGCCATGAAAGTGTCTTTCTACCGCTCGGACAGCCTGACCAACCGGGCACCATGGTTGGCAGACAAGTCCTACTACATCGTGGTGAAAAACACCGCCACGGGTGCCTTGCCATTCAGCCTGACCATGGCAGGCCAGTACCTTAGTGAGGCTGATGCTGATGCTGATGGTATGGCGGACACCTGGGAAGTGGAGCATTTTGGCGACATCAGCCAAAGCCCCACCGGTGATGCTGACGGCGATGGTCTGAGCAACCTCGACGAAATGTTGGCTGGCACAGACCCGAATAACCCGGACAGTGACAGCGATGGCACGCTGGACGGCGACGATGCATTCCCGATGGATCCGACTGAGTCTGTAGACAGTGATGATGACGGCGTGGGCGATGTAGCCGATCTGGATGATGACAACGATGGCATCGCAGACGTGGATGACAACTGCCAATACGTATCCAACTCCTGGCAGGTAGACACGGACAGCGACGGTGTGGGTAATGCTTGCCAGACAATGGTGATTTCCTTTGAAACCGGCTTGCCACTTGGCTGGACACAGGGCGTGCCCGGCTGGCAGATTGCCACCGACCAGTTCTCGCACCTGACGCAAAGCTTGCGTGCCCAGACCATCACGGGCTCATCAAAAGCGACAGTCACCTGGCGGGAAAGTTTTGCCGGCGGCACCCTGCAGTTTGATGTGAAGGTGTCTTCGCAAACCACGAAAGACTATTTCAACCTCACCATCGACGGTTCACAGGCGTCGGGTGCCAAAAAATCCGGTGAATTCGGCTGGGCCACGATCACGGTGCCGGTCACGAAAGGCGTGCACACACTGGTCTGGACCTACACCAAGGACGGCAGCATCGATGCCGGCAGCGATACGGTGTGGCTCGACAATATCCGTTACATCCAGGGTGAAGATGCAGGCGATTCTGATGGCGATGGCACTGCCGACATCGATGACACCGACGATGACAATGACGGTTTCCCGGATACGATTGATGGCATGCCGAAAGATCCGACGGAGTCTGTTGATACTGACGGCGACGGCATTGGCAACACTGCAGATACGGATGATGACAACGACGGTCTTCTGGACGGAGTGGATCCGTACCCGTTAGACAACCTGTTGTGGGCAGTCACCGATGGTGCCGCCACCAACGCGGGTATCGGGCATGCGGTAGCGTTTGCTGGCGATGTCGACAACGATGGCTTTGGCGATGTGGTGGTGGGCGCGTACAAATCCAGCCCGCTGGTGGGACTTGTGCCGCGCAAACTGGCAGGTTCTATCCGTGTGATTTCCGGGCAGACTGGCCTGCTGATCCCTGCATTCTCCCTGCCCGGCACCCTGCCGGGTGATGGTTTCGGGTTCAGCGTGGCGGGTGTGGGCGATGTCAACAATGATGGCCACGACGATATTGCGGTGGGTGCGCCCACGGCAGATCACCTGTCCGGCGTGCTCCTGAAAGACACCGGCAGTGTCACCGTGTTGTCGGGTGCAGATGCCTCGGTCATCTTCACCACTTACGGGGTATATGCCGGTGACAGACTGGGTACCTCGGTTGCACTGGCGGGCGATGTGAACAACAACATCAGCCCGGACATCCATGTGATTGCCGGTGCGCCATTGGCAGACCGCAACAGCCTGGGTGTGATCACGAAAGACCTTGGCAGTGTCCGTATCTACAACGCAGCGAACGGTTCACTGCTGGCGGAGCGGTTTGGTACGGGAGTGAAAGACAACTTCGGCGCAACAGTCGCGGCGGCAGGGGATGTCGACAGTGACGGTTACGACGATGTACTGGTCGGCGCGCCGCTGGCAGACAAGTCGACGACGACAGTCGTCAACACAGTGCCGAAAACGGTCGTGACGAAGGATGTAGGCCATGTGCAGCTGTTGTCTGGCTCGGTGCTCACACTGGATAGTGGCGGCATCATGCGGACATTCGAGGGTGAAAAAGCACTGGACGGATTTGGTCGCGCACTGGCCGGCAATGCTGACGTGAACAACGATGGCCTGCTGGATATCGCCATTGGCGCGCCGTTGGTGGATACCACCGCCACGGTCAGCGGCAAACCGGTAGTCCGCAAGGATACGGGCCGCATCTATGTGTACACCGCCTCAACGGGTGTAGAGCGGTTCCGGTTACAAGGCGCAGCAGCAGGTGACCAGTTTGGTGGTGCAGTAGGGCTGATCAGCGATCTGAATGGCGATAACCGTGATGATCTGGTGGTGGGTTCCGCCAAGGCAGACCGCATCAATGTCGTCGGCATCAAAACTACGGTCGTCAAGGACACGGGGCGTGTGTCGTGTTATTCCGGCCAGACACAGGCGGAGTTGTTCTCCGTTCCCGGCAAACTCACGACCGACTACTTCGGCGCGGCCATCAATGTGATGGGTGATGTGAACGGCGATGGCTTCAGCGATGTGATTGTGGGCGCCTGGGGTGATGACATTCCTGCCGTCGTCAAAGGCAAGAATGTCTCACTGAAAAACGCCGGTCACGTGGAAGTGTTGTCGGGCAAAGCCGCGGTGGAGTAATTTTGTACAGGCTTTACAATGGCACTCCGTAAAGCCTGATACACCCGCCCCATGGTCTCTTCGCTGCTCCCTGAAAAACCGCTGGTGATTTCACCGTCCCTCGCCGCCACCATCGGGCTGGAGGAGGCGGTATTGCTGGCGGTATTGCACGAGTTGTTTGTGCACCGTGCGCAGGGTGGCTGGTTGGCAGTGGACAGCACAATCCTGCAGGATTTCCTGCCATTCTGGCAGCCACAGGATGTGCAGCGCATTGCGGCCAATCTCTGTGACAAGGGCATCCTGCACCTGCGCTCAGCGCCGTATCTCAGCAGTGGCGTGCTGGATTTCAATCTGGGTGATGATGCCCGCCTTCCTACCGCACCCGCCAAACCCCGCGCCGCCAAAGCGCCGCTGGTGGCTGGCCGTGCCGGGTTAATTGCGCCTACCTGGCAACCGGATACCGAAATGCTCCGCCAGCTGGCGCAATTCGGTGTCACGCCCGAGTTCATCCAACAGCAGATCCCGGAGTTCGTGCGCTACTGGCGTGATCGCGGCGAAGCACACCATTCGTGGGACGGCCGTTTCCAGAAACACGTACAGCGTTTGTGGCGCGACCATGAATTGCACGGCGCGAAATTGCGCCAGAACACCGGCATGGTGGAAGGTTGGCAGCCTGGTCCTGATGCCATCGAAATTCTCGAGCGCGCCGGTGCGAGCCGCGAGTTTATTCACGACAGCGTGCCGGAGTTTGTGCTGTACTGGCGTGAACGCGGTGAGTTGTCTACCACGTGGGACAGTAAATTTATCCAGCACGTGCGGCGACAGTGGGCTATCTTCACCGCGAAGCTGGCCAATGATCCCACGCCGCGGCCGATCACAGCCGATTGGCAGCCATCACTCGATGTGTATGATATTTTGCAGATGGCCGCGATTGATGAAACGTTTGCACGTGCGCAGGTCAGTGAGTTTGTGTTGTACTGGCTGGATAGCAAACAAGTACACAGCAGTTGGAACAGCAAATTTTTGCACCATGTAAAATACCGCTGGGCGCGCCGTCACCAGCAGCCGTGGCAAGGGGAGACCGATGGATTCATC
>ERZ724527.109-NODE-109-length-38946-cov-12.703402_pt1 | contig 38946 bp, 32 predicted proteins | sample MGYA00376060_ERZ724527 | MGnify/ENA primary metagenome ERZ724527 (study PRJEB28724, sample SAMN07190886) | activated sludge metagenome | isolation source: activated sludge of sewage treatment plant in Hong Hong | place: USA: Christiansburg, Virginia | collected...
GTTGATGACAAAAATGAGCAAAAAAAATGGTTGCTCAACATTAAATTGGGCAACCATTTTTAGAAATATAGTTTATTAATAATTCACCACTTGCTCAACAATGCTTTCTGGAATTTCTCTCCACTCATATTGTTGATTGCGTAATTGAGGTTCGAAACCTGCTTCACGTATTGCATTTTGTATAGTGGTTGAAGTAAATCTATGAGGAGCACCAGCAGCACTTACCACATTTTCTTCAATCATAATACTACCAAAATCATTGGCTCCTGCATTTAAACAAATTTGTGCAGTTTGTTTACCTACGGTTAACCAACTTGCTTGTATATTTTTTACATTGGGTAACATAATTCTGCTAATAGCAATCATTCTAATATACTCTTCGGCAGTGGTTAAATTTTGCACGCCTCTAATTCTTGCCAATAATGTATCTACGTCTTGAAAAGTCCATGGTATAAATGCTAAAAATCCTTTTGAATTTTCAGGTTTCATTGCTTGTACTTCACGAATTTTTACCAAATGTATAAATCGTTCTTCCAATGTTTCAACATGGCCAAACATCATGGTGGCACTTGTTGTAATATCTAATTTATGGGCTTCGTGCATTACAGCCAACCACTCATCGGCTCCACATTTTCCTTTGCTAATTAAACGGCGAACTCTATCAATTAAAATTTCGGCACCAGCACCAGGCAAACTGTCTAGTCCAGCTTCTTTTAAAGCTTTCAATACTTCGTGGTGTGTACTTTTTTCAAGCTTTGTAATGTGTGCAATTTCTGGGGGTCCAAGTGCATGCAATTTAATGGTTGGATACTCTTGTTTAATTGCACGAAATGTTTTGGTATAAAAATCTAAACCCAACTCTGGATGATGCCCACCTTGCAACAATAATTGATCTCCTCCAAATTGTATGGTTTCTTCAATTTTTGTTCTATAAGTTGGCATATCTGTTATATATGCTTCTGCATGACCAGGAATTCTGTAAAAATTACAAAACTTACAATTGGCAATACATACATTGGTGGTGTTTACATTTCTATCTATTTGCCAAGTCACTTTTCCATGTGGCACATGGTGTTTTTTCATTTCGTTTGCTACAAACATTAACTCGGCTAAAGGTGCATGTTCAAACAAAAACATGCCTTCTTCTATACTTAAAAATTCAAATTGTGAGGCTTTTTTATACAAGTCTGCTAATTGCATATCTACTGTTTTAAAGAATAACAAAGTTAAGGGTGTATGGTTGGGTACAATTGATAGTTTAATTTAAATTGCTGCATACAAAGCAAAAAACAAAACCTTTTAACACTTTTAAATACCACACATACTTCAAACTTTTTAAAACATACAAAAATGTTGTCTTTTTTAATAGATGTATATTAACTTCAAAAAATACTAATTGCTGCAAAGAATGAAAACAGTTTATTTCCTTTTTTTATTGTTGTGCAGTTGCTTGCAAAGTCAAGCACAAGAAGAGTTTGTTTCGCCACAAGCAAAACTCATTACTCGATTTCCTTTTGTGCAATTAACTGGTGGAATTATTATTATTAGGGCAACGATAGATACGTTTGCAAACGACACCTTGAATTTTATTTTAGATACCGGTAGTGGTGGAATTTCACTAGACTCTTCAACTGTAGATTATTTTAACTTTGTCTCTGCACCTTCAGAAAGAACCATTCGAGGTATTGCTGGTATGAGAAAAGTAAATTTTTCTTATGGGCATTATCTCAATTTTCCAGATTTAAAAACTGATACATTTAGTTTTCATATAAACGATTATGAATTATTAACCAGCGTTTATGGATTTAAAATTGATGGTATTATTGGCTTTAGTTTTTTGCGTAGGTATATTGTAAAAGTTAATTACGATAAGTTAGAAATGGAAGTGTACGCTCCGGGTATTATAAAATATCCAAGAGGTGGTTATTTATTAAAGCCAAGTTTTAGCACATTGCCATTGCCAGTATTTGAAATTGAAGATGCAAAAACCTTGACCAATAAATTTATTTTTGATACAGGTGCAGGTTTGTGTTTTTTACTCAATCAAGATTATGTAGAAGATAGCAGTTTACTAAAAAAGAAAAAGAAAAAATACATTACACAAGCCGAAGGTTTGGGCGGAAAAAAAGTAATGGAAATGACGGTGATTAAAAGCATTTCAATTGGGCCATATAAGTTTAGAAAAGTGCCAATTTATATTTTTCAAGATGATTTTAATGTTACCAACTACCCGCAAATGGGTGGTATAATTGGCAATGATATTTTAAGACGATTCAACTTAATTATTAACTATCCAGACCAAAGCATTCATTTAAAACCGAATTCAAAATACATTGAATCGTTCGATTATTCTTATACAGGTTTGGGTGTTTATTTAGTAAATGGAGAAATAACGGTTGTTGATGTAATTAAAAAATCGCCCGGTGAAAGTGCTGGTTTTAAAACGGGAGATATTATAATGAGCATTGATAACGATTTTACCAAAAACATTCAAAACGTGAAGGCTGCACTGCAAAATACTGGGGCAACTTTAAAAATATTGGTTATTAGAAATGGCAATCCTGTTATGTTATCGCTTTATGTAAAAAGTATTTTATCTAATTAGGTTTTAATAGCATCTTAATATTGGTTAAACATCCAATACATTTTTTTCATTTAACTTCATCGCCTGAATTTTTTGATATGAAAAAAAGTTTTTCTTTATTGCTTGCTACTGCGTTATTTTTTTATGGTTACACACAAGCTCCAGCTGGCTACTACAATTCAGTAGGTATGACCTCGTCTTGTGCAACATTAAAAACTACCATTAAAACAATTATTTCTGCCAATACATTTCCTCAATCTTATGGTGATTTATGGACACAATATCAGTTATCCGATATAAAACCTAGAGAAGTTGGAAGCGGATCAGCCAATGTTATTTGGGATATTTATTCTGATAATCCCACTGGAACTGATCCATACAATTTTACACCAGGCACTAACCAGTGTGGTAATTATAGTGGAGAAGCTGTTTGTTATAATAGAGAACACAGTGTACCGCAAAGTTGGTTTTCTGGCAATACTGGCAGTGCTGGTCCTGCAACAGATTACTTACATATTTTTCCTACGGATGGCTATGTAAATGGCAAAAGAGCCAATTTTATTTATGGTGAAGTTGCAACAGCATCTTTCACAAGTTTAAATGGAAGCAAATTGGGAACATCATCTCTTGCTGGGTTTACAGGTTCGGTATTTGAACCAATTAATGAATACAAAGGAGATTTGGCAAGAGCATTTTTATATTTTGTTACACGTTATGAAAGCGATATTCCTGGATGGTCGTCTAATTCAGAAGCTACACAATCTTTCGACAACAGTACTTTTCCTGCAGTAAAAATTAATTATTTAAAATTAATGTTGAAGTGGCACGATCAAGATCCTGTAAGCACCAAAGAAAGAAATAGAAATAATGCTGCTTACGGTTTTCAGGGCAATAGAAATCCATTTGTAGATAGCCCACAATATGTAAATAGAATTTGGAACAACAGTTGCCCAGGCTTATCAACTTTACCTGTAGATGTATTGTACTTTGCAGGAAAACTAAATAACAATAAAATTGTTTTAAGTTGGGAAGTTGCCAACGAAACAAACTTAAGTAGTTACGAGGTTGAACGTAGTTTTAACGGTACATCATTTAACTTATTGGCTACTGTTCAAGCCAACAATAACAGTTCTTATTCTTATACAGATAATGCAGAAAATATAAGAGGCAGAAGGGTATATTATCGCCTAAGAAAAATTAATAAAGATGGTTCGTTTACATACAGTGAAATATTTACTATTCATATTCCAGTGAACAATAAACTTACTATTTATCCTAATCCTGCAAAAGATTTTATTACAGTACAAACCAATAACTTGAATACAGGTAAAGTAAATATTCAAATTACTGATGTTACTGGAAAATCAGTTTACAATAAGCAATATGAAAGCAACAATGGACTCATCAACATTTCTACCCAATCTTTAACTACTGGAACTTATTTAGTAAAATTATTTGTAAGTAGCGAATCTTATATGCAAAAATTAATTATAATAAAATAGAGAAATAAGAGAAATAAGTTAAGCATAAAAAAGAGGCTCAATTTGAGCCTATTTTTTATGCGATTAATATTAATTATTTCATAAACAATTTAATTTTAAATTCAACTCTTCTGTTGGCTTGTCTACCTGCAGGATTGTCTTTACCATCAATGGTTTCAGGTTCAATAGGGCAGCATTCACCTTTACCAATTGCTTTAAGTTTAGCAGCATCTACACCTTTTTTAACTAAGTAGTTTAAGCAGGCATCGGCACGGTCTTGACTTAATTTTTGGTTGTATTCTGTTGTTCCTAATTTATCGGTGTAACCCAATATTTCAAGTCCTAAATTTTTCTCACGATTTAAGATAGAAGCCAAAGTATCTAACATTACTGCTGTTTCTTGTCTTAAGCTGTATTTGGCAAAATTGAAGTAGGCAGCTTGATCTTGTAAGGGTTCTTGTTCTGTAGTATCTGGAGGCACTATTTTTTCTATAGGAACCAAACAAAATGCAGTATTCATCAAAGTATCATTTTCGCTTCCAATAGTTGTAGGAGCATTAAATTCTATACCAGCATTATTGTATTCTACTTTTGAACCTGCTAATGCAGATGGAGCAAATTCTTTTACCTCAAAAAAGTATTCTCCTTTACTATTGGTGTTTTGTGTAACAATGATTTTGCCACTTACTTTATCAGTTACAACAACACTTGCATCGGTTAATGGTAAATTGGTTTTACAATCTGTAACAATTCCTGCAACAAATTTTTTATAGGTTTTATTGATGTTGAACAATTCTAAACAACAAGCAGAAGCCCTATCTGTGGAAATCATGGCATCTTGCAACAATTTTATAGAACCTTTATTTACAAAATAAATATCGTCTTTTACAGAGTTTACAGGGTAACCTAAGTTAACTGGTTGACTAAAACTATTGGGTAAACTTCCTTTACTTTCAAACAAATCAAAGCCACCCATACCAACTCTTCCATTGGTGGCAAATACCAATGAACTAGAAGCTACATTGTAAAAAGGAGATTCATCATCATCTTTTGTATTAATTATTTTGCCTAGATTTAAAAATGAACCAGGCTCTCCGTCAGCGTTTAATGGTGCATACCAAATATCAAATTTACCTTGACCACCTTCTCTGTTAGAAGCATACAATAAATATTTCCCATCAGCAGTTACATAAGGTTGTTTACTGCTAAAACCAACAGCATTTACGTTGCTACCCAATTTTACAGGCTCGGTCCAACTACCACTTTTATTTTCACTTAAATAAATAGCCGAAATATTTTTGCCATCAGTTTTTGTCCAACGAGTAAAATAAATTCTTTTTCCATCAGCAGTAATGCTTGCAGCTCCTTGCTCTACACCTGCTTCTGTGGGTAGATTAAATTTTTGAACAGCACCAGAAGCATTGGTATAAACATTACTAACATAAGGATTTTTATTCTTTACAGTTAATGCAGAACTATCGGCTCTTGAAGAAGTAAATACAATAGCATTGCCACTGTACCATGCTGCATAATTAGATCCATTAGATACTGATATCCCAGCAGTTGTTGCAACTTTATATGCATCTATATCTTTTTTAGCCAATTCAGCTTGAATGAACTTTAAGTTAGCCAATTCTAATTTAGCATGCTCAGTATAGTCATCTTTAGTAGAATAAGATTTTAAGAATGATTCAAACTGTGTTTCAGCCACAGCATATTGACCTGTTGCTCTTAAACTCATGGCATGGTAATAAGGAGCTAATGGATAAGCAACTTTATCTGCCTTTGCATAAAAAGGGGTTGCCTTACCATAATCATTTAATTTTCTATAACACTCTGCTATACGATATACAACCTCATTATCATTTGCAGCTCCTTTGCTTGTGGAGGCTTGCTTACTATTTTTCTTTTTGCCACTTGCCTGAACAGTATAAGGATCATAACCTGATGTTGTAGGCTTGGTTTTTTGCTCTACATATTTTTCATAGTACACAGCAGCAGAGTACCAATCTCCTTTAGCATAATACTTATCGGCATTGCGTTTATAATCGGCAACATATTGTGCCATTAGAGAAGAACTGCAAAACAATAAAACAACAATTGCGATAATTGATTTGTGCAGATATATATTGATAGGCTTTTTCATTATAAATTTTTCGTTAGTCATTTAATTATAGGCTTTAACAAACATGGTTTTATAATCGAGGACAGATAAAATTCTTTCCACTCAACTCTTTGTTTTTTCTACCAGTATACGAAAGAGAAAATTCAAAGCTATTAGCAGTACCAATGTTTTTGCTTAATTGAGAAGAATTAATATCGTAGCTTAACCCCAAGGTGAAACTCTTATAATAAAATCCTGCAAAAGGCACAAGGGCATCATCGAATCTGTAGTTAAAACCCAATAATACATCAGTTATAGCTGATGCTTTAATTTGAGCATAAGCACCCAGCATTTTTTCTTCAGCATTGCCTTGACGTAAGTACAATAGATTGGGCGTAATACTCAACACTTCGCTAGCATTAATTTTTACACCCCCATGTACTGTATAACGAATAGGAAATTTTGTTGTAACTACTGATGAAGAAAGAAATTTATCATCGGGTTGTGTAATATGATTGGCAGAAAAACCAAGAAAAATATTTGCTTTTTTATTTGGAGCAGCATCATAATAAACCATACCAGCACCAGCATCAAAAACAGTTGAAGATGGATTGGCAATAATATCAGTTGTTGGTGTGTTAGGGTTATATCCAGTTGCAGCAAACCATTGGTCGCCAAATTGGAATTTAGAAGTATTGAATCTTCTTTGAACCATTCCAGCTTGCAAACCAAATACCAAACGTTGGTTACCGTTAATGCCAAACTTTACACCAGTATAAGCAATAGAAGCATGAGCAGTTAAATAAGTAAAGCCGCCATTGCCAGCAGTTTGTTGAAGAATACTACCACCAAAATTTAGATTTTTGTTGGTAACCACATCGCCCGACAAACCAACAGTAGAAAAACCATTGGCAATATTGCTCCACTGATTACGATAAATAGCAGATATTCTATAATCACCATCAATAGCACCTGTTAAAGCAGGATTTAACCAAGAAGGATATACATAATATTGAGAAAAATGTGGGTCTACTTGAGCTTTGCAAATAAAGCTTATAGCAGCAGCAAATAAAATTAAAAATACTTTTTTCATATAATTCGTTTGTTGGCTTAAACCAATTTTCAATTCTTAATAAGTTTGTATTAACGTATCAAATTAATTGTACCACGTTTGTTTACAGTTTTACCATCAGGCATAGTAACGGAAACTACATAGATATAAACACCTACAGGCTGCATTTGTCCTTTATACCTTCCGTCCCATCCACTAGTTACGTCATTGGTTTCAAATATTCTTTCTCCCCACTGATTGTAAATTTGCATATTCAATTTCTGAATATAATTACCGTACACTTTTAAAACATCATTCTTACCATCTCCATTTGGTGTAAATGTATTGGGTACAAATACGCCTACATCTGGATATTGTGTAGAACCTATTGCAGAACCAGTTACATTTTGACAAACTATAGCACCTAGTGCTTTTACAATTAAAGTAATAGTTTGATTGGGCTGTAAGCCACTAACAGTATGTGTTAAACCTGTAGTACCAGATGATGGAGTAACGAATGTTGTACCATTATCTATGGATACTTGATAACCTGTTGCTCCTATTACTGCAAGCCAGCTAAAGGTTAAAGAATTAATACTTGAATCTGTAAGTTTTACAATTGGATTTAACAAAGTAGCTTGTAGTGATACAGGCTTAGTAATTGTTCCATTACACCCTTGTGGAGATGTAATATTTAATACAACATTATAAGAACCTGATGCTGCATATAAGTGTTGTGTTGATTGTATACTTGAAGTATTATTAGAACCAGAAGAAGGTTCTCCAAAGTTCCAATTATAAGTATTCATTGCATTTGGCAATCCCGTAAAGCTTACAAAATCTTTTGCACAACCAGTTGACGTAATTGTAAAGTCAGCAACTGGAGTTGCATTTACTACTATTGGAACTACAAGAGGAGTGCTTGGGCAACCAGTAGAACTTGTTACAGTTAATGAAACATTATATGAACCAGCAGTTGCAAATATGTGAGATGGGTTTTGTGTTGCATTGGTATTATTAGTACCTGAACTTGGGTCACCAAAATTCCAAGCCCATTGTGAAATTGTACCAACTGGAGCAATAGTTGATGTTGTACTATTGAAAGCAATAGCAACAGTAGCACAAGTTGTAGCTGATTGTGTAAATGCTGCCACAGGCACTGCTGACAAAGCAACATTCTTTGTTACATCTGCATAGCAGCCTTCTGTTGTTACTACACGAAGTTTTACAGCATAAGTTCCACCTGCAGAAAAACTATGATTTGGGTTTTGAATAGTAGCAGTATTATTTGGTGCAGATGCTGCATCAGCAAAATCCCATTGCCATTGGTCAATAGTTAATCCATTGCCTGTTGATGCATTGGTAAAAGGAACAGTTTGCAAGCATCCGTTATTGATAAAAGTGAAATCTGATGTTGGGCCTTGTATAACGGTTACAGGGAATGAAAATGTTTTTACACCATTACATCCATCAGGAGTTGGGCTCACAGCATTAATCACCACTGGAAAGCTTCCTACTGTATTATAAACATAAGGTGCAGGTATCCTGTAAGTGTAAAGCCAAACTCCATCAATTAATACGCTATCAATTAATACAGTTGGCAAAATTAAGTCTGCACTTGTTTGCGTAACACTAGCATTAGGCGAAAGGTTAGGATTGTTGGCAAAATCCCAATTGATGCTTACTGGTTTGAATGCCAATGTAACATTCATATAAAATTGCGAACCCTTACAAGCAGCAACATTGGAGCCTGTACTAAACTGATTTTGTACATTGAAGCCAGACAATAAATCAACCAAGTTTGTACCTGCATTGTAGGCATAACTTTCTGAACTTGCATATCCATAAGATATTGCATTAAAACCACCACTTGTACAAGCCAATGTATAAAACACAGAAGGTGAATATCCTGGAGCCACTAGTATTTGAGCATAAGAATAAGTGGCATCGATTGGTACAAAAACTGCTGGTACCAAAGCATTCGTTTGATCCTTAATGGTAAAGTTCAAAGCATCAACTGTTTTGATAACAACATTGATGTAGTTGGTAGCATTACTATTCTGTGTTTGAATTGGTGAGACAATAATTTTATCAATTGTTTGTTCAACGGCACTTAAATAAATCATATCTGGGTCACCACCAGTTCCATTGTAACTATTGCCACATTTAGAAGCGTTAGTAGTGTATTGAGCTACCATTACTGGTGAAGTAGTACTAATAACTACTGGCACAGTGCTCTTAAATTCATAGTACAAATTATTTACCAATGTAATTGATGTACTAGGGCTGGTAGTACTTGCATTAGTAATACCAAGTATTGGTAATGAGTTGGGCAATGTAACGCCATTTACTGTTACTACAGTGGATGCATAATCAGGATTGATCATCACCCTGTAAATGTTGTTGAAATAATTAGTGCCTGCAGTTGGGGCTGAAACATATTTACGACCCCAAGCTACAGATGGGAAACATTGTTGGAACAAATTATCTCCTGATGCAGAACTTCCATCACAAGTAATACTAATTTTTCCAGAACCTGAAAAAACAGCAATTGGTTGGCATGAGCTTCCACTGCTACTGATAGATTTAATTTGTGTGCCTGTTAAATCCGTTACATTATCTGATGCTTTTATAATCCACACATCGCCTTTGTTCAAGGTTTTTGTATTTACACCAGTCATGCCAGTTTCGCTAGTGATGCCAGCTGGTAAAGTTGCTTGCACTGTAGTATTGTTTTGGGTAGCTACCACAAAAACATAAGAACGTGAATTGGAGTTTCCTGAATTGGAAACCTGTGTATAGTTCAATGCTGTATAACTTTTGCCCAATGTATTTACAGGGAACAAAACACTTGCAGCAGTTACTTGGCTACCATAAATTTCAGCATAAGCAACCACTGGATTTGTGCTGTGTATGTAGATGCCTTTGTTGGCGTAAACTCCTTCCGCAGTTAATCTTGCATCATTTGCACCACTATATGGAATTTGACTAGAAGCTGTTACAGAACCAGCGGGGACAGTTAGTGTTTCAACCAAATTGGAGCCAACATAAATGGTAACGGTTGAAGCAACATCGGCAGTAAAGTACAATGTCATTTGTGCATTGTTACTGCTTCCATCGGCACCAGATATTTTTTCATGTAAGCCAAAGCCTGTCCAGAAATCTGTTCCTTTATTGGAGAAGCCTTGTTGTCCTTGTCCACCAATTGGTTCAATAGCACCAGTTAACTCAACTTCTTGAGTTGTGGCACTACCTCCACTATTGGTAATTTTTTTATTGTAATTAGAAAGTGATGTTGGGGAGAAACGAACATAGATGGTTGTTGTAGCCAATGTACTACCAGTATAAGGAATGGTTAATACAGATTGGAAACCTGTACCAGATGTTAATGAAATCTTGTAACCAGCAGGTGCAGTAACAGTAATGTTGCCAGTTGCTGGTGTTAAATAGTATGCAGCTAGTGTGTAAGTTTTTTCAGGTGAGGTAGTGCCTTGTTGTACTGTTCCAAAAGCCAATGATGTTGGGTTAACAACAATGGTTGGTGAAGCGGGCAATGTGGTAAATGTTATTTGATTTCCATAAGAAGTTCCTACACTGTTGGTTGCAAAAGCTCTTGCAAAATAAGTAGTGCTTGCAGTAAGCACACTGAGCAAACTATTAAATGAACCTGTGCCAGTACCTGAGTTTACAAAACTATTGGCAGTTGTAGGGTTGGCAGTAGTTGACCAGCATACACCTCTTGCAGTAATTGCCCTTCCCCCATCATCAGAAATGTTTCCTCCGCTTAATGCAGATACAGGTGTAATGGCTGAGGCTGCTGTAGTAGTTAATATGGCCAATGTTGGTGCTGGAGTGGTTACATCAATTACTGCTCCATAGCTTGTGCCAACAGGGTTCGTGGCGTATGCTCTTACATGATACAATGTACCAGCAGTAAGGCTAGTCATACTGCTTGGATATGCCCCAGTAACAAGAATGCCATCTGTTGTTTTTGAATCTGCAATGGTTGGTATTGCCACAGTACTACTGTAACAAAAGCCACTTGCAACAAGGGAAGCAAATCCACCTGTGCTTGTAATATTGCCATTACCAGTTGCTGTTGTTTGACCTGTTTGGTTAGCTGAAACTGTTGTTACAGCAGGTAGTCCCCAAGACGCAGTAAAGTTATCTGTGGCCCATAAAGACACATTAGAAGATGAGCCTGCATAAGCAGAAATCCAACGAACGGTAACTGTTGCTCCATTGGCTAGGTTAAGCCCCGATAAAGTATAATTTAACCCTGTTGATGGAGTGGTTACAGTTGCAATGCTTGTCCATGAAGTGCTTGTAATGGCATCATCTATTGCACCAGTAGTAGAATATTGTACTAAAAAATCTGCACCAGTTCCTATTGAATAATATCTTTCTGCATCAAATCCAATTCCAATGGCAGCCATGGTTACACCAGTAGTATTGGTTAACTTAACACCCCATGACCTAAGTGTAGTGCTGGTCATAATAGAACCCAAGGCCCTATCTGTATTGCCCAATACAGAGCCACACGCCCAAATTCTATTGCTGGGGTTCGCATCTCCTGTAGACCAAGTTCTATAGTTACTTTGGTTGGTAAACCATCCCGGTATCGTTACATTGTCTGTCCATGTAACATTGCCACTAGGGCTGGTAGCAGACAATCCATCAAAATTTTGGGAATAGGATGTTGGCGTTGCTGTCATGGATATTTGTGCAGCTACATTGTTGCTCAACAATATAGTAAGCATAGCCGTAAAGGCGGTTATGCAGTTGAATAATGTTGGGAAGCGAAATCTTTTTTTCATACAAATAAAAATTGGTAATTAACTTATTGTTGAGAAGCAAAAGCTTCATTTGAAAGAAAACTAACGAGTAAATTTTTTTTGGAAACTGATAAATAGTTCAGTTGTACAAGCTGATTGATCAGCAATAGATGTATCATAAAGCAAGCTTTGGTGATGATAAAATGTTTATCAAATAAATCGTTAGAGCGATTTAAAGCTACACACAAACACTTGGGCTGTATTGTATTGCAACATGTATTTTTATGCAAACGATACCGATAACGATGCCTTTAGCTATACTTTCTTAATTAATAAATAATTGGAGAAAATTATACTTTTTGATGTATTAAATTAACCCAAATTGTTTACAGTGGTGTAGTAGATGTTTGTAATGCAACAATATCCACTCTTCTAAATTTAATTCTCCAAATACAGGATGCATGGTTACTGCTCCTTCATTTTGCTGAAAATAAAGTACAAAATGGTTAATTTGTTTTTGCAATTCCTCAATAGCTAAATCTACACGTTCAAATTTTAAAGGCAATGGTTCGGCAGGTAAAACTTGTTCGGGAGCTTTTGTATTTTCTCTGAACTCTTTTTCACTCATTAAAAATTCTTTCAACTTTGGCAAATGCTCAATAGGCGATACCAAAGGAAATTGTAAGCCATTGCTAGAAATTGTAAAAAAACTGGCTACATGTTCTATCATTTGCTGAAAATTCATTTTGCCCCATTTTGCTGTTGTTGTAGCATTGGCTTGTTGCAGCAATGCAGGAAACTCATGAGTTATAAAGGCAAGCTTGGTTGTGTCCATTTGTATTTATGTATGCACTAAAACTAATAAAAAATCCTACTAAATTTTAGTAGGATTTGCAGTTGGTATTGGTTGAGAAAGGTTAAATTAAATGTGCTCAACTAGTAAGACATTCTTTTTTCAATTTCGTTGCACAAGGCAGAAAAAATTTCATCAATACTGCCTTCGCCTTTTATATGTACTACTTTTTTAAATTTAGTATAGTAATCGGCTACTACTTTTGTTTTTTGTTCATATTCAACAATTCTAGCTTTTATTACTTCTTCATTGGTATCATCACTTCTGCCACTTGTTAATCCTCTATTTAATAAACGTTTAATCAGCTCTGCTTCGCTAACTTGTAAAGCTAAGAATACGCCAATTTCTGTTTTTTTTAATTGCAATAATTTGTCCAATGCTTCACTCTGTGCTTCGGTTCTTGGAAAACCATCAAATAAAAATCCTTTTGCTTGTGGGTTGGCATCTAAAGCACTACTAATCATTCCAATTACAACTTCATCTGGTACAAGTTGACCTTTGTCCATAAAGTTTTTTGCTTCTAATCCCAATGGAGTTTTTGCTGCAATTTCACTTCTCAATAAATCACCAGTACTCAAATGTTTCAATTGATACTTAGCAATAAGTTGCTCACTTTGTGTACCTTTTCCACTGCCTGGAGGGCCAAACAAAATAATATTAAACATGGGGCTTACTAACCTTAGGTGAGCTACAAATATAAGGGTAACTGTTAAAATTATTTAACAGCTAAGGCTAAATGTTATTTGTAAACACATTTAATTGCATTAGTTTAACCATTTATTCAAACTTTTTTGTTTGTTTAAACGTATTTAATTCAAAAAGAATAAAGATGTTAAAAACACATTTAATTTATACTCTATTGTTGTTTACTTTGGGTGCTTGTAATGCACAACAAACGCCTACAAAAAAAAATATTATGGATACCGCAAAAAATAACAATCCTATTTACTCTACAACAGATACTACCAAAGTAGTTTTAAAAGAAGATGAATGGAAAAAAGTACTAACGCCTGAACAATATTATATTGCTAGGCAAAAAGGCACAGAACGTGCTTGGACAAGCAAGTTTGAAAAGTCTAAAGAAGTTGGTACCTACTATTGTGCAGCTTGTGGCAATGCATTGTTTAAAAGCGATACCAAATTTGAAAGTGGCTGTGGCTGGCCAAGTTTTTACGAACCTATTAGTAAAAGTGCAGTTCTTTATACGCCAGATAATTCTCATGGTATGGAAAGAACAGAAGCACAATGTGGCCGTTGTAAAGCACACTTGGGTCATGTTTTTGAAGATGGTCCGCCACCAACTTATTTACGCTACTGCATTAATGGTGTAATACTAGATTTTGAAAAAGCAAAAGACGCCGAAAAAAAATACAACAATAAACAATAAGTAAAAATGGTTTTCTCTAAAAAAGAAAACCATTTTTGTTGCTATTTAGGGCTATGCTTTAGCTGTATATCTTTGCTGTGCCTTTATACAATAGTTAGCTTGTAAAACTCAACCCTTACTTATGGCAATACGAATTTTTATTACTGGTGGCACATTTGATAAAGAATACAATGAACTCAATGGGTCTTTATATTTTAAAGACACTCATTTACCAGAAATGCTAAAGCTTGGAAGAAGTAAAGTAGATGTAGACATTAGAACATTGATGATGATTGATAGTTTAGCAATGACCAATGATGATAGACAATTAATTATTCATCAATGTAAAAACACAGAAGAAGATAAAATTATTATAACGCATGGTACAGATACCATGACAGATACTGCTGAATTATTGGCAAAAGAATTAACCAACAAAACCATTGTTTTAACAGGAGCTATGATACCTTATAAGTTTGGTAGTAGCGATGGATTGTTTAATTTAGGAAGCTCCATTGCATTTGTGCAAACCTTGCCTGCAGGAGTTTATGTTGTAATGAATGGACAATATTTTAAAGCTGGTCAGGTAAAAAAGAATAAAAAAACAGGCTCTTTCGAAGCAGTTTAAGATGCCTTCGCTTAATTTGATTTCTTGTTTTTTTTCCAATTTTTTTTTACTGCAATAATTAATATATTTTTAAATCTATTTTAGCCAATTACTATAGCTCGTTCTAACCGCATTGTTAAAGCAAAGCTCAATATGAAAAAACCAAATCCAACGGAAACTTATTTTGATACTGAACATTTTTTTAATATCTCAAACGACTTATTAATTATAGCCGGATTCGACGGTTACTTTAAAAAAATTAATCCTACCGTTTCAAAAGTTTTGGGGTACACCGAAGAAGAGTTGTATGCAAAACCAATACATAGTTTAATGCATGAGGAAGATAGAGGCATTACCTTACAGTATAGGCAAATGTTAAAGCAAGGAGCACCATTATTAAATTTTGAAAACAGATATATTGCAAAAGATGGAAGCATTGTTTGGCTTTCGTGGACCTCGATGCCAATGGAAAAAGAACAACTCGTTTATGCCATTGCTAAAAATATAACTCACAAAAAAAAGGTAGAAGAAGATAGAAATAGCTTAATTAGAAGCCTTTCATCGGTAAACGAAAATTTAAAACAGTTAACCTATACCACTTCTCACGATTTACGTTCGCCAGTAAATAATTTATTATCTATTTTTCAATTATTAGACACTTCAAAAATTGAAGATCAAGAAACGCTAGGATTTATTCATATATTAAAAAATGCTACAGAAGAACTTAAAAAAACTTTGAATAATTATGTAGATATTTTAACCAATAATAACGATTTAAATGTACCCATTGAAACTGTTTTTTTATATGAAACATTAGAACAAACAGTTAACTCAATTAGTACTTTAATTAAAGAATCCAATACTACTATTGAAGCAAACTTTACCGAGTTTAATTTGCTTCAGTTTAATACAAATTATTTACAAAGTATTTTTCTTAATTTAATTACCAACTCTATTAAATACGCAAAGCCACATTGCAGTGCATTGATAAAAATTAATTCAACATTACAAAATGGTAAGCATCAAATTATATATACTGATAATGGATTAGGATTTGATTTAGAAAAAGTAAAAGACAAACTTTTTGGTTTTCAACAACAATTTCATCATCATTTAGACAGCAAGGGCATTGGATTGTTTTTAGTGTATAATCATATTACAAGATTGGGTGGAACTGTACATATAGATAGTGTTTTAAACGAAGGCACTACTTTTATTTTCACATTTAAAGATTAGTTATTTCTCTTACAGTAAATGCTATAAATAGAGGTTTGCTACATTCGCCACATGAAAATTATTCCACTTTCTGAAGGCACATTTACAATTGATAAAACAAAAATTTTTGTCTCGTTTGAGTTGGATAAAGACGAGCTACAACAACGCCCAATTGGTAGTTTATTGGTAGAGGTACAACCCTTTGTAGTAATTACAAAAAACGATGTTATTTTAATTGATACTGGTTTAGGGTTTTCTAACAACGGAATGTTACAACTTCATCAAAACCTTATAAACAATGGCATTCAGCCAACTGCAGTTACAAAAGTTTTAATGAGCCATTTGCACAAAGATCATGCAGGTGGTGTTAGTAAAAGAGACCATATTGGCAATTATACATTAAGCTGCCCCAATGCAATTTATTATGTGCAAGAACAAGAATTTGTTTATGCAATGGAAACTGGTTATCCAAGTTATATGACAGATGAATTTTCTGTTTTAGAAAACCATAGCAATGTTGTTTGGTTAAATGGAAATGGGTTAATAGACAATTATATTCGTTACGAAATAACATCGGCACATAGTAAATTTCATCAAGTATTTTGGATTGAAGAAGATGACGAAACTGTTTTTTTTGGAGGAGATGATGCTCCACAATTACAGCAAATGAAAAGCAAGTTTGTTGCTAAGTATGATTACGATGGAAAAAAATGTATGGAGTTAAGACAACAATGGTGGCAAGATGGCAACCATGAACATTGGCAGTTTTTGTTTTATCACGATATTAAAACTCCCGTATTTAAAAAGTAAAACAATCCAACTACTTTTAAATGCTTGTTGTGCTAATGAATTTTAAAACGAGCATTAATTTTTTGTAAATTTGCTACACAATAAATCCTGAATGTTTCGACACAAAGGCAAAGGCAGAACGTATATTCACAATGTAAGATTGGCTTCAATTCTTTCTTTTGTTGCTGGTATTGTAAATATTACAGGTGTATTATCTGTAAAAGTACTTACCACAAATGTTACAGGGCATTTTGCTTTTTTCTCAGAAGATTTATCCAACAAAAATTATGGATTGGCAATTGTTTATTTGTTGTTTATTCTATCATTTTTACTTGGAGCTTTTGTATCAAACTTTTTAATAGAAATTATTTCAAGAGTAAAACCAGAAATTTCTTACACTATTCCAATTGCTATTGAAATTATAATTTTATGTATTGTTGGTTGGTTTGGTAGCAATTTTTTACTATCACAATTCCATGAACAAATAATTGCTTGTTCTTTATTGTTTGCTATGGGTTTACAAAATGCTTTGGTTACAAAAGTTTCTCAATCGGTTGTTAGAACTACACATTTAACAGGATTGTTTACAGATTTAGGGATTGAACTTTCTCAATTGTTCTTTTATCGTAAAACAACTGAATTTAAACAATTATCTAAAAACATTTATTTAAAGTTGGCAATTATTGGCTGCTTCTTTTTGGGTTGCTTGGTAGGAGGATTTGTGTATAGAACTTTTGAATTAAAAACACTTGTATTTGCATCAATTTTTTTAATTGTTGCATTGTTTTACGACAATCTTCGCTTTCATTTTTATAACATTAAACGAAAAGTACAATCTCGATAACTATTGTTAAACAAAAGTACAATCAATTGTAAAATTCACTTGCACAATGGCATCATTCGTTTAAATTTGCCAACCATTCTTAAGTACAATTCAATTATTATACCTATGTTACAGTTTGGCAGCCTATAAATATTACTGAAATGGTATAACAAAAATGTTGAAAAACATTGTGGGCAAAAGATTCTAAAATAAACACATGGAAAAAAAAGACAACTTTTCTTGGAGCAATTCTTGCGAACCTCATAAGTTAAGAACCAAAGAAATAATTACGCAACACCCAGAAATTAGAACACTTATTGGGCGTAATCCGTATACATTTTTAATTATACTTTTTTGTGTTGCTTTACAAATTGCACTTGCTTATTTTTTACAAGATAAAAGTTGGTGGTTGGTATTTGGGGTAGCTTATTTAGTGGGTGCATTTGCTTGCCATACATTGTTTGTTTGCATACATGAGTGTGCTCATAATTTGGTATTTAAAAATCGAAAATTAAATACCATTGCTGGTATAATTGCCAATTTACCAATGGTGTTGCCAAGCTCTGTATCATTTCAAAAATATCATATTAAACACCACTCTTTTCAAGGAGTAGAAGAGTTGGATGGAGATATGCCTTATCATTGGGAAGCACGTTTAATTAACAACTCAGCATTTGGCAAAGCAATATGGTTGTTGTTTTATCCACTGTTTCAAATGTTAAGACCAGCAAGGTTAAAAGAAATTCAATTATTGGATGCTTGGACAATTGTGAACATGGTTGTAGAAGTTGCTTTTATGGTTGCGTTAACATACTTTTTTGGCTTAAAAGCATTTATTTTTTTATTGGCTAGTTTCTTTTTTTCTGTAGGCTTACATCCATTGGGTGCAAGATGGGTGCAAGAACATTTTTTAACACATGGCGAACAAGAAACCAAAAGTTATTATGGCCCATTGAATACCGTAAACTTAAATGTTGGTTATCACAACGAGCATCACGATTTTCCATCAGTTCCTTGGAATAAATTACCTCAAATAAGAGAAGCTGGAGGTAATTTTTACAATACTCTAGGACATCACACTTCGTATGTACGTTTGCTTTTTCAATTTTTATTCGATAAAAACATTTCTGTTTTTTCAAGAATGGCTCGTAGCAATAGAGGAAAAACCAAGCTAAACGATATGAGCATGTACAATGTAGAAACATCAAAAGATTTGCTTCAAAAAGAAGTACAATAACTAAAAAGAGTCTTGCGGTATTGTAGAATTTTTAATATCAATTACATACGTGTTTGACCATCTGTCGTGCCAAGGATAAGATGGAGAACCCAATGCACTAAAAACACAAAATGGCACTGCTCTAGAAAAACCTCTTATAAATGCGGTTTGTGTACCAATTGTACTTCCATCTTCATTTACTGCTTTAGTACCTGTAATTAGTTTGCCTAAACTTCTTCCTTTTGTAAGGCTTTCAAATATGCCCATATACACTGCATAGAATACCAAACTAATTAAACTATCCAGAAAATTAAATCCTGCAGATGTTTCATATTCTGATAAAGATTCTACTGTAGCAGGATTGGTAACGGCAATAACAACGCCTATAATAATGGCAATCACATAAAATAAAAAAACATCAATCAGGTAATTGGCAAATCTTTTTCCTGTACTTGCTTGTTCTAAATGTGCTTCGCTGTTAAACAATAAATCTGTTTGTGAAATACTCATACTGTTGGGTTTTAGGTAAATTGAAAATAGCTAAAAAAAGGTTACAGCAAATAATTTATTGCAAAAAAGGATTGTGTAATTTTTCATGTTCAATTGTTGTGCTCTGTCCGTGCCCATTGTACACAACAGTTTCATTAGGTAATACCATTAATTTTTCTTGAATGCTGCTTAGTAAAGTGGCATGGTTTCCTCCTGGTAAATCTGTTCTTCCAATACTTTCATAAAACAATACATCACCACCAATTACAAAATTTTGATGTTCATTATAAAAGCAAATACTACCTGGGCTATGACCTGGCGTTAATAAAACTTTTAGTTCATCCTCATCTAAAGTAATCACATCTCCGTCGTGCAAAAAATGCAATTGTCCAGTATAGTTTACAAAAGGCAAGCCCCATTTTTCTCCACTAATTGGTGCATATTGTAATACCAATTCTTCATTGGGGTGCAAGTATAATTCTAATCCAAAAGTTTCGTGTACCCATTTGTTGCCAAATACATGATCTAAGTGGCAATGTGTATTTAATAATTGAACTGGTGTTAAACTATTGTCTGTTAAAAATTGTTTTAACTTTTCTTGTTCTGTAGTAAAGTAACACCCAGGGTCTACAATGATTGCTTTGCCTGCATTGTTGTATAAAATGTAGGTGTTTTGTTGTACAGGATTAAATACAAAAACCTTAACATGTAGCATAACTGTTTTTTTATAGTAAATAATGTGTAAATGCCTAATTTTAGCAAGTGTAAAACCAAAGTTTTAAATTCAGTCTTACTATGCAAATGAACATCAATAAATATATTTCTATTTTTTTTATTTCACTTTTTATACTGCCATTGTTTGTGCAGGCACAAGTAAATACAGTAGAATTTGGTAAAAATAGAATTCAGCACAAAAAATTTAAGTGGAAATTTTATCAATCAGAAAATTTCAATACCTATATTTCCCAAGGAGGCAATGAGCTAGGAAAATTTGTTGCACAAGTTGCCGAAGAAGAATTGCCAGAATTAGAAACCTTTATTGAGTACTCTTTGCAACGAAGAGCCAACATTGTTATTTATACCAATTTTGAAGATTATAAACAAAGCAATATTGGGTTAGGAATTGATTGGCAACAAGCTGGAGGATTAACCAAATTGGTGAACAATAAATTGGTTGTGTTTTTTGATGGAAACCACAGCCATTTAAGATTACAAATAAGAGAAGGCATTGCAAAAGTATTAACAGATAATTTATTGTTTGGAGATGATATTGGAGAATTTGCAAGCAACCAAGCTTTGTTAGATTTACCTAAATGGTTAACCGATGGGTACATTGCTTATGCTGCAGAAAATTGGAATACACAAAAAGACGATGAACTAAAAAGTGCCATGTTGGTTAGTGAATATAAAAACTTTTATCACTTTGCTTATGCCAAGCCAACCCTTGCTGGACAAGCATTTTGGAATTATGTGGCCGAAAAATATAAGAAAGACAATGTTACTTATTTTTTATACTTAGCTCGTATTTATAAAAATTTAAACAATGCATCATTAAAAATTTGTAAGAAGAAATTTAAAGAAGTGTTGGAAGATTTTATGGCTTATAAGCAAGATAAATATTTTGAAGATATTCGTAAACGCAAAAATGCAATCAAGGGTAAATTAACCATTTCTGAAGATGTAAGTAAAAACGATTATTACAATTTTCAAGTAAATCCCAATCCTAAAAACAATGCCTATGCAATGGTTGAGTACAAGAAAGGCCAATACAGCGTTTTATTAAACGATAATTATTACGATATTAGAACCTTACTTACAAAAGGCGTTAAAGTAATGCAAGGCGATCAAAGCCCTAACTACCCTGTAATGGCATGGGATGGAAAAGGAACAAGGTTATTGGTAATGTATGCCGAAGATGCAAAAATTAAAATGTTTGTTTGGGACCATGTAGCCAAGTACAAACGGTTTAAACAAATAATTGAAGGCGTAGATCAAATAGTTGATGCATCGTTTATGTTAGATGCAAACACAGTTATTTTAAGTGCTGTAAAAAATGGACATACCGATATTTTTATTTATAAAATTGAAGAAAATAAATTAGAACAAGTAACCAACGATGTGTACGATGATTTAAATCCTACGTATGTTTCTTTCCCCAATCGTTCAGGAATTATTTTTTCTTCAAATCGCCCTAGTGGCAATGCTATAAGTGCCGATACTGTTTTACCAAGTCACAATCGTTTCAACATTTTCTTAGTAGATATTTTAAATAAAAGTGCTGTTAAACAAATTACACAATTAAGCAATTTAAAATATGGCAATGCAACGTATCCTATGCAATACAATGTAAATCATTTTACGTTTGTTGCAGATGAAAATGGAATTGGCAATCGGTATGCTGGTTTCTTCTCTACCCAAAGAAATGGCTTAGATACGTTGTATTATGTAGGAGAAGAATTGTTAAGAAATCCAACACCCCTTGAGTTAGATAGCACATTGTCTGCATGGAGAAAACAAGAGCCAGATAGTGTTAGTTACTTTCAAGTTTATTTAGATTCTACATTTACATTTCCAATTACCAATTATCAAAGTTCTTTATTAGAAACAAGAATTGCTGGTAACAATGGTTTGGTAAGTGAAGTAAGAAAAGAAGGCGATTACAAGTTTTTATACAAACTAAAAGTAGACGACAATGCTTTAAATAGAAGAAATGTGAATCCTGCACTTACCAACTATATGAAAACGTTTCGTATGCAGGATAAGCAAGTGAAAGGCAAAGCAAACATCTATAAAAAAGGAGCAACAAACAATGCAAAAGATTCTACCAACGAGCCTCCAAAAAAAGTGTTTCAAACTGGTTTTGAAGACGATCAACCCGATACAATGATTGCTGTTGTTGAAGAGCCAATGGAAGCTAGAAAAGAATCGCCTTTAGATAAAATTAGATTGTTTAATTACAAATTAAAATTTAGTTCCGATTATATTGTAAGTGGAGTAACGAATAATATTTTGGTGAATAGATATCAATTGTATGGTGGCGGACAAGGGCCAATTCAATTAAACAATGGCAACGATATTAATTGGAGTTTTAGAGTTGGCATTAGCGATTTAATGGAAGATGTAAAGTTTATTGGCGGCTTACGCTTTGGTCAAAACTTGGCAGATAAAGACGCCTTATTTTCTTTTCAAAATTTGCGTAAACGTGTAGATTGGGGTGTAACTTATTATAGAAGTACCATTAGCAATTTTTTTCCTGCAGGTGGATATGAAAATAAATTGTTCACCAATTTGTATCAAGGAAATGTGACTTATCCGTTTGATGAAACTAAAAGTTTAAGAGCAACAGTTGGTTATAGAACAGATAGAGGCGTTTTAAAATCGGCTGATTTAATTTCATTAGATGTTCCAGATACATTAACTAAATATGTTTTATCTCGTTTAGAATATGTGTACGACAATACATTGAACCCTGCACAAAATATTTGGAAAGGGTTACGCTATAAATTTTATATGGATTTTAATTTGCCAATGAGCAATGGCGTAAGCAAAAAATTCAATTTTAATTTTGGATTTGATGCAAGAAAATATACCGAAATTTATAGAAACTTTATTTGGGCTGTTAGAGCAGCAGGAGATTTTAGTTGGGGCGAACAAAAAATTGTGTACTTCTTAGGTGGTGTTGATGGTTGGGTTGGTCCTAAATTTAATAGTGTAAATACGCCAGCACAAGATCAAACCTATGCTTTTCAAAGCTTGGCAGTTAATATGAGAGGGTTTAACCAAAATGTAGCCAATGGCAACAATTGTTTTGTATTGAATAGTGAGTTGAGATTTCCAGTTTTTGCAACATTGCTCAACCGTCCAATTAACAATGCTTTTTTACGCAATTTTCAACTAGTACAATTTATAGATTTAGGCACAGCTTGGAATGGAAAATTTAATGGCATTGAACGTCCGTCAACCATTTATCAAGATCCAGGAAATCCTGTAAGTGTTCGTTTAAAAGCTGGAGGAATTGGACCATTTGTTGGTGGTTATGGTTTTGGTGCAAGAAGTACATTATTGGGCTATTTTATGAAAGCCGATTTTGCTTGGGAAATGAATGGCATATTTAAAGGCAAACCAGTTTTTTACTTTGCACTTGGATTAGATTTTTAAAATAAGAGATTATACAAATTACTTTTTATTAGCCGTAACCCAACATTGTTACGGCTAATTTAATTTTTGAAGCAACTGAAATGAGTTATTTAAAATATTCGGCAAATGAACTTTTTACTGGTACAGAATTATTAGACAACAATGCTGTGCTTATTACAACAAAAGATGGAACAATTGAAGCCATTGTTTCAATAGAAGATGCTGGAGAAAATGTTCAAACATTCGATGGAATTGTATCTCCTGGCTTTGTAAATGCACATTGCCATACAGAATTAAGCCATTTAAAAGATTGCATTCCTACAAAAACAGGACTTACTAATTTTATTTTAGAAATAGTACAACAAAGAAATGCAAGCAACGAAATAATTGCACAAGCTGTACAAAATGCAGAAAATGAAATGCTACAAAATGGCATTGTTGCAGTTGGAGATATTTGTAACAATACACATAGTTTGTTGCAAAAAAAGCAAAGCAAATTGCAGTGGTACAACTTTATTGAAGCAGCAGGTTGGTTGCCACAGGTTGCACAAAGTAGGTTTGAGGTAATGCAACAAGTTGCTGAACAATTTGCAAAATTGCCTTATCAATATGCAATTGTACCACATGCACCTTATTCAGTTTCAAATGAGTTGTGGCAATTAATCAATCATAACTTTTTGTACAAAACAATTAGCATACACAATCAAGAAACCCTAGCAGAAGATGAATTATTTATGAAGGGTACTGGTAGTTTTATAGATATGTACACAAAGATGAGAATTGAACACTCAACATTTAAACCTACCAAAGAATCTAGCTTTAAAACTTGTTTGCCCAAGTTAAAAAATGCTAAACAATTGTTGTTTGTACACAATACATTTACGCAGCAAGAAGATGTAGATTTTTTAATAGATGCAAAGCTTCAGTCGGCAGCTTTTTTTTGCCTTTGTGTAAACGCCAATTTATATATTGAAAATACATTGCCCAATATAGAATTGCTTAGAAAAAACAAGCTAAATATTGTGTTAGGAACAGATAGTTTGGCTAGCAATCATTCTTTAAATATGTTAGATGAAATGAATACCATCCAACAACATTTTCCACAAATTCCATTGGCTGAAATTTTGCAATGGGCAACATTAAATGGTGCAAAAGCACTGCAAATGGAGAATACATTGGGCAGCTTTGAAAAAGGTAAAAAACCAGCTGTTGTACTTATTCAAAATAAGCAAGCCAAACGGTTGATTTGATTTCTCTGAAAGCCAATGTAGATAAATGCTTCAACAAAAAATAATTGGATTCATTTAATCGGCCAGTTCAAGTATTTTGTCAAAATCGGGTTCTTTAATTACATAATCTGCAATTAAATCTAGCATAGAATATGTAGAACAAAACGATACACCAATTCCAGATTTTTTAATACCGCAAACATCATTTTCTCCATCGCCAATAACAATGGTATTTTTCAAATCAACATCATATTTTTTGCAAACACTTATAATGGCATTCAATTTACAATAATCATGTTTGCATTGGCTATCGTCAGTGGCTAAAAAGAATGAAGGAATTTTCACTTCGCCTGTTGCAACACTTTTCGAAAACTCTAATTCGTTGCCCAAACTAAAATCGAAACCAAATTTATTTTTAAAATGATTGGTAACACAATCGTAGCTATCAGAAATAATTCCAACAATATAGCCTCGTTCTTTTAAAACTTTAATTGTGTTTTCAATATTAGTACTTAAAGGAATACTATCTGCAACTTCAAGTATTTGAGCAATGGTTTTTCCTTTTAACAGTTGTGCAATTTGTTTGGTACGTATAAAAGCATTGTGTTGTGCTGTGGCAATATCGATGAGTTCATTTTTAAAATCGAAATGTTTAGCAGCTGTTTGAATAAAGCTTGCACGAATTATGGTATTATCCATATCAAACACAGCAATTTTTTTAAGCGATGCTAAACTTTCTTTAATTGCAAATTGCATTTGTTCTCTAATTACTTGAATGTTTTCAAAGGTTTCTAAGTTTTCGTTTTGCAAACCTTTGGTTTTTTTCATTATAGTTCTAGCAACTTCTCTACTCATTTTTCCCAATTGTTCCAATTGTTGCATACGGTTTTCAATATTGCCAATATTTACTTCAGCAATTCTTGCTTTCATGTTATACATATCAATTAAAATACCAATATCTACACCATAACCTTCTTCAAATTCACATTGCTGAAAAAAAGTTTTTTTGCCAGCAATCATGCCACTTAACGGCTGTTGAAAATTGGGAAAATCGGGGAACAAAATACTCAACAAAGGCTTGGCTACCAATTCTGTTACTCTACCAGCTTGACGGGTAAAATATGATTTTACAAAATCGGCTGCATCTTCTATTAATGGTTGTGTAAGTAATGTAATAATATCTGTGGAGTAAGAAGTTATATCTGCATCTAAAAAAACTAAAATGTCATTTTTGGCTACCAATGCACCATCTTTCATAGACGCACCTTTACCCAATTTTGTACTTGTAATTACAGTTGCACCAGCATTTATGGCTTCTTCAACGGTTTGGTCTAACGATTTATCGTCAACAACAATTACCTCTGTTACGTTTTTAGATTGCTTAACCAATGCTACTACTTGGGCTACTGTTTTTTCTTCGTTTAATGCAGGAATTATTACTGTAATCATGGTTCGATAATTAGTTTTAGGCTATTTTGATGTAATCTAACCTTCAACCAATTTTCTAATTGTAATCGTTCTTTATCCAGAATTTTTGATGTAGTTTCTATTGCTACTAAATAAGATTTTACTGTTGTACTATCGGTATAAACGAAGGTTGGCTGTACAATAGCAGATATTATGCCAGTATTTTGTGCCTTTAGTTCTTTATATACTTGCTCACTTAATTGCTGTGTTGTATGAATACTATCTAATTGTACTTGTAACTGCTTAATAATTAAATCTTTTTGAGCACTTGCTTGGTTTATATTGTTCAACAAACTATTTTCTTCAGTTTCTTTGATGTATGAAAATCCTTGTTTTACTTCAAGTGTTGTGTTAGTTAAATTAAAATTTTTGAGTTTAGTCTCCAGCATTTTTATTTCTTTTTCTTCAATTCCTTTTCCTCCATACACTAAAGTTATCTTTCGATGCTTGGCATCAATTTTTTTACTCAATAAATAATCGTTCGGTAAAGTAGTTTCTTGTTCAATATATCTGCTTGCATTTTGAATAAAATTGCTTTGTTGAATCATCGTGTAACCAAAATAAATACTTGGCAACAATGTAGCTAAAACAATGGTTGTAACAACACGTTTTGCCATTTTTTGTGATGCAGCATTTTGCAATTCTTTTAAAGGAAATTTTAAAAAACGAACCACCAAAAAAGTAGCAATGGCAATAAATACAGTATTAATTATAAATAAATAAAATGCACCAAAAAAAAATTGAAATTGTAAAGTTGCCAATCCATAACCTGCAGTACACAAAGGAGGCATTAAAGCCGTTGCAATGGCAACACCAGGAATTACATTGCCTTTATTTTTACTGCTTGTTGCCAACATACCAGCTAAGCCACCAAATAATGCAATTAATACATCATAAATATTGGGAGAAATTCTTGCTAAAATTTCTGAGTGAGCATTGTTAATAGGGGATATACTAAAGAAAAATGTGGAGGTGGCCAATGCAACTCCAGTAGCTACTAAGAAGTTGGTTCCAGCTTTTTTTAGTAAATCAATATCGTTAATACCCAAGCCTAACCCCAAACCCATAATTGGACCCATTAATGGCGATATAAGCATGGCACCAATAATTACTGCAGTAGAGTTTACATTAAGCCCCAGCGATGCTACAAAAATGGCAAATATGAGCACCCATAAATTGGTGCCTTTAAACACTACGCCCTTTTCCAGTTGGTCAACTACTGCTACATAATCTTCTTTTTCTTCTAGCAGTCTAAATTTATTAAAGAAACTTTCCATAGTGTTTTTTTGTTTTAACCATCAATATTCAATTGCTTATTCCATTACTTTTTTCCATAATTCTGGAATTCTTTTTACCCATACCAATTCTCTTCTTTTTGTAGCAGCATCTTCCGAGGGAGTACCAAAATAGGTTTTACCACCCTTTAAGGAAGAAGGCACACCACTTTGTGCCAATACTATTGCATTGGCTCCAATAGTTAGTGTTTTACTAACACCCACTTGGCCCCAAAGTGTTACACCATCTTCAATTATCGTTGCACCAGCAATACCTACTTGTGCAGCAAACAAACAATTTTTACCAACAACCGTATCATGACCAATGTGCACCATATTGTCCATTTTTGTTCCAAAGCCAATAATAGTGCTTGCTGTAACACCTCTATCAATAGTGCAACCTGCACCAATTTCTACATTGTCTTCAATAATTACTTTACCACAACTTACCATTCTTTTATACCAACTAGCTCTATTTTTCTTAGTGTTATAATAAAATGCATCACTTCCTATTACTGACCCTGCTTGAATAACAACATTATTGCCAATTTCAGAATAATCTAATATAGAAGCATTGGGATGAATAATACAGTTTTTGCCAATGATTACATGTTGACCAATAAAAGCATTGGGCATAACAATTGTGCCTTCGCCAATAACTGCTGTTTGGCTAATTGTAGAAGTTTGTAACACATAAGGTCTAAAATGTGCAACAATGGCCAAATAAGCCTCAAATGGTTCGTTTACTACCAACAACGTTTTTCCTTCTGGAATAACCACTTCGGTTGTGTTTATAATGATAAAAGTTGCATTGCTATTTAAGCACTTATCGTAATATTTCGGATGATCAACGAAACAAATATCCCCTTCTTCTACTTTATGTATTTCGTTGATTCCTTTTGCAAAAGCGTTTGTATTACCCAATAATTGAGCATTTAATAAAGTTGTTAACCAACTGGCAGCTACCGGTGCAGGAAAAAGCATAATTTCTTTTTTTTCAAAGTTAATGGGCTAGGTAATAAACTTGTTAAATTTTCTTTATTTTCAATATTTATTGAAAATAAAGAAAATTAGTATTTAGATTTGATATGAAATTTTAAATAATGAAAAATAATGATCAAAATAGTGCATTAATTTACGACGATAATTGCCCACTTTGCAAAGCTTATACAAAGGCATTTGTTGCTTCAGGATTCTTGAAAAAAGAGCATCGAATTTCTTTTAGTGAAGTAAATATTACAGATCATAAAATTGATTGGGAAAAAGCTAAACACGAAATACCTTTTGTTAATTTAACAACAGGAGAAGTAAAATATGGTGTAGATGCTTTAGCTGAAATTTTACAACAAAAAATATTTTTTATACAACCATTGTTACGAATAAAATTATTGAATTGGTTTTTTAAAAAATTGTATGCGTTAATATCTTACAACAGAAAAATAATTGTTGCCAATAGTAAATCAATCAATCAAAATTTTGATTGTTCACCTAACTATAATTTTTTTTGGCGAGGGTTGTTTGCTATTGTTTGTTTACTACTTAATATTATTTTGTTACATAAAATTTTTAATGTTTGGCAAGTAAATATTTTAGTACAACCAATTATTTTTTTAATACTTACAATTTCATTTTTTTATTGTGTTGCTATGTGTTGGTTTAATAAAAAAGTTGTTACCGATGCAGCTGTACATATTTTACTAAGCTTACTTATTTCTAATATTTCAGCACTACTCTTCATTTTTTTAATAAAATATTTTTTTACATCAACCATTATTTGTTTTGCATCTGCGGTAGTTTTTTTACTTGTATTTGTACAACAAATTACACAACGAATTGTGTTTATGCAAAAAATTAAAATCGTCTAAAGTGCTTTATTCATCAATGTTTCAGCTTACTTTACTAAGTAATTATTTTAACAATACAAAAACAGAAACAATAGTTTTTGCATACAAATTTTTTAAAAAAGCGAAGTTGAATTCACAGTTAAAAAAAAAATGTGAATAAAATTGTTTAACTTTTTTTTTGTTTACGCTAAAACTCTTTTTATTATTGTGCTGGGAAATTTATTTCCTGGTACTTACTAACCCATCCATATATAAAGTGTCGCATCTGCGGCACTTTTTATTTTAGCATGTTTCGTTACTTTATTATACATAAACCTTTTAATACACTCTCACAATTTACAAGTGAAGGAGGTAAAAAAACATTGGCAGATTACTTCAATGTTCCTAAAGATATTTATCCTGTTGGACGATTGGATTATGATAGCGAAGGCTTGCTTATTTTAACCAACGATAAAAAATTAAATCATCGATTGTTGCATCCCACATTTAAACATGAAAGAGAATATTGGGTACAAGTAGATGGTGCAATTACAGAAAATGCGATTCAACAATTAAGGAATGGTGTAACAATTAATGTTGATGGAAAAATATATGCAACAAAAAAATCGACTGTTGAATTTTTTGAAAATGAACCCAAAGTTGCAATAAGAAATCCTCCTATAAGAGAAAGAAAAAACATTCCTGCTCCATGGATAAAAATGATTTTACAAGAAGGGAAAAATAGACAAGTAAGAAAGATGACAGCAAGTGTTGGATTTCCTACTTTAAGATTAATTAGATACAGAATAGAACAAATTACTTTAGCAGATTTGCAGACTGGAGAAATGCTTGAATTATCGGCAAAAAATTTATATAAAAAACTGTTTAATGAGTAATTATTGTTTTGAAAACTAACCAGCTTTTTTAGTATTCGTGTATCCATTTTTTAGCAACCATTGTAAAACCTTTTCTCTTTGATCTCCTTGAACAATCATTTCATTGTCTTTTGCACTACCGCCAGTACCACAAAAGTTTTTTAGTTTTTTGCCCAATTCTTCCAAATCGTCAATAGTTCCTACAAATCCTGTAATTAGTGTAGCAACTTTGCCTCCACGTTTTTTGGTATCTAACCAAACACGTAATTTTTGTTGATTGTTGGGTAAGGTTTGTAAAGCTTGTTCATCTTCCTCAAACTTAAAATTTGGATTGGTGCTAAATACGAATCCATTGTTATCGGGTTTGTTTTTTTTCGACATAATTATTCTCTTTTGTTTCAACTACATCAACACGGCTTTTAAACTTAAATCCAAACTCTTTGCTTGATGTATTAATCCGCCAACACTTACATAATCTACCCCAGTGGCTGCATAAGATTGAATGGTTTGATAATTAATTCCACCACTTGCTTCTGTTTCAAATTGGTTATTAATTAATTTAACAGCATGTAAAACTTGTTCGGGTGTAAAATTATCTAGCATTATTCTAAACACTTTTCCTTTACCAATACTGCATACTGTTTCAACATCTTCAATACTTCTTGTTTCAACTTCTATTTTTAAGTGAGGTTGTTGGGTAGTAACATATTGCCAAGCTTTTTCTATTGCATTTTCCAATCCACCAGCATAATCAATATGATTGTCTTTAAGCATTATCATATCGTATAAACCAAATCTATGATTCATTCCACCACCAATTTTTACAGCTTCTTTTTCTAACAATCTAAAGTTTGGAGTTGTTTTTCTGGTATCTAATAATTGTGTATTAAATCCTTGCAGTAATTGAACATAACTATTGGTTAACGTGGCAATACCACTCATGCGTTGCATACAATTTAAAACCAATCTTTCGCAGGTTAAAATAGTGTGTATAGATGCGGTTACTTCAAATGCTTGTTCACCAATAACCATTAAATCGCCCTCTTTTTTAAAAGCAATAAATTGGGCTGTTGGTTCAACTTGTTTAAATATTTTTTCTGCTACAGCAACACCAGCTAAAATACCAGCTTGTTTAATTTTTAAAACAGCTTTTCCTTGTTGATTTGGTGGAATACAACTTAATGTACTATGATCTCCATTGCCTACATCTTCTTGCAATGCAGCTATAACCAATTGGTGTAGTTGTTCATCAAAATTTGTCATGTTGCAAAGTAATATCAATTCTACAAATTCAATTCAATTCAAATAAAAAAAGGGTTTCTAAAAAGAAACCCTTTATAACAAAAAACTCAAAAAACTAATTGATTCGTATCGAAATAATGTCTTGTTTATTGTCATTTTTTTTCATCATAATGGTAATGTTAAAACCTTTGCCCGTATTTTTTAATTTACCAGCCATATACATAGTATTGCCCATTTCTCTTTGTGAGGTTAATTCGAAACCTTTAATATTATTATCGGTAAAAAAAGCTTTTAATGCAAGTGTAGCTTGATTTTTACCCATATTTTTTACTTCATCTTTTTCCAACAATTTTAAATCAATAAAACTATCAAAATAGTTGGCCAACTGCTCTACATTGGCTGTTTTTAAAGCTTTAACAACACCATCATTATCTACTTGCATAGTAAATGAAAATGATATTAATGGGATAACAAATAATAGAAACAGCTTTTTCATTAATTAAAATTTCGGTAAATGACTACTTTTTACTTGCCAAAATCATACCAAACCTATTTTTACGTTAAGGTTTTGATAAAGATAAACGAAGAATGTGCATATTTCCAAAAAGTGTAGTTTTACAGCATGAACAAAAAAGTGATTTTAATTATCATGGATGGATGGGGTTTGGGTCAATCCAAAATTTCTGATGCTATTCAAAATGCCAATGTTCCGTTTGTAAATAGTTTGTATAAAAAATTTCCCAATAGTACATTGGTTACTTGTGGTGAAGCTGTTGGTTTGCCAGATGGACAAATGGGCAACAGTGAAGTGGGACACTTAAACTTAGGTGCAGGAAGAATCGTATATCAAGAATTACAAAGAATCAATGTTGCAATTAGAGATCAATCTTTTTTTAGCAATAAAGAGCTACTTTCTTCTATTCAATATGCTAAAGAAAACAATGTTGCATTGCATTTAATTGGGTTGGTTAGCGATGGTGGTGTACACTCTCATACAACTCATTTAAAAGCCATTATAGATGCTGCTGAAAAAGCAGGATTGAAAAAAGTATTCATTCATGCATTTACAGATGGTAGAGATTGTGACCCAAAAAGTGGATTGGGTTTTATTACAAATTTGCAACAACACATTGCACCAACTCATGCAAAAATTGCAACCATTAGTGGGCGTTATTTTGCAATGGATAGAGACAAGCGTTGGGAAAGAATACAACTTGCTTACAATGCATTGGTACATGGTATTGGAGAAAACACCAATGACATGAGTGCTGCTATTCAACAATCTTATGCAACAGGTGTAACAGACGAATTTATTAAGCCAATCATTAATGCTTCTTTTGATACAGAAGATGCCAAAATTAAAAATGGCGATGCCGTAATTTGTTTCAATTTTAGAACCGATCGTTGTAGAGAAATTACTGAAGTTTTATCGCAAAAAGATTTCCCCGAACAAAACATGAAATCCTTAAAGCTGCATTATACAACAATGACAGAGTATGATGCTACCTTTAAAAATGTAGCAGTAATGTTTGAAAACGATAACCTAAACAATACATTAGGAGAAGTGTTGGCTGCAAATGGTAAGCACCAAATTCGTTTAGCAGAAACAGAAAAATATCCACACGTAACTTTCTTTTTTAGTGGAGGAAGAGAAACGGAATTCGATGGAGAATCCCGAATGATTGTTCCATCGCCAAAAGTTGCAACGTATGATTTGCAACCTGAAATGAGTGCATACGGACTTACAGAAAAGTTACTGCCAGAAATTGAAAAAGAATCGGTCGACTTCGTTTGTTTAAACTTTGCCAATGCCGATATGGTGGGTCATACAGGCGTTTTTAGTGCAGTTGTAAAAGCTGTTGAAACTGTTGATGCTTGTGTCGCAAAAATTGTTACGGCTGCATTACAACACAATTATACAGTGTTGTTAACTGCAGATCATGGTAATGCTGATTATATGATTAATGAAGATGGTAGCCCAAACACACAACACTCATTAAACTTAGTACCATTTTTTGTAATTGATAATGCGTATAAAGGCACAGTAAAGCCTGGTAAGTTGGGCGATGTTGCACCTACTATTTTAACAATTATGAAATTGCCAATTCCAAAAGAAATGACAGGTAATATTTTAATAGAACAATAAATAACGAATTATGAAATGGTATAAAAAAATATTCATTGCTTTGTTGGTTGTATTGGTACTTATTCAATTTTTTCAACCCCAAAAAAATACAGAAACCAATATAACAGAACAGCATGTGTACAATGTTTACAGCACACCCAATGAGGTTAAAGTAATACTGGATAAAGCTTGTAACGATTGTCATAGCAACAATACAAACTATCCTTGGTATGCATCTATACAACCTGCGGCTTGGTGGTTAAACGATCATGTAAAAGATGGAAAAAAACACTTGAATTTTAGTATATACAAAAGCTACAATTTAAGAAGGCAATACCATAAAATGGAAGAAATTATTGATGAAGTAAAAGACAATGGAATGCCATTAGATAGTTATACCTGGATACATCGCAATGCAAAACTTTCAACCGAAGAAAAAGCAAGTTTAACCAACTGGGCTCAAAGTATTATAGATACAATGAAAGCAACTTACCCTATAGATAGTTTAATAAAAAAGAAATCATAGTTTGAAAGTATTTAAAAAAATTGTAGCTCTTTTTTTTCTAATACTCATATTTATACCAATGTCAATTGGTGTTGTTTGGTTATGCCATCAATATTACAGCCACTATACGGTAAAACAGCAATTGAAAGAAACACATGTTCAAACAATAATTCTTGCTCCCGAAAGAATGCAATGGATAGAACTTGATGAAAAATTATTAATTGAAGATGAAATGTTTCATGTACTTAACAAGGATGGTTTTTATTTAGTAAAAGGCATTTTTAATGCCGATGAAAATAAAATTTATACCATTTTGTCGCAATTGTTTCATCAACAAAGTGATCAAGAAGAAGATGGCTGCATGAGTAAAGTTGTGTCGTTTTGCTGGGGCGAAAACATGGAAAATATACTGTGCAACACATCTTGTTTAGTAAAAAATACTATATCATATAGCAACCATTATTCATTTGCTACACCTGCCTATTTTAAAAATGTATTGATACCACCTCCAAAAATTTGATTGAATTAACTAAGTTATTATTCTTTCAAATTTTAATTATTTATACATGTTTAAAAAAACAATACTCTTCGTATGTGCCGTATGTTCTATGTCTTTCATTTATGCACAAAAAATAGAAAAAGACACTTTATCTGCAATAGAAAAATTAAAAGATGTTACTGTTCATTATAATAAATGGGAACAAAATTTAAATGAAGTTCCCAATAGAATTGTAAAAATTTCTTTGAAGAATCTTCGATTGCAAAACCCTCAAACCATGGCAGATGCACTTGGTACAACGGGAGATGTGTTTATACAAAAAAGCCAATTGGGTGGTGGAAGCCCTATGATTAGAGGCTTTGCAACCAATAGAGTATTAATTGTTGTAGATGGTGTTCGTATGAACAATGCTATTTACAGAAGTGGAAATTTGCAAAATATAATTTCATTAGATGCTTTAGCAATAGACGATGCTGAAATAATTTTTGGTCCAGGTTCTTTAATTTATGGAAGCGATGCTATTGGTGGTGTAATGGATTTTCATACATTACAACCAAAATTTGCAACACCCAAAAACAATTTGGTGAGTGGCAATGCATTGTTGAGATACAGTTCTGCCAACAAAGAAAATACAGCACATTTTAACTTTAATATTGCTAGTAGTAAGCTTAGCTTTTTAACCAGTTTTACTTACAGTAATTTCAGCGATTTGCAAATGGGCAAAAATGGTGGCGATAAAAGTTATTTACGAAATGAATATGTTGAACGAACTAATAATGCTGATGTTGTTGTAACAAATGACAATCCTAGAGTACAAAAATTTTCTGGTTACTTTCAAAAAAACTTACTTTCAAAACTTGCTTATCAGCCCAATAAAAACTTGCTTTTGCAATATGGGTTTCATTATTCAACTACAGGCAATACTCCTCGTTATGATAGATTAATTGAATATGCAGGCAATACATTGAGATTTGCAGAATGGAATTATGGCCCACAAACTTGGTTAATGCACAACTTACAAGTGCAGCATAGTAAAGCTACAAAATTGTACAACAATGTTCGGCTTACAGTTGCTTATCAAGATTGTGAAGAAAGCAGAATAGATAGAAGAAGAAACAACAATAACCGTCGTACACAAACAGAGCAAGTACAGGCATTGTCTATTAATGTAGATGCAGAAAAAATACTTTCAACTAAAGAAACCATATTTTATGGTGTTGAATTTATTGACAATGCTATTGGTTCTTTTGGTAACACTCAAAATATTAATACACAAGTACAAACAGCAGTTGCAACAAGATATCCAAATAATTCTACATGGAACTCTTATGCAGCTTATGCAAGCTATAAAAATAATGTAAGTAAAAAATCTACTATTTCTGCAGGGCTTCGTTACAATCATGTTGTAATAAAAGCACCTTTCGATACAACATTCTTTAAATTTCCTTTTACAGAAGCCAACTTAAAAACAAGTGCTATAACCGGCAATATTGGTTGGGTATTTAAGCCAACTGAAAAATGGAAAATAAATGCAATTGTTTCAACAGGATTTAGGATGCCCAATATTGATGATATTGGCAAAATATTCGAATCGGCTCCAGGTATTGTAGTTGTTCCAAATCCAAATTTAAAAGCCGAATATGCTATTAATTATGAAGTTGGGGTTACTAAAACTTGGAAAGAAAAAAATCAATTGTATGTATCTGTTTTTTATACTGTTTTGAACAATGCTTTAACACGAAGACCGTTTAAATTTAATGGTCAAGATTCTATTGTGTACGATGGAGTTAAAAGCCAAGTTGAAGCAATTCAAAATGTTGCAACTGCAAAAGTTTGGGGTGTACAAGCTGGTTACGAAATGGCCTTGACAAAAAATTTAATTTGGCAGACTAAATTAAATTGGGTGGAAGGAAAAGAAACCGATGATATACAAAATGTGCAAGTGCCTTTGCGTCATGCTGCTCCATTTTTTGCTTCTACCATGTTAGAATATGAGTACAATGAGTTTACTTTTCAAGCAAATGCAATGTACAATGCCGAAATTAGCAATAACAATTTAGCACCTTCCGAAAAGGCTAAAACATTTATTTATGCTAAAGATGCAAATGGAAATACTTACAGCCCATCGTGGTTTACCATTCATGCAAAAGCATCTTATAAAATAAATTCAATTAAAACCTTGCTATCATTGGGTTGCGAAAATATAACCAATCAAATGTATCGGCCATATTCATCTGGCATTGTAGCTGCAGGTTTTAACTTTATTGTATCTTTAAAAACCTCTTTATAGTTGTATGCGTAAGCTGCTAACTTTGCAGCATGATTATTAAAACAGCTAAATATATTATATCGTCTCCAACGTACGATGTATGCCCAGAACCCAACAAACCAGAATATGCATTTATAGGAAGAAGCAATGTTGGAAAGTCATCGTTAATAAATATGTTGGTGAATCAAAAAAACTTAGCCAAAACTTCTGGTACGCCAGGCAAAACCCAATTAATCAACCATTTTATTATAAACGATAAATGGTATATAGTTGATTTGCCTGGTTATGGCTATGCCAAACGTTCTCAAAATGATAGAAATAGATGGGAACAAATGATTGAACACTATTTTAAAAAAAGAGCCAACTTGGTAAATGTATTTGTGTTAATTGATGCACGTCATGCTCCACAAAAAAACGATTTAGAATTTGTAAATCAATTGGGCCGTTGGGAAGTTCCTTTTACATTGGTATTTACAAAAGCCGACAAAGAAAAGCCTGGCGTTGTAAAAAGAAACGAACAATTGTTCTTAGATAAAATGAGAGAAACTTGGCAATTTTTACCACAAAGTTTTGTTACAAGTGCTGAGAAAAAAACAGGTAGAGATGAAGTGCTGCAATTTATACATGATTGCAACATTCGTGTAAACGAAGAATTAGAAGGCAATAATTTTTAGTGTGATTTATTTATTTTTTATACTACAACTATGAAATTTTTAACTTTGTTTTTTGTTTTGGTTAGCTTTTTTGCAAAAGCACAACAAGCCGATATTTTAATTAAAAATGGAAAGTTGATAGATGGAACTGGCAATAGTTGGTACTATGCAGATGTTGCCATAAAAAATGGAAAAATTATACAAATTGGTAAGCTAAAAAACTATACTGCAACCAAAACAATTGATGCGACAGGTTTAATTGTAAGCCCTGGTTTTATTGATGTTCATACACATTTAGAAGATGATGAAAAAAGAAATCCTTTAGCTACCAATTTTATTTTAGATGGAGTTACAACTTGCATAACAGGCAATTGTGGTAGCAGCAATGTAAACATGCAGCAATATTTTTCATTTATTGATAGCCTTAAATTATCTATAAATGTAGCAGCATTAATTGGTCATAACGATGTAAGAAAAGCTGTTATGGGAAGAGTGATGAGAGATCCTAATGAAACTGAAATGCAACAAATGGAAGCATTGGTATTGCAGGCCATGAAAGATGGGGCAGTAGGTTTATCTACAGGATTAATTTACATTCCTGGTACATACAGTAAAACAGAAGAAATTGTACGATTGGCAAAAGTTGCAGCTGCATACAATGGTGTTTATGCTAGCCACATGAGAGATGAAGGTGATAGTGTTGTACAAGCAATTGAAGAAGCTTTGTATATTGGTAAAACAGCTAAAATGCCTGTTGAAATTTCTCATTTTAAATTAAGTGGTCAACAAAATTGGGGAAGAAGTAAAGAAACAATACCCATGATTATCAAAGCAAGAGAAGAGGGGTTGGATGTAACAATAGATCAATATCCTTACACTGCAAGTAGTACATCAATTAGCACTTTATTACCAGATTGGGCTTTGGCCGATGGCCAAGATAGTATTAATAAAAGGCTAAATAATCCAATTTTACGAAAACAAATTAAAGCCGAGATATTGGCGAAATTAAAAAGAAGAAAATTGAAACATTGGGGTTATGCAGTGATAGCATACTTCCGTCATGATACGTCTTACAACGGTAAAAGTGTTGAAGAAATTAATTTGTTAAAAGGCAGAAAGCATAAAGCACAAGAAGAAGCTGAAACTATTATGGATATGATGGCACAAGGTGGAGCTTCTGCTGTTTTTCATGGCATGAGTGAAGATGATGTAAAGAACATTATGCGTTATCCGTTTAACATGTTTGCAAGCGATGCTTCAATACGTGTGTTTAATTCTGGAAATCCACACCCTAGAGGTTATGGTACAAATGCAAGAGTATTGGCTAAATATGTAAGAGAAGAAAAAGTATTGAGTTTAGAAGAAGCTATAAGAAGAATGACAAGCTTACCTGCACAAAAATTTCAATTAAAAGATAGGGGTTTATTAAGAGAAGGTTTTGCTGCAGATGTGTTGTTGTTTGATGAAAAAGAAGTAACAGATATGTCAACCTTTG
>ERZ724527.110-NODE-110-length-38832-cov-9.424040_pt1 | contig 38832 bp, 55 predicted proteins | sample MGYA00376060_ERZ724527 | MGnify/ENA primary metagenome ERZ724527 (study PRJEB28724, sample SAMN07190886) | activated sludge metagenome | isolation source: activated sludge of sewage treatment plant in Hong Hong | place: USA: Christiansburg, Virginia | collected...
CTGATAATCAGGTTCGGCTCGGTCTTGCAGTATTTAATCCAGCTCGCCAGATATTCAGCGTGGTCTTGGCGTGGCTCCACTGATAGGCCACAGCCTGCCAGCAGGAAGGCAGCGCCTATCTCGGCCACCAGCTCCTCAAAGGCGTAGTCACTGCGCTTGCCTGTGCCATTGGTTTTCAGCCTGTCCAGTCTGCTGCTGTGGCCAGTCCAGTGCGTCAGTTCGTGCATCAGCACGCTATAGAAGTCCTCGCTGCTGGCGAACTGGTCTAGTGCTGGCAGGCTGATATAGTCTGGCGCTGGCGCATAGTAGGCTCGGTCTTGGCGCTGCTGGCGTATGCTGGCACCTGTGGCCGCTACGATAGCGTCAGCCATGGCCATGCGCTCACACTCAGGCATTGGCTCAGGTGGTGGTGGCGCCTGCCAGCCGTCCACCTGTGCAGCGGAAAACACTGTGAAGCAGTTGGGGAACATTCCATTGAAGCTCAGGCTGTCACCAGTGGTTTGCGGAACCTCCTGCTGGTAGTTCACCCACTTGATACACTGCACGCCTTCCTCGCCTTTGCGCACCTGCGCGCCTAGTGTCTGCCATTGGCGATATGTTGCCCAATAGCCACCACCAAGCAGGCCGAGGATGAAGCTGTTGCCGCCTTTATAGGCCACGCCAGTCAGTGCGTTGGTGGCACCACCGAAGTCCACTGGTATCCATGGCTTCGTCCAGTCGCCTGCAGCGGCCTCCATCTGTTCCAGTATTCTGGCAGTCACTCGTTCAAAGATATTCTGTTTCATGGTGGTGTCCTCAGTGGGTTTGCATAGTGCGGAAGTTGCGATGGTACAGCGGCAAGCCTGTCAGGGTTTCGGCAGGTTCTTCGGCTGTTGGTTCCTGTAGTTCAGCCAGCTTCCACGCCAGCCCTTGTTCGCGGATTCTGCAGGCGCGTGGATAGATGGTTTCGGTTCCATCTGGCTGCAGCACCACAGCATCGAACTCAATTCTGATGTATTGGTCACGCATAGCAGCAGCCCTCACAGCACGAAGCCAGTCAGATAGATATGCGGAACGCTGTATTCGGTGCGTCCGTCCTGAGTGGTAACGTCCCACATTGGCTCGCCCTGCCTGTCTAGGAAACTGAAGGCAATGCCCACTATTTCGCCAGCCACAATATCCAGCTTTGTCACGCAAAAAACCGCTGTTTTGTAGAGTTTATATCGCTCAATCTTCGCATTCATGGGTCAGTCCTCAGTGGCGTGCCTTACTGCACAAGGCCACTCTAGGCGAGTCTTGCTGGCGCTGTAAACTCCAATTCGCTGAATTGCTGTTTTTTTATTTTCGCGTATTTCAGGCAAAAAAAAGGAGGCGCAGTGGCCTCCCTTTTCTGTGGTGCTGGCGCTGGATTAGTTCAGCGGCTTGAGTACCAGATAGCCTTCGGCTGCTTTGCTGGTGTCATCAATGCAGGAAACGGTATCGAAGAACACGCCAGTCGGTGCGCCTACTGTATTCCCGAACGCCAGCATCTTCCGGTCAGACCCGCATGGCGCGTCCACCAGATCAAGCGTCACGCCAGACAGCGCAGCGATTCCCTTGTAGTGCTTTTGCTTGTGGCTCAGTGCCACGGTGATATTCACTGCAGTTTTGTCGATCATAACGGCCTCGGTTGGTGGTGGTAGATAATGGAATGGAGCCAGTACGCTATCACGCCACCTGCTACTTGGCAATGCCCTTCACCTTCTCAAATGATCGGCCACCGATATATCCGAGCATGACCCACTTGAACAGGTCGATGATTTCGGCTGGTATGGCCTGCATCCAGAGCTGTGAGCCTTTGGCTATATCTGCAGCGGCTTCCGGATTGAATGCGTGCAGCACGCCCATCGGAATCGAAAACAATATCAGCAGATAAACGACATACAGGAACGAAGGTCGCGCACGGCTTGTCCATGGGTCGGCACTGCTGGCCTCGGCAAGTATGGCGCTCATCTGAACCTTGATCTGGTCTAGGTCGCCAGCGCGCTCGGCCTGCATCATGGCCAGCTTTGCAGCGTCACGCTGCGCAGGGTCTGGCACGAACTTATCAATGGCCGTGCGGATTAGCTCAATGCCTGCTGTAATCGGTTCGATTGCCATAATTCACCTCACTTGAAAATTGCTTTCAGCATGGCATCCATATCGGCATGAGTAATCGCCCACAGTGTAGCCAGCGCGCCACTGACACTAGCCAGCCACTTGATGAACTTGACCACGCCAGTGCCAGTCTGCCACGCCTCAACCAGTGCAGCAGTGGCCGCTGTCTGCGCATCCTGCTTCTGCATCACGGCTTCGATCTGCTCTTTCAGCTCGGAAAAGTCAGCACGCAATTCCTCAAGCTGTGCGCGCAGCTCGGGGTCGCCATTTCTACGGTCACGCTCAAAATCGCCCATATATTTCTCCACTCGCCTGCGCGATACAACGGATTAGATTTCAACTGCACTGATGCTGATATTGCGAACACGCGCAGTTCCACCACCTTGAGCCGATACGCCAAGGTCAAGCCAGACAGCCGTATTGACGGTCAGGCCAGTGACCACTGCCTGCAAGCTGAACGGGAAACGGCAAACCGGATTGGACAGCGTGATAGTTGGGTTCGTTGCCTGCACGTTGCGGCCTTGTGTTGTGCCAGTCAGTGCTGCGCCATTCGCAGGCGCTGCGCCTGTGCCAGTGCGGATTTGCGCGGTGACGCTATTCCCCGATCCGTTGTTATCCATGTCGCCACTGATAGTCACCAGCACCTTGCCAGAGCGTGTCGGTGTGATGCTGCCAGCCAGACCCATCATCACGCCTGTGGCGCTGGTGGTGGTGGCAGGGTCTGCAGGACTGGACTGTGCAGTGGCCTTGTTGTCTTGCTGCGCGACAAACGCTGTAGACGCGATTTGCGTGGTGTTGGTGTTGGCTGCTGCAGTAGGTGCCGTTGGTGTTCCAGTCAATGCTGAACTGGTGAACAGGAATGCTTTCACCTGCGCCCATGTAGCCTTGACCTGCGCGAAGCTGGCAGTGCTGTCCAGATAGCCAACCACGTCAGCATCCAGTGGCGTGGCCTTACTAGCGCCAGCGTTCATCAGCGTGCCAAGCGTGGCATTCGTGAAGATGGTCTGGTAGATGGTGTCGAAGTAGGTTTTGAGCGTGGCCTTTACGTTCGCCCATGTCACCTTGACCTGTGCGAAGCCGCCTGCGCTGTCAGCCATGCCGACCAGATCAGCGTCAACGGGTGTCGCTTTTGCGCTGGCAGTATTCAGCAGGGTGCCAGTGCTGGCGTTTGTCACAACGGCCTGATAGTCAGTACCGGCAACAGCGGCTGTCAAACCGCCTGAGCCGTTCGCTTTCTGGATAGCTGCGCCAGTAGTGGCAGGGAGGAAGTCCGTGCCTGCAACGGCTGCTGTCAGGCCACCTGAGCCATTGGCCTTCTGCAGTGCTGCGCCACTGGTGGCAGGCAGATAGTCGGTATTGGCCACAGCAGGCACCAGCGCGCCAGCTCCATTCGCTTTCTGGATGGCCGAGCCTGCTGGTGCAGCACAGAAGTCAGTACCAGCCACAGCAGCGGATATCACACTTCCATTTCCTTTCAGTACGCCATTGACAGCCGTTTTATCATCGCCACTGTTCGTTCCGCTGGTGTTGCCGATAACGGTTTTCTGTGCGTCTGTGCAGTAGCGCCTGTTGATGCTGTCGTTAATGTCTGCAGTCGTGGCATCGGCGCCACCAGTAGCCAGCCCATTGGTTCCGAGCGTGATCTTGGTGAACGTGCCTGCAGTGATAGCGGCCTGTGGTACCAGATAATCAGTGCCAGCCACTGCTGCCACTATACTGCCAGCCAGCCCTTTGAGCAGGCCGATAATGCCAGTCTTGTCATCGCCTGTATTGGTGCCGCTGGTGTTTTCAAGAACGGTTTGCTGCGCTTGCGTGATATACAGCGCATCGCCACCATCAGCAATGTCAGCAGTGGTCAAAACAACCACGCCATTCGCGCCATTGACACTGACAACGGCATCTGTGCTGTCGATCTTTGTCCAGCCTGAGCCATAGGACAGCAGCCAGTCACCTATCGCCCATGAACTGAAGCCTCCGATGGAATAGCTGCCTGCCACCTGAGTGATGAAGTACCAGCCGTCATTCGCTGGCGCGGCTGCAGGTGGTGTCTGGCCATTCAGAGCAGGGTCTGCACTGGTGATGATGCCTGTGGTAGCGTTCCAGAATCCCTTGAACTTCAGCGTGCCAAGCACGGCATCGGGAATCTGATTGATAGGAACTTTCGTGGTGCTGTCCAGCGTGGCCACGCCATTCATCGCGGCCTTTTCTGTAACGTCGATCTTGCTCAATTCCAGCGCATCGACCTCGGCTTGAATTGCCGCTACTTCAGCGTCATTGTTCGGAAATAAATTGCCCATGTCTTTCCCCTTTATGCCAGAACAACAGCGCCAACACTGCCAACCACTCGGCACCACAGAACATCACTGGCACCTAATGAAACAGGAATCGGAATAGATGGAACGGAAAAACCACCAGCACCAGCCGAAGGCATTCCAGCTTCTGCATCTTCAACACGCGCCACGATAGGCGAATTGCCGAGGTTCTGCAGGCCACCAGAGAAAACGCCTTCATATACATTTGTCCAGTCAGCGTTGAGGATTACAGGATTATTCGTTGCCATGGTGGTTCCCCTTAAAAGATCAAAAGATTAACTTGGCCAATATCGATTCTGCTGGTGCCATTGCCGAACACGATCTGCAGTTGCGTGGCCGTTTTCAGTGCTGGAGCGGCATCGGCACTCGCTGCCTTGATAGCGCCATTCGCGCCACCAATGCCAGCAGTGCCGAGCAGTGACACAGCATAATCGCCACCAGTAATCGGGTTCGTGAAGGTGACGGTATACAGGCCAGTACTGTCACGCACCACGCTGGCGATGTTGTAGGAATTCAGAACCGTGACGCTGTTGTCGTTATTAGTACGGAACACGCACTTCGCCTGATATGGCTTGTAGTTAGCAAAGCCGTCAGCCACCTGCCCAAGCACAAAAGCGGTTGTAGCCAGCCGAGTGGTGTTGTCATTCGCTGGTGGTGTAGGTGCCGTTGGCGTGCCAGTAAAGGCAGGCGAGGCCAGTGACTGCGCCACGTTGTAGGGATTAATTTCAATCCACTTCGCAGGGTCAGAAGGCAGCGCATTATTGGCCGCGACAAGCGACCAGTACATTTTCACGCCAGCGCCAGCATCATACAGAACCAGAGCGCGCTCATCGTACAGAAAAGGCGAGCCGCCATTGTCAGAAGTGGTGATGAAATTCGGGATGCCGTGCTGCTGGTACTGCTGCAGGTCTTGCGTGATTACGTTGAACAGATAATTCATGTTCGCACGGTTCAGCGCCAGCCCTGTGCCATTAGGGTCTTGCTCGTATTTGATGCCATAGCCATCATCAAAGTTCACTGCACCACTGCCATCGGTCTGCGGAATCAGCGTGGTATCGCCATTCAGTGCAAACGGGGTCTTGATATAGATTTGTCCGGTCATGCTAGTTCTCCACGATGAAAGTTTGCGCCATTCGGGTCGTTCGGGTCGCCATAATAGTTCAGGCCATAATCCTCAAAGCCGAACGAATATAGCGCGCTGGCCTGCACGATAATTTCTACGGCTGCAGGCCGTGGCAGCACGTCCAGAGCCACCAGAGCAGACACAAGCGCAGATGGTACACCAGCGCCAAAGGTATATGTCATGGTCATGTCAAGATTGTCAACAACCCACGCGGTGCCAGTGCCGAATATATAGGCCAGCATCCGGTTGATCTCGGTCACGCTGCCATTGGTGGTCAACTGGAAATAGCGCACCTGCAGCAGCATTCGCTGTTGTTTCAGTGTCAGGCCGCTGGTGCCGCCACCACTGCCTGATGAAAAGTTTGCGCCCTGTGGGTCGGCTGGATTACCGAAGAAGTTGAACCCGAAGAAATCAAAGCCGAAGGCAGGATAGCCAACTGGTGCAGGTGGAAGCGTGGTGTATAACGGAACATTCAGAATTATCGACCAGACGTACAGGCCGAAGGAATTGCACGTCCTGAGATCGAAAACAAAAATGAACCAGTTCACAAATTCTTCAGAGGCGTTGACGGTGTACCACGCCTGCTTGTCCAGAATTAGAGATTGCAGGCGCTGCGCGGTGTTGTACTGCCACAACAGCGCGGCCTGCAGGTCTATGGAAATATCAAGCTCGCGTACAGTGTTCACAGCAGCGCCACAGCAATATCAGTCGGGTCGATGGTGGCCTTTTCTTTCAGGCCAATCGCCAGCAGCGAAGTGAAAATCATGTTGGATATGTACGCCACTTCCAGCGCAGAAACGAAGATTTGTGGTGATGCAAAGTTTATAGCGCCAGCCAGTTCAAACGCTGATACAGGAATGCCAAGCGTCAGCCCTGTTTCGCTGTTCAGCAGCCCGTTGGCGTAGTCAACAATCGCCTGCTTCACTGTGCCAATAGGGTCGGCAACAGCGCCCTGCACGCGCACAGACACGTTGACAGCGCAAGGAATATCAGTCGGCCTGTCGAACTGCACTGGATACACCTGACCGCTGAACGGGTCGGTGACATTGATTACAGTGGCACCATTCCAGTCACTGCCACAGGACTTCTTGGCCAGCAGCGTGGTGGCCACTTCATCATCGGTGCCGCCATCCACGCACGCCCATATCGAATGAGCCACCAGATTGATTCCGTCAATAACCACTGGCGCGTTGGTCACGTTTTCGCGGTATGCCACGGACTTCACGCCTGCCAGTTCATACAGGCCGCTGACGATAGCCTCGGATGGCGTAACGCCCTGCACTGCCAGCGTGTTGCGCCTGCGCGCTCTGGACTGCTCATCGGATTCCAGCGCGGTGCCAAGGTAGGTCTGTTCCGCTGGATTGTTCACGGTGAGCCAGCCTATAACGCCAGTCACAATATCCGTCAGCGTGTTGGCTGCGCACACTATCTGACCAGTGTTCACGGCCTGAAAAGTTCCGGTTCCATTGCCAGCAGGGTCAAGCACCACGTTCTGAACCAGCGCGTATTCCTCGCCAGTGGCCGATGATCTAGCCAGCGACCCCGAAGGAATAATGGCACCACCTAAGCCAGTCAGCAGGACATTCTCGACAGTTGTTTTCGTGGCTGGTATGCGCCTGCCACCAGTCAGCGCCCATATCGCGTCAAGGAATACGCCCTCGGCCACGTTCGGGTTGATCTGGTTCGCTATGGTGGCCACGTTCTTCAGGGTGCCTTCACGCGCCAGCACTTCAGCCGCTATCAGAACGCCCTGTGGCGTATCAGGTGTCACAACCAGATCATTGCCGAACGCTGCCTTGTATTCGTTTTCCACCTGCACCAGAAGCTCACTGGTATCAGGCACGAACACGCCAGAAGGCTTGACAAAGGTAAAATACGTCATCAGATAGTTCCCTCGCCGTAGATGGTGATGATGGTGGCCTGATACACCAGCGATTCGCCAACATAGCCTGCGTTGAATGATTTTACGCTCTGCACGCCTTCCACTGCACGAAGCGCCAGCACAGCGGCAAAGATATATTGTGGCAGGTTGGCGCGGCTGCTCCATATCGTTTCAAAGTCTGGAATGCCACGCTCAATATCCAGCACGCACTCACCGAGAACCGTTTTCATGGCGTGTTCGCAGTCTTCCAGCACTGCCTGCAGCCCTGTGGAAATAGCGATATTCCCTGCACTGGACAGGAAAAGATCGTTATCGGTATCCACTGCGAACGTCATCGTCATCAGTTGTTGTCCAATGTAGTGAAGGCTGTCACTGCGCCTGTGCCGTGGGTGTGCGCTTTCAGCAGCTTGGTTCCAGCCTTGACGTTGGTGGTGCCTGTAACGGTGCCATCAGCCGTCATATCGCCATCAGCGGTCACGTTGCTGCCAGTGTTAATGTTGCCATCCACCTGCAGGTCGCCCGTCAGCGTGGTCTGTGGTGCGTCAATAGTAACGGTGTCAGCCACTACTGTCACGGTCTGCGATTCCACGTTCACCAGTGGCGCGACTACATGGACTTCAGGCGCAGTGATCTTGACCTTTTCAGGCCATAGCGCCACGCGCACACTGCCATCCAGCGTCTGCCATACAGCGTTCTCGGCATCTTCGGGGTCTATGGTGAAGCCCTGCATTATCTGCGGGAAAAACAGGCCATCGCTGAAGCTGTGAATGCGGTTGGTGTTCGGGTGCTGCTCGCTGCAGCCCTGCAGATACAGGCTGGTATCGCGGTCACAAGCCTTTATCCAGCCAAGGTCGCCTGCCTTCAGGTTGAAGTTGAGCATGAAGCCACCACCACCTATCTGGAAAACAGGCACAGAGGCTATCTGAGCGCGGCTGACGGTCTGGCCATTGGTAGCCAGCACCTTGACCAGCGGCTGCACTGTGGCGCGGTTGCTGGTGCGATCAAAGGCTATCACCTGCGCAGGCAGGCAATCATCCATCCCCTGCATCATCTTCTTCATCACCTGATTCAGCGTGCCAAGAACGGTTCCGTCATTGGCAGGGTCACGGCTTGGCTGTGCGCCTTCTACTGGTGGAACTTCAGTCGCCATATCGCTTCGCCTCGGCCATGTAATAGAACGGAGTGTCGCGGCTGGATACGTCAAACGATAGCTTGTAAATAATATATTCCCCGTTGGCCGCTGGTATGGTTTTGCTCTGGATTTCCAGTGCGCCACCTAATTTCGTGCGCGGGTCGATCAGGAACTTCACCTTGCAGCCCTGCTCAGTGAACTCAGGCTTGCCAACCATGCCAGATTCCAGATTCAGCACGCGCTTGAAGTCAGGGATAGGCAGGTTTATATCCTTCACCACCAGCTTGCCATCATCCACGAACACACTCACGCCACCAGTGGTTCCGAGCTGGTCGATCTGCTTCAGTTGCGCACCAGTAAAACTCTGGTTCGTGAGCTGTTTATCCGTGGCAGAAAAGTCCAGTGACACGCCAAGGTCTTTCGCCAGCGCAGCGGCCTCATCCTTCAGGTTACTGACAGGCAGGCCAGACTTCGACACGATCTTTCCCTTCTTGCTATCCAGTGTCAGCGCCTTGAACGCCACCCAAATATCCATTCCGGTATCGCCACCAGCCACAGTCACGTCACCACTGGCAGCATCATCGCCACCTGCACCACCAGCGCCACCTTTGGCATCGGCTGCAGGCTCTTTCACGTTCACCGATTGCCCGAGTGAGCAGTAGGCAAAGTCGCCCTCAAACAGCCTGAACACGCCATAGGATTCACGGCCGACTTCCAGATACATTCGCTTCGGTGTGTTGTTTTTGTTGAACGGTGAACACTCGGTCAGCAGCCAGTCGCGGGTTGGCGCATCAAGGTTCGCTATGGCGATCTCGCAGGTGTTCTGATTTGCGTTGGCGTACTTGGTTCCCTTGGCCGTAATAGCCATCCCCTCATAAACCTTAATCGCACCACGGACTTCGATGCCGACCCTGACGATTCTTTTATCAAGCTGCTCCATGGCGCACCATCAAACCAGCGGAACAGGTATGCGAATCTCGCGCTGCTGCACGTCATCGAACCGAACGTAGAACAGGAACTGAGTGATGCCGAACTGGTGGTAGTCCACCAGCGCGCCAGCCTGTGTTGTAACAACAAAGTTCTCACCGAGCAGCAGGCTGAACGGCTGCACTATAGGCGCACCAGCCACAACACGCGCACCAGACACCACCACCACGTTGTTCTTGGTAATGTCGATGAGTACTGTGCCGCCACGGTTGCACAGCCTGAACGTGAACAGGTTTTCATTCAGCACAGCACTGAATGACTGGTTGGTAATAGGCTCCACAGTAAGCTCGCGCATCAGAAGCCCTCCGGTGTTGTCCAGTCTTTCAACCATGACTGTTCGGCCTGTGCTTTTTTAGCGTCAGTCGGGGTCTTGCTGTTTTGCTGGCCACGGTCTTTTGTGCTGGCATTGTCCTTGTTCTGCACCTTGCGCGCTGGCAGTGGCTCAAAGGTGGCAGTGACTAGCTGCACTTCCTTGAACTTGATATTGACGGTGATGGTGTCGTACTGGTCAGGCGATTCCTCATGGGGAATATCCGTAATCATCATGTTCCGATAGATGCCTGTGCGCGTGCCAATGTAAAACAGGGTCGCAGCCTTCATCGCCTGCTTCATCTGCTGATATTGGTCGTAGTAAACGTCAGCATTCAGCACCAGCGCCATATCAATCTCGACAGGCATTATCACGCGATGGTCGGTAATGACCGAACCAGTTTCAATCGGGTGTTCCATGTTCTTGGTCGGCTCGGTGACACTGCACTTCATCGGCCTGCTGTATGGAATGAACTGGTCAAAGTTCTGGTCGTATATCGCCACGGTGTCGGCAGTGCTGCCAGCCTGTGCGAAGTCAAGAATACTCATGCCTCGACCCCATCATCTGAGCCTGCAGTAGCGTCTTTCAGGTGCTTTTCCAGCCAGCCACTGAACGAACCAGCCACGCCTTCGGCATCTGTGGCCTGAGTGTTGATCGTCACGCTGCCTGTCTGCACGCTGGTGTTGTTTGTTTTACTGCCTGCACCAGTAGAAGGGTTCGCGTTGAACGTGCTGCCACTGGCTGCAGCCTCCTGTTCCTTGCCGAGTTCTATGGCATAGCCTGAATCGCGTATGTCAGAACCAGCCTGCGCAGCGCCTGCACTGGCAGCGTCTAGGTCAATGCCCTCGCCCATCACCAGCTTCACAAAGTTGTCGCCCATGTCGCCAAGTAGCTGCTTGAAGTTATCCCATTTCAGCAGGATTTCATCTATCCAGCCAAGAATGGATTCCTTGAATTCCTTCCACGTTCCAAGGTGGTCGCCGAGGAAGCTGTCACCACCTTCAGTCCATACGCGAAAATCCTCGTACAGCACAGCGAACGCTGCAGCCAGTGCCAGCGCGCCAGCAATCATCAGGATGATCGGAAGCAGCATCAGCCCTTCAGCGATGGCTGTGGTGATGGCCACGGCACGCATCAGGGTCATGGCAGTGATGAACTGGTAGACAGCGGCCACAGCCATGCCGCCAATGAACACTGCGCACACTATGCCGAAGCCTTCGACTAGGTGCTGGTGATCTTTTATGAATGCGAATGTCTTGGTGAGCGCATCGGCCACCTTCTGCACTGCAGGCACCACCAGCATCGTCAGCGTGCGCCATATCTGTTGAAACGTCCGGCCAAGGTTATCCATGGCATCGTCGTATTCCTTAATCTTGATCTTGTCTTCCTTGGACATGACCCCGAGCTTCCGCTGCGCTGCCACCATTGCCTCGGTTGCATCACGCCCCTGCATCAGCACGCCAATGGTCGCTTCATCAATGCCGAGTTTTTCGCCGTAACCAATAGCCTCCTGCGCGTCCAGCTTTGACAGTTTATCAGCCAGTTCTGGCAGCAGCTCCATCACGTCTTTGGTGTTGGCGATCTGGCTTTTTGTGAACCCCAATTCCTCGAAAAACGGCAGGCCTCGGCTGGTGCCTTTGATCTTTATCATCTGGATATTGTTGTTCAGACCTTTAAGGGTTCCCATGAACGAGTCTGCGCTGCCACCTGCGTCTTCTATGGCACGCGACCACGCATCCAGCTCACCAACATCAAGCCCCATTCGGTCACTGGCTTCGGCAAGGTGGTTCATCTGGTCGGCTGTTTGACCCACCTTCATGGCCAGCATACCGAACGCCAGCGCGCCACCTAATGTCGCAGCACCTTTCTTGATGAGCGACCCTATGGCACCCTCGGCTTTGTTGGCTTTGCCGCTGGTACGGTCAAGCGCCTGTTCAGCATCGCGGGTGTCGCCCTTGAAGACGAAAAAGAGCGTATCAATTACCGACATTATCTGCGCGCCTTTTTGCTGTGATATTCATGGGCGAGCCACTCGTTATATCGTGGAATCACTATGCTTTCCCATATCAGAAAAGCGTCCTCAATACTGTATATCGTCCTCAGTTCGTGGAGGCTGGCGCGTCCACTGCTGATAATTGTGCCTGCAATGCCGTCAATATTTGCGAAATCTTTTGTGGGAGCATTACCTGCAGCCTGCTGAAGAAAGGCGAGAGGCTCCCTTGTACGAAAAAACCGAGGTTATACTCCAGCATCTCGGTTTCCAGTTTGATGCCCATGGCGAAGTCGCCACCGATATGGTTGTCAATCAGCGCCTGTGTTGCCAGCGCCTGCTCGGTGCCGTCCTGTTTTACCACAGCGCAATATCCCATCATCTTCAGATAGAGCGCGTGGTTGGTTTCGTAGCTGCCAACCATAGGCGTTCCAGTAGGGATATATTGCGTCAGTATTTCGCGGCCTGCGCTGCCATACGGCAGTTTTGAGATCACGAATTTCTTCAGGCCGTTTTCGCCCTCTATTTCAATTTCCTTCGGTAGTAGTAGCACGGTTCATTCCTCTGTGGTTGGTGGTGCTGGTGTTTTAATACGCTCGCTTGATGTTCTCAAAAGTGAACGAATATGTCTTGGTTTTCAGCCTGCCAGCACTGGCCACGCTATCGGCTGGCATACCATCAGTGATGATGCCTTCCAGCAGTGTCACGCTGCGGCCATCGCCATAGATGCCTGACAGCGTAATAACATCACGCGAACCACGCTTCCCTTTGGCCACGCGATTCGCGTCATAAAGGATGCCGAGGTTTATGTCATCAAGGCTGGATGGAATGACGCTGATGCTGACCTTAATCGGCGCAGCCTTCGACCACTTCACCATATCGCCATTCACGCCCATGGCCGACTCAGCGATGGTGATGGATGGTATGTCAAACGGGTCGCCATCATCAGCAAACTGAGTGATGGGGAACCCTGCTGGATAGGTTTCACTGGCTACCAGCCAGACCGATAGACCAAATCCTGAAATATCTTGTGCCATGGTGTTTCCCCTTTATCAGATAAGGATATGCGAGCCTTCGATTTTACGAATGGCATCATCTTTGCTGTAGATAAGAATGTAGCGCGCTTTGTAATCGCCATTCTGCATCTGCTCAATAAAACAGTCCAGCCAGTAGCCACTGTCCTGCACCTGTCGCCATGCGTCCGGATTGCCTGACACGCTGGTGATATATTCCTTCTGAACCATGGTCAGCAGCTTGCCGATGCTGATAACGCCATTGAACAGAGCCAAGGTGACGCTGCTGTTTACTGCAGCCAGCACAGTGGCACGGCCTTGACGGTTCGCGCTGATCTTGCCTAGTGCGAGCAGCAGGTTAATCAGGTCAACGCCAATATGGTCTTTCAGCCACATTTCATTCGCGTAGGTGTTCATATCCACGGCATCATTGTCAGCTCCGTGCATATAGCCACGTTGATAGAAGGACACCAGCCTGCCAGCCTGCTGCGTTGCTCCATAGTAATTCGCACGGCAAGCATCAGCGAAATCAGATAGGCCAGTGGCAGTTATCACTGGCGTGAGTGCTGCGCGCTGGAACATATAATTCTGAGAAGCATCTGGCCTGTTGTAGTCAGTCGCAGCCAGTATCACCATCGGCATCATTTCAGGATATTCGTCAACAGGTGGTGGCGAAACATTGCCGTCCAGCAGTGTCAGGCACCAGCCGCCAATCTCATTCATCAGCTCGTCACAGAAGAATTCGTAATCCGCAAACAGTGCTGGCATGGTGTACATGAATTCATTGTTGCGAGCATCATTATCCAGCGCAATCGACTTCCGTTCTTCGTCAGTTAGCGCGGTTCCCATGAACAGGAATGAGCCGAAATTATTGTTTTCGTCTGCGCTGACAGCGAAGGCACTGCTGGCGAAGGCATGAACTGCGCCATAGATAAAGCGCGGCAATGTTGGAAGCCAGAACGTGTTGCCATTGCCAGCCCAACCAAGCGCTACCAGCAGAAAAGGAGGCGCAAACGTGTCACCGATTGAAATGCTGCAGGTGTTAGCCAGTTCCACCTGTCCACCAGTAAAGACGAACCGTTTATTGGCTGCTTCCCAAACCACAGTCGCGCCAGTCCACTGCAGGCCGACAAAGCTATTGATGCGCGCCTGTATTACAGCAGCAACGTCATCCATGTTCGTGCAAAGGGTGAAGTCCAGTGTGTCGATGGTGTTGGTAACGCCACCGATCTCAAGTTCAAAAGAACCAGCGGCCACGCCAGTGAAGTTGTTGTGAGTAGCCTCTGTCACGCCACCGATTATCACTGGCGCAGTGTCCACGCTCGTCCATCGGTGGAAGCTAATTTTCTTCGGTGAAGTCACCTGCTTCCCGATGAAGCTGAAGTAGAACAAAGCGCGCTTGTATTCCTCGCTCTGGACTCCAAAGTACGCCTTAACGCCTGCCAGCGTGGTGAACTCGATTGTCGTGTTCATAGGCATAAGCGGATTTTCAGTAAACAGACGGCCAATCAGCTCGCGTGTTGTTGTTGCTGCTGCGCCACCTACTGCGCTCACAATATCAACGTATTTCTTGAATGAAATTGCCATGGTCAGACCTCGTATATTTCGCCAGTGATTGAAACTAATGGTTCAGCAGTCGCCATTTGAACCTGTTGATATGTCAGCGTGAAATCAAAAGACGGCACCTGTTCATGCCTGCCTTTATCATCTACGAAATACGCCACGCGCAGCGGCTGAATCCTCAGAATACCGATGCCGTTGGCAATCAGGAATTCTTGTGTGTCCATAGTCTGCAGGATAGCGGCAACTGCGTCAATGTAATCGAATGCCGTAGGCGCAGCGGGTGTCGCAGGGTTCTGGATGGCCAGCGCGTTCACCTGATAGGTGCGTTCCAGCCAGTAGGATTTCCGCTTCAGCATGGTCTGCGATTGCTCATCCCAATAGCTAGTATCTTCAGGCCAGCCGTATCGCTTGCTGTCTATGGTGTGCAGTGCCACCACAGGCGTGATCTCAACGCCCTGCTGTGTTGGCTGGTAGGATTGAATGACTGTGGCTGGCAGACCCATAGCGTCCAGACTGGTGCTGATGGCCAGTATTATCAGCGCCCATATTTCGTTGTCAGTTCTCATGCTGGTGCCACCTCCACAGCCAGCACACTAATCCAGCCGTCAATCGGGAACCATGGCATATCGGACACAAGCTGGTATCGCCTGCCATTCCATTCGATCTGATCTCCGCTGGTGCTGCGCGTAATATCAATCAGGTCGGCACTGACAAAGACGGTGACGTACTGCTTCTGAAAGTCCAGTCCATATTCCTGATAGACGCTGCGCGCTGTGGCCTGAATGCTGCCATAGAGCTGGCGCGGTGCAGCGTAGACTGATTCATACAGGCCAATCGCATTGACCGACCTGTGCGTGAACTGGTAATAGTCGAACGGCACTGGCGCGATGATGCTCAGTGCAGTGTTCAGCAGGTTGGATGATGGGATGCTCATTCGCCAGTACTCACTTCGTTGGTGACGGCATTCAGCAGGATGCCATCAAATACCAGTGGCTTCGCTGCGCTACCTGTGGCACCAGTGGCCACGCCTTTCTTGACTAGCGTAGCGGCCTGACGAACCTTTGTCATGTTGATTTTAATGCCAGCACGAGCCCATGAGCGAAGCTGCAGCGTAACGGGTGACAGTGGTGGCGATTGAATGTTTGCGATGGTCTTCCGCACGTCACCAGCGGCCTTTGCAGACACGCGCTCAAACGCATGGTCAGCACTGGCAGCAGCGCCTTCAGCGGTCAGCGCCTTCTTCAGTTCCTTGGCCATCAGGTCAGACCACTTTTTGTTCTCGGCTTTGAATGTAGTGCGCATGAACGAGCGTGGTGGTATGCGACCCTTTGGATATCCGAATTCCTGTATGGCTGCAACATACGCCACAGGCGTGCCATCGTCATACTTGGAATCTTCAAAGAACCCGACCTTGGCCTTCAGGTCATTGGCACGGTTCAGCAGCTTGTCAAACGCCTTCGCGCCACTGTCATCTCTGGTAACGCCTGCAGCCATGGCCGTGGCCTTAAAAGAACACGCCGCCAACCTTCCGGAAGGCAGACTTTTCAGGCAGACCGCCAACACTGATTCCACCTACGCCCTTCAGGTTCAGCAGCGCAAGCAACATCATTCCGTATGGAGTGGTATTCAGCCACCACTGGAATTGAGTCTTGATAGGTGGTGGCACGGTTGTCACGCTGACAGCGCCCACTGTGGCACTGCTGGCGATGGATGGCGTGCTACCTGCTGGCAGGCTCGACAAGCGCGCTATATGGGCTGTCATCAGGGTGATGGCCTTATATCGGCAATCTCCCCTGAGTGAGCCATAGTTCGCGTTGGCAATGTAGCAGGTGCTGGTATCCCAATATCCCTGTAGTACAAGGTCAGGGAATTTCAGCGGGTCAGCGAACTCGGGATAGCCAACTCGGAACGCTGGTATGTCAAAGACATAGACCGCTGCCATGGTGCCACCTTAATCTTCGTCAGATGATTTCTTTTTGTTCGTTTTCGGCGCTTTCTTTTCTTCAAAGTCCTGTGGCACCAGTGGCGCAGAAGCGTCCTTGGATTGCAGGTCGGCCACAGCGCGCTCCACGATGATCTCTTTTTCATCTTCGCGGATATAGCCTGCTTTTTTGTGGCGCAGGTATGCGTCACAGGTGTTCAACAATTCTAGCTGGCGATCAGTGACCTGTGTTGCCACTCCGCGAGAAGTAATCAGGTGCTTGTTCGCTATGTTAGCGCCACCTTTGATGATACAGATGCGCTCTGGCACCTTAATGTCTGCGCCACCATCTTTCCAGAGGCTATACGCTTGATTTGCAGTCAGTGTTGAATATACGAAAGGCATGATGATTTCCCATTGCGAGGGTTGGAATGACTGGCTGCAGGTTTACACCAGCCACCAGATTCGGCCTGCCTGAACAGGTAGCGCCACTGGCATACACCAGCAGCGCCACCAGCGCATCAGCAGCCCGAACAGCGTACTACAGCATACGGACGTTTGCACATCACGCCAGCAGTGGCGTTTGTGTAGTCTTCTTCGTATGCCTTGGTCATTTGCATAACGCCCAAGGTCATGAACTGCGTTGGTACGACCTGAACGAACGTGCGGTTGTCATCAGTGCCGCTATTGTCTACGGTTTCAGCGTAGAGATAGAACACGTTATCACCACCATTTGCAGCGTCCAGTTCTGGCGCAGATACCACGCGAACCTTCGGATATGCCTTGGTCATCCAATCACGCACGCTGACACCGAAGTCACTGGTGACTGTCAGGTAATCAACGCAGGAAGTGGCGATACCGAGCGTGATGTTTACGCGCTCAGGGTCGATCAAATCCTTGGACTGCGCACGCAACTGAGCCAGCGAGCTGCGAAGATCACTGGTGATTTCCAAGAAAGTCTTGGTAGACCAATCAGATGAACCACCGGCGCCATTCGGAAGGTTGATATAGGCAGGCAGTGCAGGGTCATTCAGGAAGCCATAAGTCAGGTTGTCACCGTCATTGTAGCCATAGAAGCCCACAGCATTCCGCTGGATTTGCAGTGCGTTGGCAGCGGCATTTCGCTTGCTGTCTGCGCTGCTGTTGCGGATAGCGGCTGCGCGTGCTTCTTCCAAACGTCCGACCTTCATGCCTTCTTCAAAGCGCACGATAGTCCGGCGCTCAAAGTTGACGTTCCAGCTTGACATTGGAACATTGGTGTAGTCGCCGTATGGCTGCGCCTTACCAGTTTGTTCCAGTACGCCCTGCACGACTTCCTCATCTTCCCATGAACCCTGTGTCACGATGCCCACCAGTTCGTCAATGCGACGAGCAGCAGTCACCACTTCCACAAAGCCTGTCAGCCATGCCTGCAGGAACTGCACTGGCGTGGTGATAGATGGAACGGTCAACGGTGAAGTCAACGCGCTATCCTGTGCAAAGATAGCGGCCATGTTGCGCAGGCTGCGATCATCAAAGCCGATGCCGATACGCTGCAGATCACGGAACTTTTCAGTCTGAGTGAACTTGAGCGAGCCGACCTTGCGTGGTGCAATAAAACTCTTTTCTTGTGCGCGCATGGTGTCGCTCCTTAGTTAGTCAGTTGAATGTATGCCAAGCCTGCAGCGCCGATATTCTGACGAACAACCTTGGTATTCGGAACAACGGCATTGCCTACGGCTGGCGCAGTACCAGCAGCAACAGCCAGCAGCTCACCAGTGGCTTTCACAAAGTGAACATCGTTACCGATGGCCGCTGCAGTGGTAAGTTCAACGATGATAGTTCCCATTTTGAGGAACTCCGCTTCGGCCTGATTAGGCAACAGCAGTGTTGGAGCCAGTGCGCCAGCAGCAGAACCCTGAGTGGCATACACCAGCGGGTTCACCAAGATACCAGCGAAAACGCCAGTACCACCAGCCGCAACAAAGCCATCCTGTCCGACCAATGCGGTGAACGCACGGCCAATGACATTCATGTCAGGGTCAACGGAATTGATGGTATTCGGTTCAGCGCGTTGTGGTCCATCAAAGGCGATTTCGCCGACGATGCCTGCAGCTTGCTGGATTCTTACAGTAGATTGAAATCCCATGGTCGTTCTCCTATCAGCTCAGGTATGCGTCGAGTTCAGACGCTTGGTTAGAGGAATCGCCTACGGCAACCATGTCAGACACTGGACGCGAGTGCAGGTAGCCAGCCAGCGCAGCAATTTCCTGTCCAGCAGGACAGTCGATGCCGAGCTTTTTCGTGCCATATTTCGCCACAGCATCCAGCGTCATGCTGGCGCTATCGAATGCGCCTATATGGTATGAAAGCGCCTGTGCCATGCGGTCACGCTGGCCAATCTGCTTCATCACTTCTGCGCTATCCATGCCAGTCGACTGAGCTTTTTCGAGCCGAGCGATCTTGGCTTGGAGCAGTTTGATGGCAGCAGCACTATCAGCAGCAGCGCAGGCATCTTCAGCAGCAGGTGCAGCAGCGGCTGGCGCAGCAGGTTCAGCAGCAGGTGCGTCAGCAGATGGCAGCGCAGGCAGTTCGCCATGCTCTGCTTCTTCCTTCGGTTTCAGCGTGGCAAGGAATGCCATCACAGCTTCCAGCTTTGCAGCCAGACTTTCGAGTGTTACGGGTTCAGCGTCTACGGCTGCAGGTGCGGTTGCTTCAGGCATGATAGCCTCCAATTTGTCAACGGTGAAAGTGAAGTGATCTAGCACTGCGACATCTTTGCCCATTCTGCCCTCTGTGACAAGTGCTAAATGGTTGCCGCGAATCTGGCGCTGAACTGCGTCATAGTGCTGGCCTTGATAGGTGCCAGCAGTCATGTCGTATTTGCAGCGATAACCGCATGAAAGCTCGGTTTTCCCCTCGTCTATTTGCTGGCCAAGCTGGTCAGAAAATACTTTGATATTGCCGCGCAGGTATGGCTCGTCGAAATAAACGTCCTCACCTATCACGCCATGAACGCCCTTCTGTTCTGCTGGTGTAAGGCCGTCAGCCTCTTTCCCGAGCAGCGTATGGTCATCGACCCATGGCAGCAGCTTGAAGCTGGCAATGCACTCTGGCGAGGCCAGTTCTTCAGCAGGCCGTAGAACCTGAAAAATCTTTTCGGCTTCATCACCAGTCAGGCCAAGCTGCGCGCCAGAATAAGGGAACACGCCGACCTTCGATAAAGGGTTTCCCTTCACCTCATACCAGCCGTTGAAATCCTCTTTGCGTGCAGTGGATGCCATTACTGTGGAACCATGTTATCCAGTAAGGCCACAGCATGAAAGGCGATTCGGGAAATGTCAAGCGGCTGCAGGTTTGCCGAGCAGCGTATAGGATTCGATTTCTGCCAGCGTAGGCAGGTCAGCAGGCAGCACAGTGGTGAACTCATCGCCTAGTGTGAGCGCAGCCATGGGCATCGGGTGCCAGCGCACTGCGCGCCTGATGTTGGCGAGATAGCCTATGCCTGCAGCGGTTTCCACTATTACTCGGTCACCACCTAAGTTCACAGCCAGTATCTTGTTGCTCATAGATCAGCCTTGGTCAATACAGTGAACGGAATGTTGTGTTGTTTTAACAGTAGCACAGTCTCCGCATCCGGAGCCATGTCAGGCGGGAAGTATATATGCTCGAAATCTGATAGGTCGCTGCCACCATGTATCTGCGCCTCGGCATAATCCCATGACTTTTCAATCTTGCCGCTGCGAAGCACTTCCAAAGGGTTGTCGCTGTGGCCTTGGTGAACGAATATGTTGTGGTGCGTTGGTGCGTTCACTGGAACAACGTGGTGGTTTACATCATTCCCCCAATGCGATGTTGATAGTGAATCCCCCATGGTGAAGGTCGAACGTTCTTTCACTGCAGGCTTCATCTTGATAGCAATGTCGCCATACATATCCACAGCGTCATCATCGCCAAGGCCGAACGGCTTGTTGCGCATATAGCCATAAATCGGCCTCTTGGTCGGGTCAATATCAAATCCGACACTCATTATCTGGTTCTCCACCAGCTTCCGAACATCGGTATCTTCCAGCCCACCAATGGAACCGATGCCCTTTTCAAACTGCGATTTCAGCCTGCCAGATTCCAGTATGCGCTTCAGGGAATAGTTGCTGGTGCGATGATATATGTCATTTTTCGCTGCAAACTTTGTCAGTTCTTCAGCCAGTGCCTGCTTGTATTCTGCTGGCTTCATGCCACTGCGCTTCGCCATGACTGTGATGCCGTTTTCGTTTGCGGCCTCGGCCTTGTCCAGCATGGTCTGCCTTGCCTTTGGTACAGCAGAATGAACCTGTGGCGCTGTGGCCTGCGCGATGGCTGGTGGTGGCGCTACTGGCGCGGCTGGTGGTGCAGGTGGCACAGGTCTGGTCATGGACACGTTTGCCTCGGCCTTCCTGATAAGCGTGTCGGCATGGCTGTGGCTGGCGCTGGTGGTGGCACGCGCCTTCAGCCTGCGCGCTGCTTCCAGCTCTTTTTCTGCTGCCAGTGCTGGCGACACAGGTTCGACCTTCGGTTTCGGTGCTGGTGCTGCAACTTTTTTCGCAAGTTCTTTCTCACGCTTGGCCACCTCTTTCGCTGCTGCACTGGCTGCTTTCTTCTGGTTGGCTGCTGCTTCAGCCATGGCCTTCTTGACCTTGGCCGCTGCCATGCGTGCAGCCTCTTTTTCCGCTGCTGTGGCGCGTGGTGCTGCTGCAGGCCGTGAGGCTGGTATGGCAGGCCGTGGCATGGTTGGCAGTGCAGGCTTGACCGTTGGCGCTGGCTTGGATGCTGCTGCCTTCGGTATGGCCTTCGGTGCTGGTGGCGAACTGGCCAGCTTGCTGACCTGCTCATGGTATTCGGCCATCTTTCTGGCATTGGTGTCAGCATAGCCACGCTCAATATCCGCTATCTTTTCCTCGCTGAAGCCAGCCCTGCGCAGGCCGTCAACATCAGCCTTCATCGGTGTTGGTGGTGGTGGCACTTTGAACCCTGCAGACGCAGGCGTGGCAGGCGTAACGTGGAACGCCTCTGGTACTGGTGCAGGCTTTGGCTCTGCTGGCGCTATAGTGCGCGGCTCTGGCCTTACTGGTGGAGCTGGTGGTGGTGCTGTGGCCACAGGTGGAGCAGCGGCCTCGGCCTTTGCTTTCTTGGCTGCTGCCTTTTCTGCGTCAGCGTGCGTGCGCTTGACGGTATCGCGCTCCCATGGCGACATTTCTTTCCATTCGGCTGCAGTGTGACCATATTTGAGTTCGGCTGCTGCTACTGGTGCAGGCGCTGGCACCTTAAATCCAGCAGGCGCAGGCGTAGCAGGCACGCGATGCAGAACGTCCGGTGTTGGTGCAGGCCGTGCCATGGATTCAGGCTGGTACAGGCGCACAGTGACCGTCTGTTTACCAGCGGCCTTCAGTGATGCAAGCCTGTGGTGGCCGTCCACAATGACAAACTCGCCATTCACGTTCGCCACGACTGGTTCCTTTACGCCATAGAAGTGGTCGCCCGACTTCTTGCCTGCAGATAGGTCGGCCATCTTGCTCGGGTTCAGCCCTTCCTGTGTTGCCTTAATCGTTTTCAGGTCAATGGCGTGCAGTGGTAGCGACTGGCCAGACTCAGGCAGGCTCTGGATTCCACGCTGTATTTCGCGCAGCTTCTCAACGCCTGCTGCAGTGGTGTCTGTAATGCTGGCCATCTGGAAGCCACCTGCGCTCACGCCTGTGTCCAGCGGCCTGACCTCGCCTGCTGATAGTGCCTTGCCGTGCAGCGGGAAATTGTCTGGCATGGCAGGCACAGTATCCGCTGGCGAACTGGCTGCAGGCTCAGGCAGCAGGCCATCTTCCTCCACGCCATCATCATCCTCAATGACTGGAACCATGGTGCAGCGGCAATTCGGAAGCTGTGCAGGCAGTATCCACAGTTGAGCATCAGGGTCGAATGCGCCCTTGGCCAGTTCATAGATGCCACCATTCAGGCCACCAGCCAGATGCGATTTGATATGGCTTTCGCGTGGCTTCAGGCCTCCACCACTGTGAACCCACTCAAACCGCTTCACGCCCACAGCCTTCAGGCGTTCCCCGTTGATGGTGTTGTACGCCTTGCGGGTCTGGTCGAGTGCAATGTTCTTCGCCCTGCGCTGCTCCATGCCACCAGCGGCCTTGATCTTGTCGATAAGGCCAGTCATGTCGCCACCAGATTCAGCACTGGTAGCCAGCACGCGATGCAGGCGCTCCTTGTACTGCTCAGGGATATTCGTAATCAGTTTCGCGTTCTCAGCCAGTGCGCCCTTGATGCTTTTGCCCACTGCCTTATCCATGAAATCCATTTTCAGGGTCATGGTGCCTGACAGGTCTTTCAGGCTGCTGGATAGGTTGGTGGCGCTTTCCTTGGTTACGGCTTCCAGCATAGTGCTGGCGCTGGACTTGGCGCGCTTGCTGAACATTCCGTCAAACTTACTGGTGGCGCTGGTGACTGTGGCCGTGCCTTTGACCTTGGCTGCTTCGCGTGCTGCCTTTCTGGTGGCGCGCAGGCTTTCATCATCATCAGCGGCATCACCTGTCAGGCTGTGCAGTGCATACGCTGCCTTGATCTCACGGATAACCTCACGCTCTACCTGCTGCACCATCTGGTTGACCATGCGCAGCAATTCCCCAATGTAGCGGGTTTCAATCGCTGCACTGTGGCGCAGTGGCTTTCCTTTCAGCGTGCCACCAGACTGCAGGTGCTGCAGTTTGTTCCTGTTCAGTGACAGGCGTGGCGCTGGCGTGCTTGGTCGCTGGTACATGGTGAGCCGCTATTAGATGGAATCTTCCTCGGTATCCGGAACAGTCAGATCGACCTGAATGCCCATGAACTTTTGCGCCTGTGCTTCAGTAAGGCCGAAAGCGCCCTGCATCAACATCAAGCCCTGCTGTTCGCTGATAGTGCCTTTGCCTACTTTGCGCAGGATACGCTCTAGGTGCAGGAACTGCTGTGCCGTCATGTTGGTCATGATCTCGTTCGCCACCATATCAGGCTCGTCCACTGTGGCACCTTCGCCCTGTGGCACCTCTACGTCTGCAGGCGTGGCTTCAGGTGGCAGGCCGTTATCTAATGGCAGGCCAGTATCGGGGTCGGTTTCCAGCATAGCGCCAGCGTCATCATCAGGCATTTCCAGCCCATTGAATCCGCTGCTCTTATCCAGTGTCAGCCGCCTGCGAATATCCAGCCCATCAATGGCACCAGTGGCCTGCAGTGCTTGCATGGCCTGCGCATCCTTCAGGTGAACATCGGCCTGCTCGGTTTCGGTCATGCTGTCCAGTGGTAGCCAGTTCACTGCCACGGTGATCTCACCGAACTCAATAGCGTGCGCTATCAGCTCGGGGTCACTGCGCAGGCAAAGCAGGTGATGGCGTTCCAGCAGTGGTGTCAGTTCGTCCGTCTGTATGGTTTCCAGATATTCATGGTAGACAGATTCGTCGAACTCGCCTGTGGCATTAAATCCCTTCACGCTGGTGCCGAGCAGCTTGGTCGCTGGCGTGTTGGCTATGGCTGCAACAATCTGGTACTGCGTCATGATAACGGCATCCAGATCGGCAAGGCTGGTGTCTATCTGCGACACTGTTTCATCCAGCCCTGCCACCTTCACGGCCTGATTGTCCTTGTAGTAAATCCACAGCGCCAGCCGTTCCTCAAATGCTGCCTGATCTGCTATCACGGCATCCATGTCCACGTTCATGACTGTGGTGCGCTTGGTCATGGCCAGCAGTGGCGCTTCATTGGCCGTGCGCTCTGCAGCGTATACGCGCTCAAATATCTGCTGTGGCATCGGAACACCAGCGTAGATATAGGACGGTTTCAGAACATCAGCAACCTCGCCATGGCGTATCAGCACCAGATGCGAACGGTGATACCGGATGCCGTTTATGCGCCAGTATGTCGGCTCATAGAAGAATGGGCTGGCAGTGTTGGCAGCGGCATCGGCATCAAGCTCTGGTGTTATCCAGTACGGGTCAATCTGGCTGATGCCCTTGTAGCTGTTGGGTCGAATGCCATCAGGGTTGAATGGCTTCTGGTAGTATTCCTTGTCATTGCTTTCCACCACGAACAGCGCGATGCGGATACCGAAAACCCTGTTGAACCGTGCGAACTCCACTAGCTGCTTGTTGATCTTATAGTCGCAGTCCAGTTGTCGAATCCTGTCTAGGATGGCCACAGGCAGGTCTTCCCCGTTGTTACTGGTGATCTCATAGCCTTTCCGCACTGCATCGCGTGGCGCAACACTGCACGCCTTATTGACCAGCCAGTGCTGCGCAATGATGGCGCACGCCTGAAAACCGATGAACCCTTGGCTGACGTACCACGCAAACAGGTTCTGCGGAATGATGCCAGCCTGTCCTGTGGTGAAGGCGCTTTTGATGCTGGCCATATTCCCACCAGTGTCATCCATGGCCACGCCTGCAGGACTGACTGGTACTGGTGCGCCACGCTGGAAGGCATTGGCACTGAGCCATTCCCCGAAATTAGGTATGCGCCAGTCTGCGTGAGTGCTAAGAAAACCCACTGGCTTCTTTGTGGGTTTGCTGTGGGTTTGCTGTGGGTTTGCTGCTGGTGCTTTTGACCATGGCCATCTCATGAAAAGAATCCTCGTCGTTTCGTAGGCTGCAGGAATTCCTTGATAGCATCGCACATCGGGTCTATCTGGTCATCATGCGGGTGAGTATCGTCTGCAGTAAAGGCTTCGCATTCAGCGATAAAGTCTGATCGCCATGGTGCATCTGCTGGCAGTATAACATTCCCGATTTCAATCTGTGGTGCAGCATCCTTGACGCGAACCAGCTTGTCAATGCTGCGCTGTATGCCGAACACTGGAATCTTCTGCTCACGCTTCAGTTCCTGTATCAGCCCTGTTCCGCTGGCCTTATCCTCCACCATCATTTTCTTCGCGCCTTCAGGCTGCCATTTCTTCCAGAAGTCGGCTGCATTACGTTTCAGGTCAGGCGCTTCCCACTTCCCCCTGATCTGGTCGATTAGGTATGCACGGTCATCCACGCCATGACCCCAACACTGGAACACGCTGTAGTCGTGGCGCTCGGCTGTCTTCTGCGCGGTGTCTGCGAAGATCACCATGGCCTTCAGCTTCGGCAATACAGTCCATGAACCGAACCAGCCACCATGAAGCAGCATCCCCCCTCTGGCGTATGGCCGCTGTTGGTTCTGGCCTGCTGTGGCATGACTGCCCATGACCTTCTTGTCACGCTCCACCACCTCCCTCGGGAACCGTTCAGGGAATAGCAGTTCGCCATCCACGGTTCGCGGGTCTGGATAGAACCTGCTGGCGCACCTGCGCTCGGGCTCATACTCCATAGGGAGCATCAGGTGGTGGTATCCGAGATCGTGTTCCAGAATGTAGCCAGCAATATCCTGTTCGTGGATGCGCTGCATGACCACCACGATGGCGCTGCTGATAGGGTTGTTGAGGCGCGATGGCACGGTTTCAGTGAATACCCTCAGTGAACGCCTGCGCTCGGCCTCAGACAGTGCGCCCTCCACGCTATGCGGGTCATCCAGCAGAACCCTGTCGCCTCTGGTACCAGTAAGGCTCATCATGGCCATGGCCTGCCTGTAGCCTGTGGACTTATTCTCAAACTTGGTCTTTTCGTTCTGGTCAATGGTCATCGGCACTGGCCAGCGTTCTTGATACCAGTCCGAAGTCACCAACCGCCTCATGCGCAGGGTGTCGCGTGTTGCGAATGTCTGGCTATGGCTGGCAGCAACGTATCGCATGGAAGGCAGGCCAGCGGCTCCCCATTCCCAAGCAGGCCAGAACACTGACACCAGCAGGGATTTCATCATGCCCGATGGAATGTTTATCAGCAGGCGGTTGATATCGCCTCTGGTGACTGCTTCTAGGTGTGCGCATACTGCGTCAATATGCCAGCCGTGGACATAGGGTGCAGTCGGTTCCACGATATGCCATGCACTTTTGACGAACTCAGCCAGCGACCTGCTGTATAGGTTGCGCTCGGCTTCCAGCCAGTCGAACTCAGTTAGCTGGTGCGCCAGCATTGCGTCGAGCCTTAATCAGTTCAGCCAGCGCCTCAGTGGACATGGAGGAAAAGTCGTAGTCACTGGTTTGCATGGTTACGGTTCCACCTACATTCAGCACGCCCTTGGTCGGTGCATCTATGCCGAGCAGCTTGGCACGCCTGTCCTGTATGCCTAGCAGTGCGTTGATATAGCGTGCATCACCAGTCTGGCCAGCGGTTTCAATGCGTGCGATTTTACCTGTGCCACCTTTGGCAGTCGGCCTTTCCTCCACAACCTTCTTCTGGCTGTCCAGCTTACTGCGCATCCATTCATTCCAAAGCTCGGTTTCCATGAAGTCCAGCTTGGCCAGCTCACGCGCCACTATGGTTCCAATGTCTTCCTTGGCGCTATCCTGCCACTGCTGGTGAACCAGCTTCAGGTCACGGCTGACAGTGGGCTGGCTGATGCCGAGCTTTTCAGATATGGCCTGCTGTGACATACCACGCAAGCGCAGGTCTGCCACGGCCTTCTGATCTTTGATGCGTTGGGTGTCACTGCGCTTCTCGTTGTTTGCCATGGCTATTCAGTCCATATCATTCAGGTTGGCTATCATTACCATCATCCACCATATCCCCTTCATCAATCAGGTCAAGCGATTCGGACACGTCTATGTCGCCACAGGCCAGTGTTGCAGCCTTTGGGTCGCCCTTTACGAATACGAGGATGTTCTGGTGTGTCTTGCCGAGCTTCCTGCTGCTGCTGAACTGTCTGCCTGCACGCATAGGCAGCGAACCGACTGGCGTGATTAGGATGGCCTCGTTGTAATAGGTCAGGCCAGCATCCACAAAGGCTTTGATGGTGTCGCCTACGAAATTCCGATAGCCACCACCTTCCCCCTTGCAGCGTACTTCGCCCACCACGATGCAGGCAAAGCGGTCAGGCTTCAGCAGTGCGCATGACTTGGCGATGATCTCAAAGTACACCTCGCGGAACTGGTCATAGTCCAGCGTTGAAATGTCCAGTGGGTCATCGCTATACACCTCAAGGTCAGCGTATGGTGGACAAGTGAATATCATGTCGGCCTGCACGTCATGGCAGGTTTTGTCGATAGTACGGCTGTCGCCTATGACCCAGACTGGTTCCAGCAGCTCAACGGGTGTCTGCACCATGGTTTCACTGGCACGGATGCCCACTATCCAGAACAGGTCGCCATCAGTAAGGAATGGCAGGCACTTGGCCTCATAGATGGGGTCGAGCTTTATGGTGCCGAGGTGCTGCTGTGGTGCAGGCGTATGGTAGTCGATGCCGCTATCCACAAGCGTGACCATATCGCGCCAGCCCTTTGGAGCATATTCATCCAGCCGTGGCACAGGGTCAGCACCTACGCGCACGCCCACCACAGGAATCTTCAGCTTGCAGTCCTTCAGGCCGTGCAGCACGCCAGCCAGTGACATTCCCGAACCCACTGGCATGACTATTCGTTTGACGGACTTCGGTATGTTGCGCACCTGCAGGCGGGTCTGGTTGATAGCTTCCTCGCACTCCATGCCGAACGGTATATCAGTCCAGCCTAGTGCATCAGCGTCTTCGCGTGCGCGTGCAATTATCACGTTGTTGTATCCAGCCTTGTGCTGAATGATCTTGGCACCTGCATCCTTGGCCATTTTGACCTCGGGTGACAGTACGCCTTCCGGAGTGTGCGCATGGCAGGGAATGCCGAGGCGCTTGGCTATCTGTGCCACGATGTTCACCTGTGGCGATTGCCTGCTGCCTGCAGTGACCAGCCCTTCAGCGCCCTGTGCCAGATGCCAGCAGGTGCGAACCTTGCCACCAGACACGCCTCCAATGGTGAACATATCATCGCGCTTCACCAGAATGCCTTCGTGTTCCTCAATAGGGGTCAGCTCTGGCATGAAATCATCCTGCAGCACAGGCTCACCGACCACGATTACAGACTGGTCGATCTCATTCCACTGCTGCCTGTTGGCTTCCACCTGCTCAGGCCTCAGTTCGTGGCCGATATACTGCCTGCCGAGCTTCGCAGCCACTACGCCACGCACGCTTCCACCAGCAAACGGGTCAAGCACGGTGCCGCCTACTGGCGAGAACCAGCGCAGTGCGATCTCTACCAGCACAGGGTCGAACACGCTGGCACCACCACCATTCGCGTTCTCATCGGATTTGACAATCTTGTCGCGGATATTGTGCTTCTTCGCCCAATTATTGATTACCTGATAGCCAGTGCCTTCGCCTGCACTACTGCCACGGCCTTCTTCCGAGCGTATGCCTAATGACAGCCAGCTCTTTTTGCGCTTCTGCCACCAACCTTCGCGTGCGTTCAGGATGCTGAATGGTGGTATCAGGAACTGATTTGACATGGCGCCAGAACGGGATTCCGATTCCAGTGAACCGCTGGCCTCGTTTTCGGCATCAGATGCCTGTTCGCGTAGCTGGTCGAGCAGTGCCTGCAGTGCAGGGTCTTCAGTGGATACGCTGTCCAGCAGGTCGCGCAGGTGGTCAACATCAGTGCCAGCCAGTGCGCCTATGGGGTCAAGCGTGGCCAGCACCAGCAATTCTTCATCATGGCTCAGGTCAACGTACAGCACAGGGATTTCCTTCTGACCCTGCGCTATGGCGATCTCAACACGCGCATGGCCGTCCACAATGTTTCCGGTGCGCTGGTTGACGATAATGCGCTGCACTATGCCCACCTCAGTCATCACGCCACGGAGCGCGTCAGTCTGGTGTTCAGGGTGCGTGCGCCAGTTATCAGGGTTGGCTGTCAGGCTTTCAGGTGGTACCAGTGCCTCGCCTACTATGCGATTCTTGAACTCGGTCATTGCTGTTTCCTCTGTGGTGGTTTTATCTAGTGTATCTGGTGCAGGTAACGACTACTCGGCCTCCCCTTCTGGCCACTACTGGCATCGAATCGAATGGCAGCGCACTACAGTCGCGGTCATGGTGTCGGCACTGTGCGCACTGGCTTGGCGCTGGATAGGTTACTGGTGGAACTGTCAGCCACAGGCGCAGATGGTGGACTGATCTGGCCACCTGCAGCCATATAAGCGTCAATATCTGCCTGTAAAAGTCTGCGCTCATTCTCTTTCTGGCTCGGTGTCTTTCGTGGTTTCGCTTCTGGCATGGCTACTCGTCCGAACACTGCCTGCGATGGCCTTGTTCCATGTAGAAGCCAGACTTCAACTGCCTGCGCAGCATCACAACATCAAACAGGTGGCGAATGGTCAGGCCGAGTGACAGGCCGATGATGATATAGGCTGGTTCGATGTTCATGGATAGGCCACGCTGACAGGGAGTTCAAAATGGACGGCATCAATCAAAGGTCGCCTGCCTTCAGCCCGAGCTGCTGCAGCGTACTTGTCGATTTCTTTGCCGTAGTTCATATCGGTGCGCAGTAGCTGCCAGCACGCTCCCCATCTAATCGGGATATTCAGTGCTTCGCTGGCCATGGCAAAGTCAGCAGCGACTGCCATGTATGCGTCTATCGACCAGTTTGCTGCACCACCAGTCAAAGCCACCACGTCCACGGCACAGCCTAGCAGGTGGCGCGACTTCATGGTCTTAGACTTGCCAGCGGCAAACAGTTCCTGCTGGCGTTCCAGTGTGCGCAGACCTTCAGTGACCTGCCATTTTGCGGAACCGTGCGCCAGTGCGTGCAGCACCACCTTCTGCAAATCAGGGTGAACGCCTTTCAGTTTGTCGGTCATATCGTTTTCCTTCTGTGCGCTACTGCAGACCCGTCAAAGCAGCGCCTGCACGCCTCACAGGTGCTTGAAATGTCAGCCAGTGTGTTGAGTGGGCAAATGCTTTCCAGTGCCATCGGTGCGCCTGCTGGCGGTTTATAACGGTCAAAGAATATAACGGATGCCGACTGTGCTGGATAGACCTCTTTGGGTGCGCAGGTGCGCGCTATAGGGAAGTTGACAGAGGCACCAGTGACTTTGTTGGCGCTGAAAGGGTTTTCGCTGGCAGATAGAAGCGCGCCAGTGTATGCGGATTCAGCCTTGGCTATTACGTTTGAAACGAGGCTCACAATGCCCTCGCCAGATATACCACCACAGCGCCAGCAGCCAGCGCACAGGCTGCAGTGAACAGGAAAAGTCGATGTTGTGTGCGCGGTTTCATGGCCTGCAGTTATATCGAAATCAGGCAGTGGTGTCAACGCACAGGCGCGCCAGTTTCCTCGACATGGTGATATAAACGGTCTTCGGTTTTCGCCCGATGGTCATGGTGGCCAGCACCACGCGACCATTGCCAGTCGTAACGGTGAAGCAGCGCATCAGGTTCGCGCCTTTGCCGCAAGTGACATAGACGCGCTTGGGGTTCTTATAGGTGGCACAGGCCAGCGCCATAGCCTGCACTGCCTGCAGGTGCGTGGCTTCCTGCACTGCCACAGTATTGACGTTCATGGGTCAGTCCTCAGGCCGAACATATTGTCAAGCAGCCTTATAAATTCCAGCAGGCGCACGCCTTTGTCTTCAGGAAGCTCATCGCGCAGCTCAATATAAGCGTCTTTCAATCGGTCAAACTCGGCGCTTTCCCCTTCTGCCAGCCCTTCACTGTGGCCTTCGTTATGCGCCTCATCACGCGCATCATCCGGTTCGTCACAGTCCTGCTCGTTTTCCAGTGCATCCAGTATTTCACGCACTTCATCACGGCTTAACGCATAGTCAAGATCGCCATGCGCCAGCTTTTCTTTCAAAGTCATCATGGTGTGTCCTCAGTAGTGCGCCATCCGTGGCGCAGGTGTTTTTTAGAACGGAATGTCATCGTCGAAGTCAGCAGCAGGGTCGATGCCGTTGGCCTTTTCATATTCGCTGGCCTCTGGTGCGCCACCAGCGCGGCCTGTGAACTGAATGTCATCAGCAATGATCTCGGTGTTGTAGTGGTCTACGCCATCCTTCGTCCATTTGCGGGTTCGCAGCTTGCCTTCCAGATAAATCATTTCCCCCTTGTGCAGCCTGCCAGTCATTATTTCAGCCAGCTTCCCGAACACTGATACCTTGTGCCATTCGGTGCGCTCCTGCTGCTGGCCAGTGTTTTTGTCTTTCCATACTTCGGAAGTGGCCAGCGAAAAATTCAGTGCGCTGCTGCCATTAGGTAGCACGCCCTCCTTCGGGTCGCTGCCTATTCTGCCCAATAAAATCGCCTTATTCACGCCTCTGCTGCTCATGTCTGATCTCCGGTTTCGTTTATTTCGATTGGTTGTTTGCCAGTAAGTTGCCACAGGGTCATCGGAAGCCCGTTGGAGCTGGTGGATGGTGCAAACCCTACGCGCTCAATGTATCCACGCCTAGAAGCTGCCTGCACCACGCCTCCCCATGCCTTGTTGCTTGTTGGTGATTCCAGCCCACTGGTCAGCCTGATGGCCTCAATGGTGAACTGCCCGAGCTGCTGGCCATACTTGAAGATCGCAGATAGTGCGCGCTCACTCCAATCAGGTTCAGCTCGGTTTGCAGCAGCCTCGGCTGCTTCCATGTCTGCCAGCAGGTCAAGCAAATCCACCTGCCTTCCAGCAATGCACACTTGTCTTCCTGCTGGCGCGGCCATCATGCCACCATACCAGCCAGCTTCATTTTCAGGTAGCAGGCGCGGGTTGCCTGCACGTCTGCGCGATTGTAGTCCACGATTTCAGCCAGCCTTCCATCAGCGAAATACTGCGCCACCATGCTGCCATTCATTTCCCCCTTGGGCGATGGTACACCGAGCGCCACGCACAGCCTGTCAAGCGTGATGGTGCCTTTTGTGCCAGCCCACAGGGTCATCGTGTCGGCCACGTTGTCGCCCCATGGCTTCGCATCGAATGGAAGTATCCGCTTGTTGAACGGGATGCCATGCACTGCGCAGCGTTGAGCGATAAAGCGTAAATCCCAAAGCGCGTTGTGGCCGATGATGCGTGGTGCCAGTGCTGTGTTGGTATCCTCGTTCACCAGCCTGTCCAGATGCGCCAGTAGTTCGGTCAGCACACTGGCCTCATCCACCTCGGCACTGGATACGCTATACACCACGCCACTGGCCACCTCGCACACTGCAGCGCACAGGATGCGCCCGAAGCTGCCATCCAGTCCGGTCTTGCCCACTACTTCAGCGCGCTTCTCGGCAATGTCAGCCTCCACCTTCACAGGGTCTTTCAGGCGTGGGTCTGGCTTTACATTGGCCAGCAGATAGGCCACCTGCACAGGGTCGGCACAAGGTACGGTTTCAATATCAATCACGATTTCTTTTTGCATGGTCTAGTCCTCAGTGTTTATCAGCGAAGCTGCTGGTGCGGATAGCCTGTGAAGCTGCAAGGTAGGCAGCAAGGCGCGTCATGGGCTGCAATGGCTTCTCATAGCCACCTTCGTTCTTATAGGTGCGTGGTGGTGCGTCCAGCGCGTCCAGCAGTGCATGAACCTGCTCTACCTGTTCATCTGCCTTAACATACAGGCCACGCTGGTATTCCAGTGAGCTTTTCGCCTGCGTCAATTCCTTGGTGGTTTTTTCCAGCTCGGCCTTCTGGTTCTCAATGGTAGCTCGCAGCGTGGCACTGGTGTCGCGTTCTGCCACCAGCGCGCCACTGGTAACTTCCAGCACGGCCTGCGCAGCATCCAAATCAGTCTTGGCTTGGCTGTGGCTGGCGTAGCAGGTAGCGAGTTCTTGCATCAGCATTTCTTTGGTCTTTTTCATGGTTCATCCTCAGTGGTGCCAGCGTCCGGCTGGCGCGGTTTGTTACTCGTTTATCGGGTGCCTATACAGGCGCGCCTCATAGTCGTTTCGGATAGCAGCCAGTTCCAGCGCATAGACGCGCCACAGGCGTGCATTGTGCATAATGGTGTCGCGGTTGCGTGGATAGTTGCGCACCTTACTCGGAAGCCGTGCATCCCTGCGAATATCGTCAAACAGGCAGCGATACATCACCACGCTCAAATCCAGCGCCTTCTGCACCTCGGCCTTGGTATGGCCATCGCACAGCAGGTTCACCAGCGCCACAGCGCGCTCAATGTTGGCCTCCACGCAAAGCATCAGTCAGCCAGCACCACGAAGTTGGCGCAGCCTATGCCCACCAGCGCCTTCAGCACGCTGTTCAGCGTAGGGAACAGGCGTGGCTTGATGCCTGTGCCGCTGATAATGTATCCCTCTGGATAGCCACAGGCAGAAATGCGCGAACCTTCTTCCGTGGTTTCGTCAATGGCTGCAGTCACTATCCAGCCGAGTTCGCGGCCATCCTTATCCTGCATCCTGCTGGTGAAAACCTGATAGCCAGTGTTGAGCGCATCGAACGCCATGTCACCACAAGGGTGAAGCGCGATATGGTCGTGCATCTTGGCAGCGAAGGCCGTTAATTTGATCGGGTGTTCCATGGTGGTTCTCCGGTTAAATGTTGAGAGCTGCCAGCAGGCGGTTGGCGATGGCCATATATGCGAACAGCATATTGTCTTCGGTAGTGCTAGGCGTGCAGGTCAGCGGCTCATGGCTGGTGATAATAACGTCACCATCAATCATCACGCTGTAATCACAGCGGTCGCTGCCTTCCCAAAACGGGGTCAGATACAGCACCACTTCGCTGCCATGGCTGAAGAAGAAGAAGCTGCCTACCATGCCATCATGGTCGATATGCACGCCTTTCTTGGCGATAAGCGCCTGCGCGTCATCCAAGCGATTCAAGAGCATTTTTTCAGCGGTTTCTTGCTTATTGAAGTTTGTCATTTTTCAGTCCTCAGTGGGTGCTGCATTGCACTGGTGCTAATCTATGCGAAAACGGTTTCCGCTGTAAAGCAATAAAACCCGTTTTCCATAAAATAATCACGCACGGTATATCAGTCAGCCGTTAATGCTGGTGGCGCTAGTAGTGGCGCGCTGTTCCGCGTCAGGTTCCACAGGCATCTTCTTCTTCAGCATGGCCACGGCCTGCGCATACTTGGCCAGAGGCAAGCTCGCCACGCTGCTGATGCCGAAGTAGGCACAGAACGCCTGTTTGTCGCTGCCAGTAGTGTCCAGATAATCATTCAGCACCTTGAACTCGGCATCGCCCACTGTGGCATTGGATGGCATCTTTTTCGGTGGTTGTTTGTTGTCCGGTATGTCAGCCGCTGCAGGTGCTGGCGCAGGAGCCTTCGGCTTCTTGCCGTTCATGCTGTTGATATGCTTCGTCAAATCCCAAACCTTTTTGCCAGCATCATCCACCACGTTCGGATAATTGCTCCCCTCTTTTTTCACGTCTGCTGGCAGGCGCAGTATTTCCAGCTCATACAGGAAGCGCCCAATGCCGAAGTTCACGCCAGCACGCTTGAAGCTGTCACTGGATTCCCCCTTCTCGGCCTCGGTGTTGGATTCCACGCCACAGTCAGCGCGCCACAGCACAGAGCCGTCAGGCATTACCACTCCGATCTCGCAGTAGATATGACCCTTGATTTCGGTGTGTCTGCGATGCCAGCCATAAACGCAAACAGCATCCAGCCTGTCCATGGTATCGCGTGCGTCAATGTAGGCGACACAGGTGGCTTGCGGCTTGGCCTTGCTGAAAGATTGCACGCGCCATTTGTATGGCATAGGCGCAGCCAGTGCTGGCAAGATCATGTCTAGATATTCTTTGTTGGTGTGCATGGTGATTTCCTCAGTGGGTTGGTTTGTGTTGCATGGCCATCAGCTTCTGATGGTGGATTCCAAAGATATGGAGGTCATATTGCGGGTGATTAGGGTTGCCAGTGTCCAGCAGGTGCCGAGGCGTGGCATCCAGTTCTTCGCACGCCTGTTTGTATGCACTGCGACCCTGTGGCGATTTTATGAATGCGTCAAATGTCGCCTGTGATGGGCTGGTGGTTTTCATGGCTGGCCTCGCAGGAAGCGGTCAATCTGCTGGCGTGCCAGATCAAATTGTGAGCCTAATGGCAGCAGGGTCAGCAGTGGCTTCCCATCATGGAAGAAGTCATTGTGGCTGCGATACACCTGCACCACGGCACAGGGTTCGTTGTGCGTGGCGGCATCGGTTTCGGTGTGATAGGTGAAGGTCACGAAGTAGCCTGCAGCCTGCAGGTCTAGCACTCTCGCCAGCAGGTTGGCAATCAGTTCGCGCTGGCGCTGGTTCATGCTGGCACCTGCTGCGCTTTGAGCGCCTTCTTGGATGGCACGCCAGTCTTGGTCAGCGTGGCCTGATACGCCAGTGCAGCGGCCACCTGTGCGGTTCTGTCAGCCTCGTCTTTCACGCTGCGCAGGGTCTGGCCTTCACGGATGCCATACATGGCGCTTTTCGAGTGAAGGTAGATAACACCATTCAGGCCGTCAGGCTTGATTTGCACCACCTTCTTCCAGCCATCCCAATAGAAGTATTCGCCCACCTGAACATCGGTTCCAAGCCGTTCTTGGTTGCGCAGGTAGAAGTTCATTGCAGCATGGCCACGCTTGGTCAGCCTACGGCCTGAGCCGCTGCAGCCATAGCATCTGTCGCCATCAATCTGGTTGAAGCTGTGCTTGCCAGTGCCACCACAGCGGCCACAAGTTTCGTTCTCAAAGAGTAAAGCCATGGTCAAGTCCTCAGTCGTTTTCGGGTTGTGCAATAGCACGAAGCCAAAGGTATGCGATTCTTCATAACGCTGTAAACTCATTTTCGCGCTTTTTTAACAATTCTTTTTTCTGCTGTTTATAGCTGGCTATAATCTCGCGCAGCTCGTCCACAGTCCACTTCTTTTCCTCATGGTTATCGTCCAGCCACTGCACGGCATCAGCGCCTATCTTCAGGGTCAGGTTGGCAATGTAGCCAGCACCACCTCCATCGCCATGCTTGTTCGCTGACTGGTAGTTGTTGCACTGGCTGCACTGTTTATGAATGTTCCACGGATGGAACTTCAGCGCGCTGTTCACGCCTGCAGGCCGATAGTGGCCAGCGTGCCACTGCACCACAGTGAAGCGGTTGCAGGATATACAGGGGTCACGGTCATCGCGCAGCCTGATAAACGCATGGCAATGGAACACTGCCTGCTTCATCAGCCACTTTTTGTCGTTCTCATTGAACGCCTTTTTGTCGGCTCTGGCCTGTTTGCGCTGGCGCGTGATCTGCTGGCGCTGCTTTGCCTGCTGTCGTGCTGCTGCAGCGGCCTGACGCTTCCGTGCTATGGCAAGGCCACAGTCCGGACTGCACCACGCCTCAAACGTGCGCACAGGCTGGAATCTGGTTCCGCACTCTTTGCACTTCTTCTTCCGTGGTAGCTTTTCAGTCCTGTCCATGCTTCGCACGCTCCCACATTGCCAGATTGTATCCAGTGGCTTCCTTCTGGCGTTTGAGTGCATCGCCATTCCATTCGCGTGGCGTTGGTGAGCTGTCATATTCACCACCATGATCGTCGATAAAATGCACGCGCCAGCAGTTGATGCAGTGCCTGCCATACGGAACCAGCCAGTCACCACACTGCAGCATTGTCGGTTGTCGCTTTTTGTTTTTCATCAGGTGAAGTCCAGTATCTGCGCAATCCAGTTCTCAATGTCAGCTCGGGTTCGATCAGTTGCTATCCGCTGCAGGCCGTAGTCAATGGTCATGCTGTAGAGCTGCGCGAACTCGGCTTCATCCATCTTGGCGAATGAAATACTGCGCGCCTCCGCACGCACCTCGCCACGGATATTGATTATCAGTTCATGGTGGCCAGTGGCTATCGCTATATCCTTCCGGAACCTGTCACGGTTTTTCACTGGTGGCGATTCGGCCATGATCTTTTCCCACTTCGCCACAGACATTCCTTCAGGCCGTGGTGGTGGTGCAGGCTCAAAGCACTGGTACAGAACATCAAGCAGCGCAAAGTATTTCCGGTGAAATCCCATGTTGCGCGGTCTGGTGAATGCACAGCGGAACGCCTCGCCATCTGGTAGCTGGTGGATCTTCTCGGCATCGGCTTCGCTGGCTGGCACCAGTGAACCATATCGTTTCGTCAGGTATATCTCTGCCACGGTTTATTCCTCAGTTGTGTTCAAAGCTGCCACCAGTACGCTCATCAGCGCATCCTGTGCAAGCACGTTCATTTCACCATTCAGGCGCACACTGGCAACCCAATCCCTTCCGAACCTGCAAGGCTTGGTTATCAGGTAGCAGTTGGCTTCGCCAGTGGCCTGCCATGTCAGCAGGTTATCAGTTGTCATAATCCTTCCCTCCAAGATGGGTCAGTGTGTCGTTCCACGAAGCTCTGTGTCTTATACGGGTCATCAGCCCAAGATCGGTCAGTGTGATCGCTGATGAAGCTGGTGGTAGTTGGTGCAGCACGCTGCATCCATTCGGCCTTGAAGCCTGCCCATGAATTACCAGCGGCCACTGTAATGGCCTGCACCACGGTCAGCCCTGCCTTGGTAGCCTCGTCACCGATCTGTTGCATGGCAGTGAGCGTCAGTGGCAGGTTCTTCTTTGCGCGTATAGCAAGCCAGTCAGCGGCCACCTGTTGAGGAACGTCCAGCAGAAGCAAATCAGCAATACACAGAACAGAGCCGCGCTTGCGTGGCGTGCTTTTGTTTTTTGTTATTGGTTTATTGTTCATTGTTTCTTGTTGGCTTTCCTGTGGGTTGGCTGTGGCATCCACTTGGCATCCCACTGGCTTTTCTTCCCCTAGTGTTTCCAGTGCCTGCAGCGGTTTCCGTGGACGGCCTCCTTTTTTGCCGTTTTTGCGATTCTTTTCGGCCTGCGCGTGGTACGCCAGAATTTCCGCATCACAGAAGGCATTGTGCCAGCCATCTTCACGCGAAAAAAAGAACTCCACCAGCACAGCCATCAGCGGGTCGATGCCTATGCGCAGCCGTCTGGCTACCTTGGCCTCGTTCAGCGGAATCGGTTTTTCGGTGTCCATGTAATAATCAATCAGCCGCCTGTATGCGAGGTCTTCAGATGGCTTCAGGTGCGCAGTGGCAGCGTGGTACGCCTTGATATTGAAACTGTAGTAGTGCATCAGGCATCACCTCGCGCCTGCATCACCAGCAGCTCCACGGCTTCGCGGTCAGCATCAGTCATTTTGCGTTCCAGCCATGCCGCTGGCTTCCCCTTGGTGGTGCATACAGTGAAGTCGATCTCAGTGTAGCCATAGCAGTCCATGTCGCTGTCAGCATGGATTCCCTGTGGAGGCTGGTGGTGGTAGCTGTCTACCTGAATCAAGCATGGTATGCCGCAAACACGCGCCTCAATCATGGCCATGGCATATCTCCTTCGCGTTGCCTTGGTAATCAGGCCACGCGCCAGATGCCACGTTGGTGCAGTAGGTTTGTTGGTCGCGCAGTGCGTCCTCGTAGTCGTTGCCGCCTACCAGTGCCAGCACAATCATCGCCAGCAGGATGCAGGCACAGGCTATCAAATGTCGTTTCATAATACGTCCTCGGTTGGTTGCATGGTTACGCCATGCGCGTGGCTAATCCCACCAGAATGAACCCTGCAGCGCAAGGCTCATCCGTGCTGAGATCAGAAGTTTATCGGTGAAGGTGAATCGCCTTTGCGTTCCTGATACAGCGCGAACAGGGTGTCATACAGT
>ERZ724527.111-NODE-111-length-38825-cov-10.742842_pt1 | contig 38825 bp, 33 predicted proteins | sample MGYA00376060_ERZ724527 | MGnify/ENA primary metagenome ERZ724527 (study PRJEB28724, sample SAMN07190886) | activated sludge metagenome | isolation source: activated sludge of sewage treatment plant in Hong Hong | place: USA: Christiansburg, Virginia | collected...
TTTGGCGGCGCCTACGCCGTATTGCCCTATGTCTACCAGGGGGCAGTCGAGCACTTTGGCTGGCTGACCGGCACACAGATGATCGACGGCCTGGCGCTGGGCGAGACCACGCCCGGACCGCTGATCATGGTGGTGGCTTTTGTCGGCTTTGTTGGCGGCTGGGCGAAGGAGGTGCTGGGGCCGGATGCACAGTTCCTGGGCGCCGCACTGGCAGCCACGGTGGTGACCTGGTTCACGTTTTTGCCGTCCTTCATCTTCATCCTGGCCGGTGGCCCGCTGGTGGAATCCACCCACGGCAAATTGCACCTGACCGCCCCGCTGACCGCCATCACAGCGGCGGTGGTCGGCGTGATCGCCAGTCTAGCTCTGTTTTTCATAGCGCATGTCGCAATAGATACGAGGGCTAGTGGCCCATTTTTCTTAAGAATTGACTGGCTGGCGCTGTTGATGACGGCGTCTGCGGCCATTGCCCTGCTGCGCTACAAAATCGGCGTGATCCCGGTCATTGCCGCTTGTGGGCTGCTGGGATGGTTGGGCACAATGCTGGTTCGGGCGTGATGCGTGCGCAACCTGATACGAATGGAATGTCGATGATCAAAGAGTTCACACCCGCAAAATGCTGGCTCAGCGGTTTGCGCCTGGCCAGCCTGTGCGCTGCCGTGGGCTTGCTGACTGCCTGTGCCACCGGCATGGGCACCGACCCCATATCGGGTCGACCCGCATTGCAGGTTCAGAACCGGTTGCTGCTGACACCCGCCAACGGTGGTCAGCGCATCACAACGGTCGCTTTGCAGCCGGGTGACATCATCCTTTCCTCGACCAACGGGATCACCTCCATGGGCATACGTCTGCTCACCGTTTCGCCGGTCAGCCACGCGGCCCTGTATTTGGGTAACGACGATATTGCAGAGGCCGTGGGGGCCGGTATTCGTACGCGCAAAATGGCAGACTTCATGGAAGATGAGTCCACCATCGTTGCGTTTCGCCACCCGGGTGTGCGCACCGAGCACGCCGACGCCATGCGCAACTTTGCCCTGGCCCATGTCGGAAAAAAGTACAACATGGTCGGTATCGTGTTGCAGGCTCCATTCACGCTGCAACGCCAGTATTGCGAACTGCCTCTGGTGCCTAGCCTGGTGCGCGACGCCTGTATCCGCGGGCTGGCCGCCATCCAGTTGGGTGTGGCGCGCAATGACCGCTTTTTTTGCTCGCAATTTGTGCTGGCTGCCTACCAGCAGGCGCAACTGCCGCTGACCAGCGCTGATCCGTTGCTGGTGAGCCCGGCCGATCTGTTGCACATGCGCGAGGGCGATGTGCCCTCCATACGCATAGAGCAGACCTTGCAATATGTCGGCCACCTCAAAACCGGCCCCAAGCTTACGGACGTAGAAGTTGTGGCGCGTCTGTAGCCTGACCGAGTTCAGTGGCCGACGTGCATGGTGAATCTGGCGCCGTTGGACAACAGGCAGGTCCCCGTACCTAACGTGGCGGAGTTCATGGCGTACTGGCAGTTGATGTAGCTACCCCGGTTGCCAGCGCCGTTGGCTACACCGTCGCGGGCAGAGCCCGCCCGCCGTGTGGCTTCTCCGGTAAACGATTCGCCATTGATAGCGGTCGTAAACGCACCCCGACCATTGAGATCGTTGGTGACCACCGCGCTGACCATACCGTAGGTGCTGGCCTGGTCATTTGCGGGATAGAGTCGGGCAGCCAAGGTTACCGGTGCAGGCGGCAGCACCTGCATGGGGGCCGGATGCAGATGGTGTGTCGGGTACTGATCCATTGGCACCACATAACAAGCCGACAGCGCCGCCACGCTGCTGGCGATTCCCAGCGCAAGAAGACCGCGGCGCGCAACAACACCCGACGATCGATTGAATTCCATACAGTTCCTTCTGGCCCAAGCACATGCTTGTGGGCGCATTCTTGGTCCGAGAAAGACGCTTTTGAATCAAATATGTATGCTAGTACATTCGTGTAGGTCAAAAGGTACTACAAAGCGATACCGCAGGCTTGTATCGGACATGCCGGATCACCGGTCAGATTTCCGCGAAAACGTGCCACCTGCCTGAATAAGCCGCCAGCCGGTTCGCTGGTTGACTGCCAGCCATGCTGTGCCTATCCTCAGGGCTCTTAATTTCACCCAACAGGAGCGTACATGGCCATTGATCTGGGCCTGGTAGAGCAATTGACGCTGCTGGCAGAAGCGGTGGACCAACTGGACATGGGCTTCACGGTGTTTGACCGTGATCTGGTCATGGTGGCTGCCAACAAGCGTTTTCAGGAATTGCTGCATTTCCCAGATAGTTTGTGCCGCCCCGGTGCAACGATGGAAGACGCTCTGCGTTACAACGCCTGCGCCGGCGAATACGGACCGGGCGACATTGAGGAACAGGTGCGCCAGCGCCTGGAGTTGTCGCGCAAATTTTTACCCCACCGGTTTGAAAGGGTGCGACCCGATGGCAGCATCATCGAGGTGAGCGGGCAGCCGTTGCCCAGCGGCGGCATGGTGGCCACCTACATCGACGTGACCATTCCCCGCCAGCGTGAACAGGCCTTGCGTGAGCTCAGTGCGCAACTGGAGTTGCGGGTCGAACAGCGCACCGCCGAACTAAGGCACCGCGAAGCAGAATTGGCGCGCAAGGCGGCTCTGTTGGAACTGGTGATCAGCAATGTCAACCAGGGCATCAGTTTTATCAATGCCGATCTGGATATCGAGTTATGTAACCAGAAGTTTGCTGAACTGCTGCAGTTGCCACCCGAGCTGTGCCGGCCAGGGGTCAATTTTGCGCAGTTGGTGCATTACAACGCACGGCGTGGCGAGTACGGTCCTGGCGATCCGAAGGCACTGGCGCAAGCGCGTATTGAAACCGCGAAAGAATGCCTGCCCCACCACTTTGAGCGCACCCGCCCCAGTGACGGCGTGACGCTGGAGATCATGGGAAAGCCCACTCCCGATGGCGGCATGGTGTCCACCTATCTGGACATCAGCGAGCGCAAAGCGAGCGAGCGGGCACTCAAGCTGGAGCGCAAGCGCTTGAGCAATATTTTGAAAGGAACGAATGCCGGTGCCTGGGAGGTCAATCTGCAAACCCATGAGGGCGCTGTCAATGAGCGCTGGGCCAACATCATTGGCTACACCCGCGAAGAACTTACACCAGTTTCCCTAGACACCATGATTGCAGCTCTTCACCCGGATGACATCGCGCCTGGCAGAGACGCACTGTTGCAGCATCTCAAGGGCCTGACACCGTATTACCGTTTCGAACATCGCATACGCCACAAGGATGGACGCTGGATCTGGGTTGCCGCGCACGGACAGATCTCCACCTACACAGCCGACGGCCGGGCACAGTGGATGGCCGGGGCTCACCTCGACATCACTGAACGCAAGGCCGCCGAGCACCAAATCCAGGAGCTCAACGAGACACTGGAAGAGCGGGTTGCCGAGCGCTCGGCCCAATTGAACGAGGCGATGCAGACACTTCACCACTCCCAGGAGGAGCTGGCGCGCAACGCGGCCAAAGCCACGCTGGGCACCTTGGTTGCCAGCGTTACACACGAACTCAATACGCCTCTGGGCAACAGCCTGATCACCGCGAGCACCTGTTCGGACATGGCCAAACGGTTTCAAGCCCGGGTGGATTCGGGGCAACTCAAGCGCTCAGATCTCAGCAGCTTCCTGGCCGAAATTCGCGAAGGCAGTGACCTGATCGAACGCAACCTGCATCGGGCGGTGGATCTGGTTCGCAATTTCAAACAGGTGGCGGCCGACCAGGCCAGTGAGCAGCGGCGTCACTTTGAACTGTTGGGTGTCGTCAAGGAAGTACTGGATACCCTGGCACCCAGTCTGCGGCGTTTTCCCCATCAGGTGAGCCACGCCATACCGGCAGCGGTCATGCTCGACAGTTTTCCCGGTGCTTTAGGGCAGGTGCTAATCAACGTCATCAACAATGCCTACCTGCACGCGTTCGAAGACCGTGAAGTTGGCCACGTTCACATCGAGGCGCAGGTCGGCGGCGGCTGGGTGGATATGTACATCACCGATGATGGTGTGGGTATGTCGCAGGAACTGATGGCACAGCTGTTTCAGCCGTTTTTCAGCACCAAGATTGGCCGCGGCGGCACGGGTCTTGGCATGACCATTGTCGAAAACCTGGTCAAGAAGACACTGGGCGGCACGCTGCATGTGGCCTCGACCTTGGGTGTCGGTACACGTTTGCACATCCGGTTGCCGCAGTCCGCACCCGCCGATCTGGATACGGGTCTTGGGGAGGGCATTTAACGACATTCATCGGCTTGCTGCATAGCAGCAGGGGTCGTTGTGGGTGTCGCCAATGCATCGCTTTAGGCAAGTCAACTGACATTGGGGCCGCGAAATCGCCGTAGACTGTAATAAATGTCGCTAGTGTTACAGCTCAGGAGTGTTCGTTGATGCCCCACCGCAGACCCGTTATCCGCCATTCCCACGTGGGTGCCCCCCATGCGTTGACCTCCTTGCTGGAGGCGCGGGGCTTGCTGGAGATGGCGATGTTGCCAGCCTCGCTTCCACTGTTGTTAGAGGCGCCTCAAGGTGATGGACACCCGGTGCTGCTAGTTCCTGGCTTTATGGCCAGTGAAGCGTCACTGATCGCCCTCAAACTGTATTTGCAAACCAAGGGTTATGACGTGCACACCTGGGGCCTGGGGCGCAACATGGGTTTCCGCAGCAAACATGCCAATGCATTGCCGCAGAAGATTCGTTACCTGCACCACGTCACCGGCAAGAAAGTCAGCCTGGTGGGGTGGAGTCTGGGCGGTGTTTTTTCCATGTACGGCGCACAGAACGCGCTGGAGTGTGTTCGCTCCATCATCACGTTGGGTAGCCCAGTGAGTGTGGCTGCCACCGGTAGCCAGTCCCCCAACGCGGTCAAGGCACTTTACCGGCTGGTGTCCCATCGCCTGGGCTCATCCGCCCATGTCATGCAACCCCGAGCCAAGGCGATGCGTGAGAGCAGGCGCTTGGCTATTCCCACCAGTTGCCTGTATTCGGTCTCTGATGGGGTTGTTCCGCCGCAGGAAGCCACCATTGACGGTGACCCTGCCATGCACGAGAACATCCAGGTACCGGGTAGCCACATCGGCTTGGGTTTCAACGGGATTGTGCTGGCCATCGTTGCCGAGCGATTGGCTCAGCCCGAGTCTGGCTGGAAACCTTTTGCACCTCAGGGGCTGTTACGCCGGACACTGGGTGTGACCCTCTGTTCGCCGTCGCGGGCCGCATCGGCTGTTGCAACCTGAATCAGAAAGCCAAACATGCGCCAATTGAGTGAACACGATGCTGCCTTTATCTACTCTGACACGGCGCACGCTAACTCCAACGTAACCCTGCTGCACATTTATGACCAGTCCACCGCGCCCGGCGGCGTAGTGCGCTTCAAGCAGATCCTGGCCCACATTGAAAGCCGGCTGGACCAGTTGCCGAACTTTCGCGAAAAAATTCTGCGTGTCCCACTGGATCTGGACTACCCCTACTGGATTGAAGACGAGAACTTCAATATTGAATACCACGTTCGCCACATCGCGTTGCCCAAACCGGGCGACTGGCGACAGTTCTGTATCCAGTCATCACGCATCCACGCACGCCCATTGGATCTGAGCCGGCCCTTGTGGGAGATGTATGTCATTGAGGGCCTGGACAGTTTCTTGGACCTGCCGGTTGGCAGCTTTGCGGTGCTGCTCAAAACCCACCACGCCGCCATTGACGTGGCACACGGCAACGAAATCACCAAGCTGTTGCACGACCTGTCACCTGTCGCTGCGGCTCCTCCCCCAGCGGCGCCATGGTTCCCCGAGACTGCGCCTGGCAATCTGCAATTGTTCTGGCTGGCGGGCCTCAACGTAGCGTTGTTTCCTTTTCGCATGGCGCAGCCCTTGCGAAGCAGCTGGACAGCGATCAAATCAACCGCCAAAATTTTTGCCGGTGAATTCCTGGGCCAGCCCCACGCGTTTCCGTTGACACGGTTCAATTCCGTGGTCTCCACCCAGCGCGTGTTTGAGACCCGGCGGTTTGCGCTGAGCGAGTTCAAATCCATCCGGACTTTGGCGCCCGACGCGTCGGTCAACGACGTGGTGCTGGCAGTGTGTGCCGGTGGTTTGCGCCGTTACCTCGACAAGCAGGATGAACTCCCCGAAGAGACCCTGATTGCGGCCGCACCCATTGCCGTGCACAACGACCTGGAAACCGATGCCCCAGCCCAGTTTTCCTGGGTGCGCCTGGCACTGGCGACCGATCTGGCTGACCCCGTGCAACGCCTGGTGGCAATCCAGGCATCCAGTTCGTCATCAAGCATCATGGCGCAAGCCATCAGTGCACGGGAGTTGACCAATCTGGCAGAAAATGCGCCATCGTTGGCCATAGCCGCCACCAGCAAAATGTTGCGCTCGGCATCCGCCCTGCTGGGGGATTGGGCACCGCTGGCCAACTGTGCCATCACCAACGTGCCGGGCTCACGTGTGCCGTTGTACCTGCAGGGCGCACGGCTGACCTATTTGTCAGCCATCATGCCGATCTCCGATGGCATGGGGCTGGTCTTTTCCGTAACCGGGTACGGTGAAACCATTGTCATCTCTTTCACTGCCTGTGCCGAACAGGTGCCTGACCCGGAGGTACTGGCCCAGTGCCTGCGCGACAGTTTTCAGGAATATCTTGCGCTGGCGCAACGGGCCTCACGGCGCCGACCGCGTGCGGTGGCGGCAAAAGCACCCCAAATCCCGGCGTCCACCAACAAGCCGGCAAAACCACCGCGCAAACGCGTGGCCGCCAAAGCGGTCGCCGAGCCCGGTTGAGGGGTGGTCGCGCACCCAGCGACCGGTTTTATTGGGGCACAAAACCTGTGGTTTTGATGATGTTGGCCCAGGTCCGGCTGTAGGCCTGTTCACGCGCCGTGAGCTGTTGGGGTGACATGTAGCCCACGGTCAAGCCCATCGCTGTCAGACGTTCGTGCACGTCCGGCAAGGCGACCACTTTGGCCAGCGCCGCCGAGATCTTGTCGATCGTGGCAGCCGGTGTGCCGGCGGGTGCGAACAGGCCGTAATAGGGCAGGTCCTCGAACCCTGCCAGACCCAACTCTGCGAAGGTGGGCACGTCGGGCAGGATCGCCTGGCGGGCGGTACCCATCACCGCCACGACCCGGATTTTGCCGGTCTTGTGGTTTTCAATGAAATCGGGGATGGACCCGGTGCCTGCCGCAATCTGGTTGCCCAGCATGTCACCCATCATCGGCGCACTGCCGCGGTAGGGGGCTGACTGCAGGTCCAGGCTGTACTTTTTTCCAATCATCTTGACCAGAAACTCCGGCACCGACGCGGGCGCTGGCACGCCCACCGTTCCTTTGCCCTTGCCGTCCCCGCGCACCCAGGCCACGTATTCGGTCATCGACTTGGCAGGTGTTCCGCCGGACAGCGCCAGTGCGTTGACAAAGGTGGCAAACCCACCGACGGCGACGAAGTCACGCGCCGGCTCAAAGCCCGGGTTTTTGACGACCAGCGGCAAAATCGACACGGTGTGGTCATGCGACAAAAACAGCGTGGTTCCATCAGCGGCTGCGGCCTTTAAGGCCTGGGCAGCAATTTGCCCTCCCGCGCCGGCTCTGTTTTCCACGACGACGGCGGTCCCCAGTTGGTCCTTGAGTTTGTCGGCCATCACGCGGGCAATGGCGTCGGTGCCGCCACCGGGCGGAAAGCCCACCAGGATTTTGACGGGGCCGGACTGGGCGTGGGCCAGTCCACCCAGGCACAGGGCGCTGGCGGCGAGACCACCCAGGACGCGTCGGGTGATGGCGGTTGTCAATTGGGGCGGGATCAAATGCTGCATCGAAAACTCCGGTCATGAAAGAACGTTGGGCCTGCTGGCACTGTAGCAACATTTTTTGGCAGAACGGTAGCGGGTCGATGGGGATGCTGGCTTTTCCGCCCGGGCCTTGGCATGGCATGATGTCGCCCTACAGGAGATGCTCTATGAACGACCGTGTACCCCACGCTCTATTGAACGCCGCGCAGGCCTTGGATCAGGTCAGCGCCCTTTGGGATGCTCAAATTGTTCCGCAATTGCAGGACTACATTCGGGTTCCCGCCAAGTCACCGATGTTTGACGCTGACTGGGCCGCGAATGGTTACATCGATACCGTGGTGCGCAACACGGCGGCCTGGATCGAGGCCCAAAAGCTCACGGGACTGGTGCTGGAAGTGGTCCGTCTGCCCGGGCGCACGCCGGTGTTGTTTTTTGAGGTTCCCGCCACCAAGGTCGAATCCACCCAAACCGTGCTGATGTACGGCCACTTGGACAAACAGCCCGAGTTTTCCGGCTGGCGCAATGACCTCGGACCGTGGTCGCCCACCATTGAAGATGGCAAGTTGTATGGGCGCGGCGGGGCCGACGACGGGTATGCCGCCTACGCCGCCATTGCCGCCATCCAGGCGCTCAAGACCCAGGGCACCCCCCATCCCCGGATCGTTGGTTTGATCGAGTCCTGTGAAGAAAGCGGCTCTTACGATTTGCTGCCTTACATCGACGTGCTGAAAACCCGCCTGGGTGAGGTCGCCCTGGTGGTGTGCCTGGACTCTGGCGCTGGCAACTACGACCAGCTGTGGCTGACCAACAGCCTGCGCGGCATGGCCAGTGGTGTGCTCAAGGTCGAAATACTGACCGAAGGCATCCATTCGGGTGATGCGTCAGGCCTGGTGCCGTCGAGTTTTCGCATCATGCGCCAGGTGCTTGACCGTCTGGAAGACAGCGCCACCGGCCGCCTGTTGCCCGCCAGCTTCCATTGCGAAGTGCCAGCCGACCGGCTCCACCAGGCCCGGGCCACGGCGGCCATCCTGGGAGACGAAATCTACAAACGCTTTCCGTGGGCGCATTACGACTGCGGTGGTGCCACCACCTTCGCCCTGCCCACCACCACCGACCCGCTGCAGGCCTTGTTGAACCGCACCTGGGCACCCACTCTTAGTGTGACGGGTGCGGAAGGTTTTCCGGAAATCAAGAACGCGGGTAACGTTTTGCGGCCCTACACCGCCTTCAAGCTCAGCTTGCGTTTGCCACCCCTGGTCGAAGCAGACCAGGCGGTGCAACAACTCAAGGCCCTGCTCGAAGACAACGCACCCTACCAGGCCCGTGTCACGTTCGAAGGCATGTCCAGCGCTACAGGTTGGAATGCACCCGATACGGCTTCATGGTTCGAAGATGCCCTGAACGCCGCCTCCCAGGCACACTTTGGCGCGCCCTGCGGCTACGTTGGCCAGGGCGGCACCATTCCGCTGATGAATATGTTGTCCAAGGGTTTCCCTGCTGCACAGATGATGGTCTGCGGCGTGTTGGGCCCCAAGAGCAACGCGCATGGCCCCAACGAGTTTTTGCACATCCCTTATGCCAAAAAGCTGACTGCCGCAGTGGCGCAGGTGATTGCGCAGTTTCCATAATCAGAGCTCAAACGGAACGTTTTGCATGACAGCTGAATCCAGACTCTCTACGTTTGTTGCCACCGATGGGGACAACGTCATGATCCAGGACTGGCCATTGGAGCCAGGGGTTCCATTGCGTGGGGTTGTGATTGTGGTGCACGGCTTGGGCGAACATGCTGGTCGTTATGAACACGTGGCGCGCCAGTTGAACGACTGGGGTTTTGCTGTGCGCGGTTATGACCAATGTGGCCATGGGGAATCCGGTGGCCCACGGGGCAGCCTGCCCACCGACACCCGCCTGCTCGATGACCTGGCCGACATCATCGACAGCACACGGCTGCGCATGAGCAAAAAAACACCCTTGATCCTGCTCGGTCACAGCATGGGTGGGCTGGTGGTGGGGCGTTTTGTGTCGCTGGGTATCCGGGTTGTGGAGGGCCTCATCATGTCCTCACCAGCGCTGGACGCAGGGATGAGCGCATTTCAGAAGGTCCTGGTGTCCCTGTTGCCGAAGATTGCGCCCAACCTGCGAGTGGGAAACGGAGTCAAGCCCCAGTTCATCTCGCATGACCCGGCTGTTGTGGCCGCCTACCGGGCAGACCCGATGGTGCATGACCGCATCTCGGCACGGCTGGCACGCTTTATTGCGGACGCCGGCCCGCAAACTCTGGCCCTGGCAGCGCATTGGAAAGTGCCCACCCTGTTGATGTATGCGGGTGATGACCGCTTGCTCAACCCGCAGGGCAGTCGCAACTTCGCTGCAGCCGCGCCAAAGGGTGTAGTGACCTCAGTCTGCTTTGACCCGCTGTACCACGAGATTTTCAACGAGTTGGACGCAGCACCGGTCTTCGCCGAGTTGCGACGCTGGCTCAACGCGCGCTTCTGAAGACCCAGCCCAAGGGGGCGATCCGGCGGGCGGCACGTGGAGTCCAGCGCAGCAGTTGTGCGATGTCTATGAATAAAATCGACCTCCAGCCCTCGTTAAAACCAGTGACAAGCGCGGCGCCAAGGCAGACGAGCTGACCCTCACATCGCTGGAGCTGATCGACCGCATCGCCGCCCTGGTGCCGCCGCCACGCACCCACCGCCACCGCTATTTTGGTGTGCTGGCACCGGCACCGGCTGTGGCAGCGGCTCCAGCGACACGTGCTCAACCTGCGCAAACTGGTGTGGGCGTGGGCGCGCCTGGGGTGGCGCCGCAGGGCAACGCCGTGCCACCCAAGCGCTCACCGGCGCATTACCTGTGGGCAGTGTTGATCGCCCGCATCTTTGAGGTGTTCCTGCTCTTGCGCCCGAAGTGCGGTGGCCAAATGCGCCTGATCGCCTTTGTCACCGAGGGCACGCAGATCAAGAAGATCCTGGACCACATCGGGGTTGACTCCGAGCCCCCGCACGTAGTCCCGGCGCGCGGGCCACCGCTGTGGGATGACTGCGATGCGCAAACGGTTGAGGGTGTTGCGGTCGAGCCGGACTGGGATCTGGCCGCGCAACCGTCCCCCGATTACGAGGTTGATCAGCGCACAGGTTGGTGACTGACAAAACCGGCGACTTCGAATCGCTGCGTGGCAAGCCTGAGGCTGGCACATTTCTCCCACCGGCTATCACCCTTCTGAACGGCGTTGTTCCATGGTGAGCCCTGCCACGCGGGCAGGAAATCCAGGGTTTGCACGGGGTTCGAAGCCTATTCCAGGGCGCGATACTGCGACTCGTGTGGTTGAAAGGCCTATCCGTTATTGTTTAATTTGATCCAAATGAAAACTTGGAAAACAGGGCAGACTATGCACCGTTTCAGGATAGTTGGGGTTTGCGTAGGTGCGGCGGCTTTGTTGGTCGCGTGCGGCGGTGGAGATCAAGAAGCGGCTGTTGGCACAACAGCTTCGGGCAGTGCCCCGTTACAAGTTGTCCGCGGCGTCCACCCGGTTGTGATAGCGACCATTGATGGCAAGATACAAGCACGGATGCTGATTGATACCGGGGCCTCTGTCACACTGTTGGCGTCAAACTTGGTGCCGCGTGGAAGGATTGTCGACATATGCCTGACGCCAACCGCTTGCGTGAAGAACTTTCCGGTGGACATCTCCGCCTCGACCTATAGCAATCCAAAGCCGGGTTATTACAACGGGCTGATCGGCTGGGATCTCCTTTCAAAGTTGGTGACAACCATCGACTACAAAAACAGCCGGGTGAGTTTTGGCGCGCCCAACACCGGCTCGGTAGTACGTTATTCACTCGACACGTGGGGAAGACCCCAGGCGCCGATACTTGTTGCCGGGAAGAGCATGGGTGTCATGCTGCTCGATACCGGCAGCTCCTATGTTCGTGTGACAGACGCGCAAAGCCAGGCACTGGGCTCCGCCTTCGTTCCTTCTGGCAGAGAAGTGTCATTCACGTTCAACGCATCAGAGACGACCACACTCTCGACGCCTGTGCCTGTATGTGTCGGCACGCTCTGTGCCGCTCAGGTCATACTGCAAAAGGCCAGTTGGTCCGCAGTAGGTGGCAGTTACTTTCGCAACTTCAATGTCACCATTGATGGGCCTGCCGGGGTGTTTCGGTTGGCGCAGGAAACGCCAGGCGTCTTGATCAGTGCCCTTTCTCGTTATGGGATACAGCTGGCCATTGATGATGCATCCCGCATCGTGGTCGTCGGTTCAGGCTCTCCAGCAGATCGCGCCGTGATCGGGACATCCGACCAGCTACTGTCGATCAACGGCCAGTCGGTGGACTCTTTGGGATATCTTGGCGCCATGGCAATACTGGAAGACCCCAGCACTACCTCGATCAAGCTGACCTTGCAGGGTTCAGGGCAGACGCGGGACGTCACTTTGCAAATGTCGGTAGCAGGTTAAGCCCCTCTGGCGTTGAGTCCGCGATCCCTACCCGCGCACGGTGCGAATCAGTTTGGGCTCGAACGGGTCGTCGAGCTTAGCGCGCAGGCGGCGCATGGCGACTTCTGGTGATCCCGCTGGCGCCTCGCATCATCAAGTGGTTCTCGAGGCGCCCCATTACCAGCGCTGGCTAAGAATTATTGGGGCAATATATGCCTCAAGCCCTCGTGGAATACGCGTAGCCAGATATCAATTCAGGAGTGGTTAGCCTACCCGCTGCGGACACGACTACTTCGTCGCCTATTCCTGCAAAGGCCGGGGAGTCTGCCCGTCGTGCAACACACGGCGCATGGTGGAGACGGCGGCGCACCTGACGGACCACGTCTTCCCGCGCCTGCCGGTGCGCCAGTGGGTGCTGTCTGTCCCGAAGCGGCTGCGCTACTTCATGCAGCGCGACGGGGCCGTGCTCAACATGGTGCTGCGCATTTTCTTGCGGGTCATCGGGCAAAGCCTGCAATCCAACAGCCCTGGGTCGGCGCAGGTAGACAAGGCGGCCCTGCACATCGGCGCACTGGCTTTCATCCACCGGTTTGGCTCCAGCCTGAATGGGCATGTGCACTTCCATGTTTGCGTGGTTGATGGGGTGTTTGAGGCGGTGGCGCTCGAGGGCGACGCTGGTACAGATGTGCAAGCCTCACCGGCGGGTGTCGTCTTTCACCCGGCCACCGGTATCAACCAGACCTCAGTGGCCCAGGTGCAGACTACCCTGCAAAAACGCATCCTGCGCGCCTTCGTCGCTCGGGGCCTGCTGGAGAGAAGTTAGGCCAAAGACATGCTGGCCTACCAGCACAGCGGTTTCTCGGTGGATGCTGGTGTGTGCATCGAATCACACGACCGCGCTGGCCTGGAGCCGCTGCTGCGGTATTGCGCGCGTCCACCCTTTGCCATGGAACGCCTGCGTAAAGAGGGGTCAGTGACAAGCGCGGCGCCAAGGCAGACGAGCTGACCCTCACATCGCTGGAGCTGATCGACCGCATCGCCGCCCTGGTGCCGCCGCCACGCACCCACCGCCACCGCTATTTTGGTGTGCTGGCACCGGCACCGGCTGTGGCAGCGGCTCCAGCGACACGTGCTCAACCTGCGCAAACTGGTGTGGGCGTGGGCGCGCCTGGGGTGGCGCCGCAGGGCAACGCCGTGCCACCCAAGCGCTCACCGGCGCATTACCTGTGGGCAGTGTTGATCGCCCGCATCTTTGAGGTGTTCCTGCTCTTGCGCCCGAAGTGCGGTGGCCAAATGCGCCTGATCGCCTTTGTCACCGAGGGCACGCAGATCAAGAAGATCCTGGACCACATCGGGGTTGACTCCGAGCCCCCGCACGTAGTCCCGGCGCGCGGGCCACCGCTGTGGGATGACTGCGATGCGCAAACGGTTGAGGGTGTTGCGGTCGAGCCGGACTGGGATCTGGCCGCGCAACCGTCCCCCGATTACGAGGTTGATCAGCGCACAGGTTGGTGACTGACAAAACCGGCGACTTCGAATCGCTGCGTGGCAAGCCTGAGGCTGGCACATTTCTCCCACCGGCTATCACCCTTCTGAACGGCGTTGTTCCATGGTGAGCCCTGCCACGCGGGCAGGAAATCCAGGGTTTGCACGGGGTTCGAAGCCTATTCCAGGGCGCGATACTGCGACTCGTGTGGTTGAAAGGCCTATCCGTTCCAGTCTGACCCGATTGGGTTGCTTGGTGGGCTAAACACATACCTTTACGTGGGTGGGATCCGCTCAGATATGTAGATCCTTATGGATTGAAGCCGGGCGACACATTTCGAAATCCAGATCAAGCTGCGGTTGATGCGGGCGCGTAAGCAAAGCAACATCCGAGTTACCACATCATTGAGCTTGGAGGTTGGATCACTACTGTCCGGTCAAAACCTCAACAAAATCAACTGGTTAGCGTCAGGTAGGGGTTCGGTTTTGTAGTCATCGGTCTGCAAGGCGCATGAAATAAGGGTTTTCTATCCGTTTGATGTACGCGGGGGATGACCGTTTGCTCAACCCGAAGGGCAGTCGCAACTTCGCTGCCGCCGCGCCAAAGGGCGTGGTGACCTCGTTCTGCTTTGACCCGCTGTACCACGAAATCTTCAATGAGTTGGACGCAGCACCGGTCTTCGCCGAGTTGCGACGCTGGCTGGACGCGCGCTTCTGAAGACCCTGCCAAACGGGGACGATTTGGCGAGCGCCGCAATTGTTCGATGTCTATGAATGAAATCGACCTCTTGCCCTCGTTAAATATCAATTGTTTGCTATCAATTTTGATTTTTTTGGCCTTTCAAACCCCAGAATAAACGATGTTCTGGCGGTCGACCCGGCCTCGTTCGCGGCATACCGCCAGGGTTGTGGAGCTTCGCCGAATTGACACGCTCCGATGGGCCGCAGTAGAGTGCGGCGACATGTCACAAGAAAGTTTTCATGAATCGACACACTCTGACAGCACTCATTTTGGTCCTGGCAATCGGTTTCTACGCACTCGGTATGGAAACCGGCGCTGCGAGTGCCATCGCGGTGGGTTGCGCCTTGGAGCTGTGGTTTTGGGCGCGCGCGCTGCGTCGTGCGTGACCTGGGCGCCAGCCAAACCAGCGCCATGCCAGTTGCCACCCACTGCATTTAAAGTTGGCCTGCCTGTGCGGTCTTTGGGTGCAAAAAAATAGAGCTTTCGCATTGGGATTGACAATTTAAGTTTGCCAAGCCCGGCGTATGTCCGCTGGTGTTTCGGCATATAGGAGCGAGAAGATGGCGTCTGAAGCAACCCATGGCACGCGGGTCTACCCGCAAAAGCCTGCCAGTGTGTACCTGTTTGCGACCTGTCTGGTGGACCAGTTTGCGCCGCAGGCGGGGCTGGACACCGTGCGGCTGCTGGAGCGTGAAGGCATCACGGTTCATTACCCTGAAGCGCAGACCTGCTGTGGGCAACCTGCCCACAGCAGTGGTTACCCGGAGGAAGCGCGCCGGGTGGCGCTGCAACAGCTCAAGCTGTTTGCGCAACCGTGGCCGGTGGTGGTGCCATCGGGTTCCTGTGGCGGCATGATCCGCCACCACTATGCGGAACTATTTGCCGATGACCCGGTATTGCAGGCGCAGGCCCGTGAACTGGGGGAGCGGGTTTTCGAGCTGACCGAATTTTTGGTGCATGTGGTGAATTTCAACCACCAAGACCTGGGCGCGGATTGCACCGTGGCATTGCACACCTCATGCCACGCACGCCGCCAGATGGGCTCGCACGAAACCAGCGCCGCCCTGCTGGAAACCCTGGACAACGTGAAGGTGGTGCAGCAGGCGCGTATTGAAGAGTGCTGCGGTTTTGGCGGCACGTTTGCCATTCGTTACCCCGATATTTCGGAAGCCATCGTCAGCGACAAGGTGGCCAGCATCAAGGAAAGCGGTGCCGCCAGCGTGGTCAGTGCCGATTGCGGCTGCCTGTTCAATATCACCGGACGCGCCGCCAAACAGGACGAACTGGTACATCGCAGCACGCCCTCACTACCGGGCGAGCACATTGCCAGCTTTCTGTGGCAACGCACTTCGCCGGGAGAGGCATCATGAACGCACGCGACAGCATTTTGGGGCGCTTGCGCGCAACCTCGATTCCCGAAAAACCGGGCCTGCCCGACGTGGCTGGCTGGTTTGCCGCGCACCAGCGCCAGGAAGACCTGCCCCAGCGCATCGCGCGCCTGCGCTCTGTATTGGAGGCTTCGCACGCAGAAGTGCACGACACCACGGCCACCGCGTGGCCCGCCTTGCTGGTGCGCCTTGCCACCGAAAAAGGCCTGCGCACGGTGGTGATAGGCACCGACACCGCGCACGGCGCGGCACTCGAGGCCCAAGCCTTTGGGGACCTGCAATGGGTGCGTTACGAGCAGCCCATCGATGCGTGGCGCGACGCCCTGTTTGACGATATGGACGCCTCATTCACGGCGGCCCGCAGCGCCGTTGCCGAAACCGGCAGTCTGGTGCTGTGGCCGGATGCATCGGAGCCGCGCTTGATGTCGCTGGTGCCACCGGTGCATTTTGTGTTGCTGGATGCAGCAAAAGTCCATGCCGATTTCTACTCGGCCACTACCGCAGAAGGGTGGGCCCACGGCTTGCCGACCAATGCGCTCCTGATTTCAGGGCCTTCCAAGACCGCCGATATCCAGCAGACCCTGGCCTATGGTGCCCACGGGCCCCGCCAACTGATCGTCCTGCTGTGCCACGCGCAAGGAGAAGCCGCATGAGCCCCGTCATCCGCATTCATCCGGCCGAAGATTTCAAGGAGCGCAGCCGTAGCGTGCTCAACGACCCGGGGCAGCGCAAGAACTTTCGCGGTGCGATGGATTTTCTGCAGGCCAAACGCAGCGCCCAGTTCCCCGACCACGATGAGCGGGAGAGTCTGCGCGATCTGGGTGCCCATATCCGTCGCTACAGCCTGGCGCATTTGCCCCAGTTGCTGGAGCAACTGGAGGCCAACCTGACCGCCAACGGCGTGCAGGTGCATTGGGCGCAAAACGGTGAAGAGGCCAATGCCATTGCTCTGGGCATCGCCCGCCGCGCGGATGCCAAGCGCATCATCAAAGGCAAGTCCATGGTCAGCGAGGAGATCGAGTTCAACCACGCCATGGAAGCCGCCGGTGTGGAGGCCTTCGAGTCTGACATGGGCGAGTACATCGTGCAATTGGCCGACGAAAAGCCCTCGCACATCATCATGCCGGCCATCCACAAGACCAAGCAGGAGATTGCCAAGCTGTTTGCGGAAAAAATCCCCGGCGTCGACTACACCGAAGACGTGGACGCGCTGATCCAGATTGGCCGCCAGGTGCTGCGGCGCAAGTTTGCGCAGGCCGATATTGGCCTGTCAGGCGTGAACTTCTGCATCGCCGAGACCGGTACCTTGTGCCTGGTCGAGAACGAAGGCAACGGCCGCATGTGCACCACGGTGCCGCGCATCCACATCGCCATGACCGGTATCGAGAAAGTGGTGCAAAAGCTGGAACACGTGCCGCCGCTGTTGAGCCTGCTTACCCGCTCGGCCACCGGGCAGTCCATCACCACCTATGTCAACCTGATCAGCGGTCCGCGCAAGCCCGACGAAAAAGACGGCCCGGAAGAAGTGCACCTGATCTTGCTGGACAACGGTCGCACACAGGCCTACGCCGATGAGCAGCTGCGCGCAACTTTGCAGTGCATCCGCTGTGGGGCCTGCATGAACCACTGCCCGGTCTACGCGCGCATTGGCGGCCATGCCTACGGCACCACCTACCCCGGCCCGATTGGCGCCATCATCTCGCCGCATATGTTGGGGCTGGAGTCCACCTACCCGCTGGCCTTTGCGTCCACCCTTTGTGGTGCCTGTGGCGAGGTGTGTCCGGTCAAGATCCCCATACCCGATCTGCTGGTGCGCCTGCGCAACGAGGCGCAGGCCCGCCCCGGCAGTTCCGAGGCCACTTTGCGCGGCAGTGGCACGGCCCGCACCGTGCTGATCAGTCTGATCTGGCGTTTTTGGTCCCTGATCTACAGCCGTTTGGGCATGTACCGCCTCACCTCGTGGTTCATGAGCCGGGGCCGCGCCCTGTCGCCCACCGAGCAGGGCGCCTGGACCCGCAGCCGCACCCCCCTCATTCCCGCGCCCAAACGTCTGCGTGACCTGCTCAGGGAAAGAAAGCAGAGAGTCCGTTGATCCCAGCGCCAGCACATGGTCAGATGGCGTGAGCTTCGCGCCGCATTGCGCGTTCGTGAGACCGCTTACGCGGCCATGCGCCTGCGCAGGGCCAGCCATGCAAGCGCTGCCGCCGTTAGCACCACTGGCACCAGCGAACCCCAGTTCAGCATTGCCCAGCCCTGCGTGGACACCAGGGCGCCGGAGGCAAAGGACGTAACAGCCATGACCGCAAAAACGCAAAAATTGATGGCCGCTTGTGCGCGGTCTTTTTCCTCCGGGCGGTAGGCACCCATAGACAATGTGGTGCTGCCGGTGAACAACAGATTCCAGCCAACACCGAGCAAAAACAGCGCAACCACAAACTGGTGCAGGTCAACACCGGTCAGCGCAATCACGATACACGCCAGGTTTAATGCCACCCCGACCGCCATGACGGGCAGCGTGCCAAACCGTTTGATCCAGCCGCCGGTGAAGAAACCCGGCGCAAACATGCCAATCACATGCCATTCCAGTACCAGGGCCGCGTCGTCAAACGACAGGCCACACTGTTGCATGGCCAAGGGAGTGGCCGCCATCAACAGGTTCATCACGCCATAACCCAGGGCGGCACTGATACAAGCCACGGCAAAGACCGGCTGGCGCATGATCTCAGCCAGCGGCCGCCCCCCGTTTGCACCCCCCTTGGCATGCTGGATGTGGGGTGGAAAACGAATGAAGGCCATCAGCAGCATGGCGACCAGCGCCACGGCGGCCAGCACCAGGTAGGCACCGGCAAAAGGAACTTCCAGCAAGGCCCGCGAGCGAGCTGCCAGATTGGGCCCGGCAATGGCGCCAATCAGACCGCCTGCCAGGACCAGCGATACCGCTTTTTCGCGTTGTGGCGCGTCTACCAGCTCCGCCGCCGCAAAGCGGTACAGCTGACCGTTGGCGCTGTAGTAACCCGCCACCACGGTGGCACAGACCAACATCCAGAAGTTCTTGTCAACAATCGCCCACGCGGCCCAGATGGCCGACAACACGGCGACCATCAAGCCAATTTGAAACGAGGTGCGCCGCCCGAAGCGGGACTGTGTGCGGGCCACCAGGGGCGTGCTCAGCGCACCACCCACCACGTAACCCATCACGGGAAAGGTGGCCATCCAGCCAAAAGGGGCCAGGCTCAAGCCCACTAGGCCATTGATGGCGATAAATGCGACGTTGTTGGTAAGGAAAAGTCCTTGGCACAGGGCCAATAGCCAGAGATTGCGGTTCATGCAGCCAGTGTACGTGGATGACGACGGCGCCCTACGGCATTCGGCCAGCCGCGCACCACCGGCTTGTTAGCCCCACAGCCCCGTCAGAATGGGGCTGACGGGGCCCTCACCGACTTCATGCTGCTGCGTTGCCAACCGTCTTGCGCGGTGCAGCCTTCTTGGCAACGGTCTTCTTCACTGCGGCTGGGGCCGCCGCTGTGGCTTTCTTTGCCGGTGCTTTCTTGGCCGGGGCCTGGGTTGCCGGTATTTTGGGTGCCACGGCCGTCTTGGCTTTGGCAGGGGCCTTCTTCGCCACAACCTTGGGTGCAGCGGGTGCCTCCTTCGCTGCGGCTTTGGGTGCAGCAACTTTCTTCGGCGCCTTGTCGGCCACTGGTTTGCCGGTCTTGGCCGCGCTGCCGTCCTTCCAGGTCAGCCGTGCCTTCTTGGCCCGCGCCACCACCTTGGCAATGTCTTCGTCCGAGAACACGCCGTTGACGCCCGAAATGGCGGCCAGCTTCATGCCGTGCTTGAGGCCGAGCTTGTAGATCTCCTTGACCTTTTCCCACTCGGTGTCGCGACCGACCGTAAAGACTTCAAAGCGGCCTTCCAGCGCCAGCACAATGGTTTCGGCCAGGCAGGCGTAGATAACGTTGGGGGGCAGCGAAATGCTCTTCATGCCCTTGACCTTGGTCGGCAGGTCAATCTCGCCCGATTCAATGACCAACACGTCTGGACGCTTGGCCACATCGGAGGCGGGCAGGTCCAGCGGGCGTGCCACGTCGGTGATGACGCAGCCGGGCTTGACGCGCATGATGTCCAGAATTTCCTTGCCGGCACCCGAGGTGGAGGTGACGATCATGTCCATGTCGGCCAGCAACTCGTTGTAGTCGATGGTGGTGAAGACCTTGGCGTCCGGCGTTTCCTTCAGGATGGAGGCTTTGAGTTCGTCGAGCTTGCTCAGCGTGCGTCCAGCGAGATAGACCTCGTCGAACGACATGGCCAACAGCCGCGCGCTGACCGAGCCGATGGAGCCGGAGGCGCCAATCACCATGGTCTTGGCGGCGACCTTTTTGTTGTGTTTGTTGACGGTCAACAGGCCCATGCGGCGGATGGCGTCTGCCGCGGCCCACAGCGCGCCCGAGGCGCTGTAACTGTTGCCGGTGGTGATGGGCAGGCTGGAGCGCCGCGCAACGGTGACACCGGCATCACCGACCACCTTGGTGAAAGCGCCCAGGCCCATGATTTGCGCGCCCATCTTCTCGGCCATCTTGGAGGCCTGCAGCAGGCGGCGGTAGGTGAACTCGGGGCTGCGCGACAGCATTTCCTTGGGCGTGCCGCCCACGGAAATCAGCCAGCCTTCGGCCTCGGCACCCGTGGGCGACACGATGTTGCTCATCTTGCAATACACCATGGGGGGCATGTGGGCCGCCAGGGTCTCGACCTTGTCCATGACGAACTTGGGTGTTGCCTTGGGGATGGGGAAGGCGTTCTTGATGTAGTTCTGGCTCAGCGGGTGAATAACAAACGCAAAACGGCGGATGTTGCGGAACTTGCCGGTGGGATGCAGCAGGCGCGGGGTGACGTGTAACTCGGTCAGGATTTCATCGAAGTCGTCATCCGACACTTCTTCTTGCGGCTTCTCCAGCGCAGCGAGGATCATCGCCTCAATGGTGTTGATACCCACAACCTCGGGGAACAGCATAGGCGACACATCAATCACCAGGTTGACCTTGCACTTGGTGAAAAACGCCATCCGTTCGTCGGTGACTGCCGACGTGATGATGGTCTTGCCGTCCAGGTTGGTGGCGTTGCCCACCGCCTTGATCTCTGCAAAGGTACCCACGATGACGTGGGATTTGGTGACGACGTCGGCCACGAGTTTGTTTTTGACGCCAGCCAGAGACGCTTCGAGCATTTGTCCGGTCTTGCCCGACAGCATGAAGTTGCTACCCTTGGCATACAACTCCAGTTGCTCCAGCGACGTCAGCATGGTGGGTGCGCCAGTCTGGAACAGCGCGTCCGCAAAGCTCAGGTTCTTGGTGTAGTCGGACAGGGCTACCGCCATGTCGTAATTGCGCATGCCCGAGAGAAACAACACCAGATTGTTGTTGAAGTAGTGACCCAGTTCCTTTTGCACGTAGCGAACGGCGCGCACCTGCAGCAGGCGGCGCAGGGTTGCGCCCGTAGTCACTGGAACGCGTGTCACCACATTGGTCAGGCGCTGGGTCTCCTTGTTGACAACCGTACGCAGGCCGACCTGGTAATGGTCACTGATTTCACCCAGGCCGATGGCGTCGGCCGTGGCCTGCTGGCGGCGCATCAGTTCCCAGGCCTTGCCGGTGTCCTGGTCGGCACCCATCCGGCGCACCGAAAAGGACTGGCCCAAAAAATCGGTCTTGAATTCGAAGTCCCGCTTGGACGAACCTAGGGTGACTGTGACTACTTTTTTCATTGATCTCTCTCCTCGTATGGGTTCAACTCATCTGTCAACGACTCGCTGCCTGGGCTGCTATCTTGCCAGCCTTTTACGCCTTCTTGGCTGCAGGCCGCTTGCGCTTGGCCGCCGGTGCTTCTTTGGCAGGCGCGACCTTTGGCGGCAATGCCTTGCGGATCAGGTTCTCGCAGACCTCTTGGGACATGTACCGCGGGACCGGATAACCGGTGTGTGCTTCCCAGCAGGCTGCTTTGGCCAACGCGGGGATGTCGGCTTCCTTCAATGCGGCCAGGTAGGTGGGTATACCCAGGTCCTGGTTCAACTGGTCCACCGCATCCAGGAACTTCTGCGCCAAAACCTCCTGTGCTTCACCTTCGCTTCCCACCCTGGCGGCCACGGCCAGCAAGGCCAGCCGGTCAACAATGGCGGGGTGTGAATACTTGAGCACAAAGGGCAACATGATGGCGTTGGCCAAGCCGTGCGGCGTGTGGTAAAGCCCGCCAAACTGGTGGGCGATAGCGTGCACGTAGCCTACGTTGGCGCGGGTAAAGGCAAAACCCGCATAGGTGGACGCCAGCGACATTTTTTCGCGCGCTTCCAGGTTTTTGCCATCGGTATAGGCGGTGCGCAGGTTCTCGAAAATCAGGCCGACAGCGGACAGCGCCATGCCATCGGAGTAGGCCGTGGTCCAGTTGCCAACAAAGGCCTCCACCGCGTGGGTCAGTGCATCAATGCCGGTGGCCGCCGTGATGTGGGGTGGCAAACCGGTCATCAGGGTGGGATCCAGCGCGGCCATCTTGGGCACCATGCGCGGGTCGACGATGACCAGCTTCTTGTGGTTGACCGGGTCGGAGATGACCGCTGCCACGGTTACTTCAGAGCCAGTGCCGGCAGTGGTGGGTACGGCGTAAATCTTGACCGGGGCACGCAGCCCCTTCAGGTACCCCGCAAGCTGGTTCAGGGGTTTGGGGTTGGACACAGCCACCGCAATCGCTTTGGAGGCATCCATCGATGAGCCGCCGCCAAAGGCCACAATGGCGTCACAGCCTTGGTCGTTGTAGAAATCGATGCCCTTTTGGATCAACGGAATCGGGGCGTCGGCCGTGATCTCGTCGAACACCACAAACTGCGCACCTCCGGCTCTGAGTGCGTTGGTCAGGTCATTGAGCAAACCGAGCTTGGAGATGATGCTGTCGGTAACGATCAGGATCTTGCGGTGTCCGAAACCGGCAACCGCTTGCCCTAGCCGGCCACTCGACCCGGGGCCAACCAGCAGGGTGGGTTGCGGAATCGGAATGAAGCGGGTCAACAAACCAGCCCCCTTCATAAGGGCACCAAGACCAGTGGCGCGCATGGAATTGCGCATCGATTCAGATATCACGACGTGTCTCCAGACAAAAGGACAAAGACGGCACTGTAGTATGCCCACCCGATTAGTAGTTGGGGGGCCAACCTAGACACGTACAAACCCTGATGCTGGGACGTAAAGCGGGGGCAAGGAGCTACAGGACCAATCGCGCCAGTGCGGCCAGTGCTGCGGTTTCGGCGCGCAGAGTGCGCGGCCCCAGCGTGACCGGTGTAAAACCTGCTGCTGCTGCTGCGGCCTCCTCACCCGGGCTCAAGCCGCCCTCGGGGCCGGAGAGAAACAGGGTGTTGGCAGGTTTCGCATGAACCAGGTGCTGGTGCAGTGGGGCAGAACCCTTGCACAGTGACAACAACCAGCGGGTGTCTGTAGCCGGCGTTGCCAGGGTTTGCAGCCACGCTGGCAGGGTCTTGACCGGAAAGACCCTTGGCACCCGATTGCCGCCACACTGTTCGCAGGCTGCAATCGCCACACTGTGCCAGTGCGCTACTTTTTTGTCCGCGCGTTCGCCGGACAGCCGCAACACACTGCGTTCCATCATCAAAGGCTGGATGCTGGCGACGCCCAATTCCGTCGCTTTTTCGACCAACCAGTCCATACGTTCGTTGGCCGGCATGCCGATCGCCAGGTGGACGGATGAAGCGGATTCGCGCTCCACTGCGGCGTAAGGACCCACCTGGACTTGCACCGAGCTGCGACCCATTTGGGTGATGGTCGCGCTGAACTCGCCGGTTTGGCACGGACCCTGTACAACGCTGTCTGCATCACCAAAGTCGCCATTAAACAAGGTGATGGCATCACCCGGCTGCAAGCGCAAGACCTGCACGTGCCGCGCGGCACCAGCCGGCAAGTCCAGCGGGCTGTCAGTCACCAAAGGGGCGGGGCAGTAGAAACGGGGCATGACCTAGTTACTATTGAATTGATAGCTGCTTACGCAATATCCACGTGGGCTAGAGGCCATTTTTTCTTAGACTCTTCCAAAGGCGTAGGCATTGGGCACGGCAATGCCTTCAATACGTTCCACCAGGCGTAACAGGGGTTTGAGTTCGATGTAGCGCGCACAGGTGGAGCGGATGTAGTCGATAAAACGCGGGGTGTCGGCCAGGTAACGTGGTTTGCCGTCGCGCAGGCACAGACGGGCAAAAATTCCAGCCACTTTGAGGTGGCGTTGCAGACCCATCCACTCCACACCGCGGTAAAACTCGCCAAAATCGTCACCCACTGGTAGGCCGGCCTTGCGTGCCTTCTCCCAATAACGAATGGTCACGTCCAGGCAAAAGGATTCGTCCCAACTGACAAAAGCATCACGCATCAGGCTGGCAATGTCATAAGTGATAGGGCCATACACCGCATCCTGAAAGTCCAACACCCCCAGCCTGGTTGCCGACGCCGCCCCAGCGCTGAGCGTGGGGGAAAGTTTCACCACCGGGCCGCCCCAAGGTGAAACAGCCCCCTCGGGGGGCGGCGATGACGCACCAGCGCTGAGCGTGGGGGCACCAACACTATCACTTTCGACCATCAGATTGCGCGGCATGAAGTCCCGGTGCACATACACGTTGGGCCATGCCAGATTGCTGGCAACAATTTTTTCAAAGGCATCGTCCAAAGTTTTGCGCTGGGCCGCGTCGAGCGTGAACTGGCGGTGTTGTGCCACATACCACTGGGGAAACAACTCCATCTCGCGCAACAACAGGGGTCGGTCATAGGTGGGCAAAACGCCGTCGCGTGAGGACAGTTGCCATTGAATCAAGGCCTCTACCGCGTCGAGATAGTGCGCCAATGGCGGTGGCTGGTCTGCCGCCAAGGTTTGCAGCAGGGTGTGGGTGCCCAGGTCACTAAGCAGCATGAAGCCATTGGCCTCATCCCATTCCAGGATGTTGGGCACTTTCAGGCCAGCAGTTGTCAGGAGTTGGGCGACCTTGACGAAGGGCGCGCAGTTCTCCAGATCGGGTGGTGCATCCATGATGATGAAACTGCCGACCGATCCCGCCGTTCGACTGTCCACCCGCAGGTAACGTCGAAATCCTGCGTCAGACGAGGCCATTCGCAAGCTGGTTGCATTGACGGGGTAACGCTGTTGGATGTCGGCAAACCAGCTCTCAAACAAGGCCTGGCGGTTCGGGTCGAGCCACAGTGCCGATTCAGTGACAGGGGAGGGAGGGGGGGTGACATTGGGGCTCATGGATAATCGATTCTACAAAGCCCCACTTTTTCCACCCTAGACGCTATTCGGCGCAGAACCGCTTGCCCCTTGCCGCTCCACCTTTTTTCCGTTCCATGCTGCCCGTAGCCCGCGCGTCTCTATCCCAAGGTCGCGGCCGGCACCGCCTGGCCATTGCGCTGGCAATTGCCGCTAGCGTGACTACTGCGGGGCGGTCGGCCAGCGCGCAGACGGTGGAGGCTGCGGCTGGCGCAGCCGACACTGAAACGATATCGCTCAAACCCGGTGGGCTACTGCTGGAGCCGCCGCGCCCGGAGCAATCGTCGCGTCTGCCGGTGTTTGTGACGGCCGACCAGATGTCTGGCCAGCCGGACTTGAGCACCCTTCTCCAGGGGGACGTCATCCTGCGACGTGCGGGCACCGTGATTCGCGCCGATCGCATGGAGTACGACCAGCCCACGGATCGGGTCAAAGCAACCGGTCAGGTGCGCATCAACCGCAATGGGGACGTGTTTGAGGGCCCTTTGCTCGAATTGAAAATGGATGCTTTTGAAGGGTTCTTCATCAAACCCCAGTACCAATTTTTGAAAAGTGAGGGTCATGGCCAGGCGGATCGGGTGGACTTTATTGATGACACCCATACGGTGATCCTCAATGCAACCTACACCACGTGCCGACGTCGGCCTGGGCCGGAGTGGCTGCCTGACTGGATACTTCGGGCCACCAGCATCAGTCTGGACGACGACGAGGATGTTGGTGTCGCCAACGGGGCGGTACTGAGTTTCAAAGGGGTGCCCATCCTGCCCATTCCGGCCATCAGCTTCCCGTTGACCGACAAGCGCAAGTCCGGTCTGCTGCCCCCCACCATTGGTGTGGGGACCGACAACGGCGTGGAGGTGGTGCTGCCCTACTACTGGAATATCGCGCCGAATCGGGATGCCACCTTCACACCCCGACTGATGACCCAGCGTGGCATCGATTTTGGGGGTGAGTTTCGCTACCTGGAACCCGAGTACTTTGGCACCTTACGCACCAACTACATGCCAGGCGACCGTCTGACGGGAACCGATCGTTGGGGTGCGTTTTATTCGCACCAGGGCTTTGTGTCGACCCCTATTGGCGCGGTTGCGGTCGGGGTTAACGTCAATCGGGTCAGTGACGACACCTATTGGCGCGACTTCACCAGCAATAGTGCAAGCCCCAGCGGAATCGCCAGTGCCACAACGGCTGCCGGTGCCGCGGTGACCCAGCGGTTGTTGCCAACCGATCTGATTGCCAATTGGGGGCATGACTCCTTCTCCGGTTCATTGCGGGTGCTGAAGTGGCAAACCTTGCAAGATGTGACGGCACCCATCGTTCCACCCTATGACCGGGCGCCGCAACTGACCGCCCGCCACGCCTTGACCAACGTCAATGGGCTGGACTGGTCGGTTGAGGGTGACTTGACGCAATTTGAGGCCAACCGCCGGTTGACGCTGCAACCCAATACCCAACGCGCGCTTGCGGCATTGCAGGTCAGTCGCCCTTGGCTGGCACCCGCTGGTTTTGTGACCCCCAAAATGCAACTCCATGCCACCACGTACCAGTTTGACGCACCGCTGGCCGGCGGTGCACGGTCCGCCGACAGCGTGGTGCCTACGTTCAGCGTGGACAGCGGTTTGGTGTTTGAGCGTGACACCCATTTGCTGGGGCGCAATTTGGTACAGACCCTGGAGCCCAGGGCGTTTTATGTCTACACACCCTACCGCAACCAGAGCCATCTGCCCAACTACGACACCGCCAGCAACGACTTCAACTTTGCCACCATCTACACCGAGAACGCCTTTGTTGGCCACGACAAGATATCGGACAACAACTTACTGACGCTGGGTGTAGCAACGCGGTTTCTGGATGCTGACACTGGAGCCCAGTTAGCGCGATTTGGCATGGCCCAGCGGCTGCGGTTTGAAGACCAGCGTGTTACCTTGAATCCAGCAGTGGCCGCCGCCCAGGCGGGCTTTAGCGACGTGTTGTTGGGTGCTTCGGTCAATGTGCACGACAGTTGGGCGATTGACTCCACCATCCAGTACAACGCCAAAACCGACCAATCGATACGCTCCACGCTGGGGGCACGCTACAACCCCGGGCATTACCAGGTGATCAACGCGGCCTACCGTTACCAGCGTGATGTCAGCGAACAGCTGGACGTGAGCTGGCAGTGGCCCCTCAACAACCTGTGGGGCGACAAGGGCCAGAACCTGGGTGCTGGACGTGGCCAGGGCGAGGGGCGTTATTACAGTGTGGGTCGCCTGAACTACAGTCTGAACGAGGGGCGTCTGGTCGACACGATTCTGGGCGTCGAGTACGATGCGGGCTGCTGGCTGGCCCGGGTCGTGCTTGAGCGGGTGCAGACGAGCAGTTCGACGGCAACCGGGCGCCTGATGTTCCAGCTGGAATTTGTCGGATTTACGCGCTTGGGTGTCAGTCCCCTGCAATCCTTGACCCAGAATATCTCGCGATACCAAAATTTGCGTGATTCGAGCGCAACGACCAGCCGCTATAGCAACTACGATTGAATGAACATGAATTTTCGACTTTGGGTACCTGTCCTTGGCCTTCTTGGCTGCAGCTTGTCGCTGGGAGCTTATGCCCAGACATCACAGGCTGCCGATTTCATCGTCGCGGTGGTGAACTCTGAACCCATTACCAACAGTGAGTTGCGCAACGCGCTGCAGAGGGCAACGCGGGATCTGGCGCAACAACGTGCAGCCCCACCCCCTGCCGATGAGTTGCAGCGCCTCGTGCTTGAGCGCCTGATCAGCGAACGCGCGCAGTTGCAGTTCGCCCGTGAGTCGGGGATTCGCATTGAAGAGAGTGCCGTGGACCAGGCCGAACTGGCGGTGGCACGGCAAAACCAGGTAGAGGTGCCGGAGTTAAGGCAACGTTTGACCAAGGACGGAATCTCCGTGGTGCAGTTTCGCCGGCAGTTGCGCGACCAGTTGACACTGACACGCCTGCATGAACGCGATGTAGAAGCGCGCTTGCGCATTTCTGAGGCCGACATCGACCGCGCCATTGCAGAGCAACAGACAGCAGATTCTGACCCAACGGCGCAGGAAATCAATTTGGCCAATCTATTGGTGTCGGTTTCTGAGAACGCCACTGCAGAACAGGTTGCAGAAAAAATGGCACAGGCACAAAGGGTGTTGGCACGTCTTCGCGCCGGTGAAAATTTCGCGAGTTTGGTGCAAGAGCTTTCTTCGGGTGACCGCAGCAATGGCGGACAGCTTGGTTTACGTCGGGCGGACCGGTATCCGCCTGCCTTTGTGGCTGCAACCCGAAAGCTGGCGGTGGGTGAGGTGTCCGACATTGTTCGTTCTGGCGCTGGCTTTCACATTCTGAAGTTGGTGGAAAGGCGGGCACCTGCAGCACAGGCCAAGGCCATTGTGCAAAGCCATGCCCGGCATATTTTGCTGCGGCCCACTCCACAGTTGACACAAGCGGCGGCGATTGCCCAAGTGGCGGATTTCAAGAAGCGCATTGAAAATGGCTCGGCCACCTTCCAGGCGCTGGCCAAGGAACACTCGCAAGACGGCAGTGCGGCCCAGGGGGGAGACCTTGGCTGGGTGGGCCCCGGTGCCTTTGTTCCCGAATTCGAGGAGCCCATGAACCGTCTGGCGGAGGGACAAATCAGTGGCCCCGTGGTGTCCCGATTTGGCGTGCACCTGATCCAGATACTGGAGCGTCGGCGCGTGGACCTTACCGAGCGTGAGATTCGTGAAGCCATCCGCGCCCAACTGCGGGCCAGTCGGTATGACGGGGCCTTTACGACATGGGCACAGGAAATCCGGGCCAACGCCTTTGTGGAGCTGCGTGAGCCGCCCCAGTGATGCGATGGATTGCGGGTTCACATTGCCATTCTTTCTACTGATGGATCGTTTCGCGTGAAGCACATTGCCCGCAAACGATTTGGCCAGCATTTCCTGACCGATGGCGGAGTTATTGATGCCATTGTTCAGGCCATTGCGCCCAAGCCGGGGCAACGCATGGTGGAGATTGGTCCGGGTCTGGCCGCGTTGACGCAACCCCTGGTGGAACGTCTCGGGCACTTGATGGTGATCGAACTCGACCGTGACCTGGCGCTGCATTTGCGCGGCCATGGGCAGCTCACGGTGATCGAATCGGATGTATTGAAGGTTGACTTCTGCCTCGTCCATGCCGATTGGAATGTGATGCATTCCCTGGCCATCGATAACCAAGCTGTCACATCTGCCCAGAAGCTGCGGGTGGTCGGGAATCTGCCCTACAACATCTCAACGCCCATTCTGTTCCATTTGCTCGATGCGGTGGAGGTCATTGAGGACCAACACTTCATGTTGCAAAAAGAAGTGATTGACCGGATGGTGGCCCAACCTGCAACGGCTGCCTTTGGACGCTTGAGTGTGATGTTGCAATGGCGCTACGCCATGGAAAATGTGCTGTTGGTGCCACCGGAGAGTTTCGAGCCACCGCCGCGCGTCAACAGTGCGGTGGTGCGGATGCTTCCGCTGGAACACCCGCCCGCCGTCGACGTTGCGCTGCTCAGTGAACTGGTGCAGGTGGCATTTAGTCAACGCCGTAAACTGTTGCGCCACACCTTGGGTCGCTGGCTTGATGACCGGGGGTTTGGTGGGCATTTTGATACGCAGCGGCGTGCGGAAGAGGTCCCGGTCGCCTCTTACGTTGATCTCGTACAGCAACTCGCAGCTGCTTGACCCTTTTCAGGTACAGGACACCCCATGCGACTGACCACCTATACCGACTACGCACTACGAACGCTGATGTATTTGGCCGTGAACCGTGAGCGCCTGGTCACCATTCAGGACATCGCGACCCTGCACACCATCTCCAAAAACCACCTGACCAAGGTGGTGCATCACTTGGGTCAGATCGGGCTGGTGACCACCGTGCGCGGCCGCAATGGCGGCTTGAAGCTGGGGGCGGAGCCGCAAGACATCAATATCGGAGCGCTGGTGCGCCAGACAGAGACCGATTTCCACATGGCGGAGTGTTTTGACCGCGAAGGCAATCGCTGCGTTTTCGCCTCCAATTGTGTTCTGGAGGATACGCTGGGGGCCGCAACAGCCGCCTACCTGCAGGTTTTGGACGGCGTCACGCTGGACAAACTGGTGCCCGCGGCGGGTCGCCTGTCGACCGTTGGCGATTCTAAGCCGATGGTTTTCACCATCAGGCCCCCTGCGCCCCGTTGATCGGCCTTTTCGCTCCTTGCACAATGAAGTGTCAGATGAGCTTGGAGTAGGTGGACGTCGTGGGTTGGCCCAGGTATTTGTCAAACACCATGCCGCTGGCGCGGACAAACAGGCGGCCTTTGGGCGTGACCCGAATAGCCTCGCCGTCTAGAGTGATCAGACCGGCCTCTTCGTAAGGCTTCAAGCGCTCCAACTCGGGCGAAAAATAGTCGGTGAAATGGATGCCGTAGCGGCGGTTGATGGCATCGAATTCGACCGGCGCACTGCACATCAAGGTCATGATGATGTCGCGCCGCAGCACATCGTCCTGACTGAGTTCAAAGCCCTTTTCGATCGGTAGGCGCCCTGCGTCGATATGTTGGTAATACGCGCTGACGGTGCGCACCCCCTGGCTGTAGGAATTGCCCACTTTGCTGATGGCGGAGACCCCGAGGCCAATCAGGTCGCACTCGGCTCGCGTCGTGTAACCCTGGAAATTACGGTGCAGGCTGCGGTCCAGGCGTGCCTTGTTCAGTTCGTCGTCCGGTTTGGAGAAATGGTCCAGTCCGATATAGACGTAACCCGCATCCAGCAGGCGGCGCATTGACATCAAAAAGATCTGCAGTCGCAACTCGGCCGACGGCAGGTCACTTGAAACAATCAAGCGCTGCGCCTTGAACCGGCTGGGCAAATGGGCATAGTTGTACAACGCGATGCGGTCCGGAGACACCCGAATCAGGTTGTCCAGTGTGCGGCCAAAACTCTCCAGTGTTTGTTTTGGCAGGCCGTAGATCAGGTCGGCATTGATCGACTGGAAGTTGGCCCTGCGGCTTTCGATCACCGCCTGCTCCACCATCTCCAGCGGCTGAATGCGATTCACCGCCTTTTGTACCTCGGGGTCAAAATCCTGGACGCCAAAACTGTTGCGATTGAAGCCCAGACCCGACAGCATCGACAAGGTGTCCGGCTGCACGGTTCGTGGATCAATTTCCACGCCCAATTCAGCGTCCTCGGTGAACGCGAAATGTTTGCGCAGCATGGCCATCAGCCGACCCAGTTCTTCGGCATCGAAAAAAGTCGGCGTTCCCCCGCCCAGGTGAAGTTGCACGGCCTTGCGATCCTTGCCGATGCGTGCGCAGACCAATGCCATTTCCTGGTCCAGGTAGCGCAGGTATTCACCTACGCGCTCATGGTCTTTGGTGATGATTTTGTTGCAGGCACAAAAATAGCAGAGTGATTCACAAAATGGCAGATGAACGTAGATGGACAGGGGTGGATTGGCGGGTCGGTCCGCGCGCTGATCCAGGTAGGTACCGTAAGTCTCGTCCACAAATGCGGTATGAAACCGGTCCGCCGTAGGGTAGGAGGTATAGCGGGGCCCCAGCTTGTCGAACCTGCGGACTAGTTCTTCAGAAATTTCCATGTCGGGTGCAGCGTGTGTCATTGCGAAATCCAGGTTTTTGTAACCGCCCTCGGCAGGCGTGAGTGCATGCGGCAGATCGAGGATAGTACCGCGCATCACATCAAAAAAGCCCATCACGGGGACGGGCTTCTTGGAAGTTGTGTGTTGCTGAGGTCAGAGACCCCAGCAGGCAGGTCAGTGGTTTACGCAGCGGCGAGCCAGTACCCCGAATTGAAGGGACTGCTCATGCGCAAGGCAAGGGGTGATACATCCAACAACTTGTCGGTTGGCATCTTCTCGCCGGACTCAGCGCTCATCTCGATACCGGCAATGGCAGGAGATTGTGCGGTGGTTCCGTTAGCCTCATTCGCCCGTTCTGCTTGGCTGGTGTGTGCAGAACGGGCTACAGAAAAGAATAGAAGCATCGGAAGGGTATTTTTCGGTCCCCCCAATAATCAGCGGTGTCACGAAAGATATCCAGCAACTGCTCGCGTGCTTCCTTGTCGAACTTGGTGTTCGCCGGAATATGCTCCAACACGGCGATAAAACCAGGTTGCGGGCCTGACTTGTGTACCGGATCGGTCATGCTGTCATACAGCGCGTCGAAGTTCTTGCCGACATGGGCTGGCAGCTTGAATTGCTGGCCAATCATGTCAAGCACGTCTTGCTTGGTCTGGGCGTCAGCCAGGTTGGCGTACAGGAAGTGATGACCCAGAGACTGGGCAGCTTCCTGCAAATCGGGCACCCGGAAGGCGCGTATCGACTGCACGATGTTGGTTCTGACTGTTCGAAGTGGCATTTCCATCCCCACATCTCTTTCTTAAAATAAAAAAATAGCTCTAAGGCACGATCTTGCGAAAGCTCGCATAGTGATCTGCCGTGTAATAACACGCATCTGGTGCAGTGGCCTGACCGCCGCACACAATTCGCCGAGTGCCCCGTCCGCGGGAGCGCGGTGTCTTTACGGTGTACTCGCGGTAATATCCTCGCTTCTGCATAGGCAGCAAGCGTTCCCGGTTACCAAAAATCACTCCGTCCTTTTCAAAAGGAAAAGGACCACCCTGACGGATCAGTTGGTAAGTCTCAACGCCTTGCGGAGGTAATTGACCCAATGAAACTGTTGCAGCAAAAGAGATGGACTCTTTTGCGTGCGTGCCTTGATTCATCAAGCTTAGAGCCAGCAAAACGCTGGTGAGCACTAACTTAAGTAACCCTCTGCGCAACATGAAACCTCTCAAGCGACTACGGGTTAACCCGGGAAACCTAAGCGGGTAGTGTCACGCATTTCGCTCGAAAAAGCAAGGCCTTGCCCAACTTTTGGGCAAGGCCTTTGATTTTGATTTTTCCGTAAGTGAATGCTAACTGTTGTGAAAACCTCACCGAACAGCGTTAGCGTCTGCCACGGTCAAGGCCGTCATGTTGACGATGCGGCGCACCGTGGTGCTGGCAGTGAGCACATGCACAGGTTTGGCTGCGCCCAACAGAACCGGGCCAATAGCGATGTTGCCGCCGGCCGCCGTTTTTAGCAGGTTGTAGGCAATATTGGCGGCATCGATGTTCGGCAGAACCAGCAAATTGGCATCGCCGTGCAAGGCACTATTGGGCATCAAGGCCATGCGAGCGGCTCCGTCAAGCGCCACATCACCGTGCATTTCACCATCCACCTCAAGCCACGGCGCCAGCGTTTGCAGCAGGATCAAAGTCTGGCGCATCTTCAGTGCGCTGGGCTCATTGCTGCTGCCGAAATTGGAATGGCTGAGCAGGGCCGCCTTGGGCCGAAGGCCAAAGCGCCGCATTTCTTCAGCTGCCATGATGGTGATCTTTGCCAATTCCGGCGCAGTGGGGTCATAGTTGACATGGGTGTCGACCAGGAATACTTGACGACCCGGCAACATGAGGCCGTTCATGCAGGCGTAGATGGGAACGTCGGGTGTCGCATCCACACCCGACGCCGCGCGTTTGCCAATGACCTGGTCGATGTATTGCAAATGCACGGAGGTGGTGCCCCATGTACCACAGATCAGTCCGTCCACGTCCCCCTTGTGAAGCAACATGGTGCCAATCAGCGTGAGGCGCCGGCGCATTTCGATCTTGGCCATTTGCGCTGTGACGCCTTTGCGCTCTGTCATCCGGTGGTAGGTTTGCCAGAAGTCGCGGTAGCGATGGTCCTGCTCCACATTGACCACGTTGTAGTCGACGCCCTGTTTTAGGCGCAGGCCAAATTTCTCCACGCGCTCGGCGATCACGCCCGGGCGACCAATCAGCGTGGGCAAGGCGATGTGTTCGTCCACAACGATCTGGGCGGCACGCAGGACCCGCTCGTCCTCGCCCTCTGCAAAAGCCACGCGTTTTTTGAGTGCCTTCTTTGCGGCAGTAAATATCGGCTTCATGATGGTGCCGGACGCGTAAACGAAACTTTGCAGCTTCTCTCGGTAAGCGTCCATGTCCGCAATGGGTCGCAAGGCCACGCCGCTGTCGGCAGCCGCCTGGGCCACAGCCGGCGCAATTTTCATCATCAACCGCGGGTCGAACGGCTTGGGAATCAGATAGTCTGGGCCAAACGCCAATTGTTCCCCGGAGTAGGCCGCTGCAACCACTTCACTTTGTTCGGCCTGCGCCAGATCGGCGATCGCATGCACGGCAGCGATTTCCATCTCCAGCGTGATGGTGGAGGCTCCGGCATCCAGTGCGCCACGAAATATGTACGGGAAACACAGAACGTTGTTGACCTGGTTGGGGTAGTCGGTGCGGCCAGTTGCCATGACGGCGTCGCTGCGCACCGCATGAACTTCCTCCGGCAAGATTTCGGGCGTGGGGTTCGCCAGCGCAAAAATCAGGGGCTTGGCAGCCATGGATTTCACCATGTCGGCCTTGAGCACACCTCCGGCCGACAGGCCCAAGAAGATATCCGCACCGGCGATGGCCTCGCGCAGGGTGCGCTGGCTGGTCCTTTGGGCGAAGACCGCCTTGTCGTCATCCATCAACTCCACGCGGCCCTCATAAACCAGGCCCGCCAGGTCAGTGACCCAAATGTTCTCGCGTGGAATGCCCAGCTTGACCAGCAAGCCCAGGCAAGCCAGTGCAGCCGCACCGGCGCCTGAAGTAACCAGTTTCACCGTTTTGGGGTCCTTGCCCACTACCTTTAAGCCATTCAGGATGGCGGCACCGACACAAATCGCCGTGCCGTGCTGGTCGTCATGGAAGACCGGAATCTTCATGCGCTCGCGCAGCTTGCGTTCAACATAAAAACAGTCCGGGGCCTTGATGTCTTCCAGATTGATGCCGCCAAACGTTGGCTCCAGCGATGCGATGATGTCGACCAATTTGTCAAGGTCGTGTTTCTCGTCGATTTCGAGGTCGAACACATCAATGCCGGCGAACTTCTTGAACAGAACGCCTTTGCCTTCCATGACGGGCTTGGAGGCAAGAGGCCCGATGTCGCCCAAGCCCAGCACGGCCGTGCCGTTGGTGATGACGGCTACCAGATTGCCGCGACTGGTGTACTTAAATGCGTTGTTGGGGTCCCTGACGATTTCTTCGCAAGGGGCCGCGACGCCAGGGGAATATGCCAACGCCAGATCGTGTTGGTTGACCAGTTGTTTGGTGGCTGCCACCGCGATCTTGCCCGGTGTCGGGAACTCGTGGTACTCCAGTGCCGCATGGCGCAACTGCGCTTTCTTTTCCGCGGAACTGGAAACAGGGCCCTTGGGAAAAATGGGTGTCTGATTTGGCATCTTGCATCCTCTGCGGGGCGGGACGATGCTGCGGAGCACGGCCCGGTGCCCTGTTATGGGCTTTGCATTGTAGACGTCGGCCCCCGACGTAGCGCTCGGATTCGGCCCGTAATTCCCACACGTTGATGCAGATACGGCATCGGTCTATTCCACAGCCGGTGTACCGCTGGACAGCGTCACCGACAGACCGCCCAATGCCTGTGAATGTGCAATCGTAATAAACAAGTGATGCGCGTCTGCGATGCGTCTCACGATGGACCACCCCAAGCCGCTGCCAACTTCCTCGCTACCGGTCACGCGGAAAAAGCGTTCGCCCAGCCGAGCGATGTCCGCCTCGGCCATTCCCGGCCCGTCGTCCTCCACACGAAGCAATACGCCCGCACCTTGCGCCCGCACCGTGATGAGGATGTTGGATGATGTGGGGCAATAACGCAAAGCGTTGTCGATCAGGTTGCGCACCAAAACGCTAACCAAAACGTCGTTGCAGGCAAACCCGCAAGGCACTGCCGCTTCCAACTCCAGAGACTGTCCTTTTGCGATGGCCTTGGGTGCTAGATCGGCAACCACCTGCCGAACCAGGGCACTCAGATCAACCGCCGCCATGGTGGGTCCCGCCGCAGCATCCAGGCGCGACACGGTCAGGAGCTGGTCGACCAGATGAATCGCCCGGTCACAGCCCAGCAAGGTGTTGTTCAGCGCGCGCCGGCGTTGTGCATCATCGGTCTCTCCCAGGGCCACTTGCGCCTGCGCCCGAATGGCGGCAATCGGCGTACGCAATTCGTGGGACGCGTCGGCGGTGAATCGGCGCTCGGATTCGAGCAGCCGTGCAATGCGCTCAAACAGACCGTTGAGGGCTTGCACCATGGGGGCAATTTCTGCGGGGGCACCTCCCAGTGGCAAAGGTTCCAGTGCGTCCGGGCGGCGCTGGGCCAGCGTCAGTCCAAGCAGACGCATGGGCGCGACGCTTCGCAAAATAGCCCACCACAGGCCAACCGCCAACAGCGGCAAAGCCATCAGCATGGGCAGCAGCGTGCTGCGCAGCACGGCCCACAAAATACTGTCCCGTGACCGCGATTCTTCACCGACAAAAACTTCTACATCGCGCTCGGGACCATAGGCTGAAAAAACCCGCCATTCCACACCAGCAATGACCATATTGTCGAAGCCTGCTTTGAAAGTACGACCCGTTCCGGCCATTGCATGGGTCGGGGCGTTGGCAGATCGCACGGTCAATTGCCCCTCGTGGAATACCTGGAACACCACTTTAGGAGCGTAACGGTGCAACGACGGTGCATCCACCCCATGTTCTTGTTCATCCATTTCCTCCGCGTGCTGCACTACTAGAATGGCGGCCGCTTGGGCGAGGTGCCCGTCGAGCAGCTCATCCAATTCATGGCGGGCGTCGATCCAGACCAGGCAGGCCGTTACCACCCAGGTCACAGAGACGACCCCCAGGACCAGAACCAGCAAACGGCGTTGCAACGAATGGGGCTTGGCGTTCACTGGATTGGTGCTTCCCGCAACAGCATATACCCGACCCCACGCACCGTATGGATGAGTGCGCCCCCCAGCTTGCGGCGCAAATTGTGGATGTGCACTTCAATGGCATTGCTTTCCACCTCTTGTCCCCAACTGTAAAGCTGTTGTTCGAGTTGCTCGCGTGACATCACCCGCCCGGCGCTCAGCATGAAGGCCTGCAACAAATCGAATTCCCGGGTGGACAAGGCCACCGGCTGGTTACCTTGTCGTACGGTCCGCGCTGCCGGGTCGAGGACCACATCCTGGGCCTTCAGGCACTCTTGTGATTGGCCGTGGGAGCGGCGAACCAAGGCGCGCAGCCGGGCGGCCAGTTCGTGCAGGTCGACTGGTTTAACCACATAGTCATCGGCGCCGGTGTCAAGACCGAGAACCCGCTGTGGTACCGTGTCACGTGCGGTCAACACCAGAACGGGTGTTGTCAAGCCTACCTTGCGGATGGACGCCAACACCTGGAGGCCGTCTTTGCGGGGCAAACCCAGATCCAGGACGGCGGCCGTATAACTTTGGGCCCGGAGTTCCCGTTCGGCAGCCTCGCCATCACGCACCCAATCAACCTGAAAACCCAGCTGGCGCAAACCGGCCCGTAAGCCGTCCCCCAGCAAAACGTCGTCTTCGGCAAGCAAAATGCGCATGGTCTGATTATCAGTGGTGGGTCGTACTGGTGACCGCGGCCCGGTCGGAAGCGGATGGTGAGTCGCGCCATTGCCAATACCAAAATGCCAGCACAGAAACCAACAAAACCACCGCAATACTGCGCCAGGTGCTGCGAATGCCCTGCGAAGATGGTGCCTTCTTGTGACCGCTGACCATGGAGCGCGGCAGGTTCTCCCGGTGCAACCAGCTGGATGCCACCACGGCGGCAATGTGAAGACACACCAACACCAGCATGCCTTCGGCTATTGCGTCGTGTAATTCTTCAGCCCACTCACCAGCGAGGTCGTTGTAGGTCATCCAACCTGTTGTCGCAATGGCGGCAGCCAAGGCCAACATGCCGAGGATCGCCCATGCGCCGGCAGGGTTGTGCCCGGTGTGGTGTTCCGGTTCCGCACTGGGAAGGGAACGCAAATAACGCGTGACAGCTTGGGGTCCTTTTACAAACGATGAGAACCGTGCGTGGCGGGTACCGATGAAGCCCCACACAATGCGAAATGCCACCAGGCCAGCCAAGGTGTAACCCAGCGTGACGTGTAACAGCCGCCAGGACTCGCCCTCGGCCGTTGCGTAAGCGCCCGCGAAACACAGCGCCAACAACCAGTGAAATACGCGCACCGGCGCATCCCAAATCAGAACCGTACTGTCGCGCGTGGCGGTATTTGCCGATGCCTGGGTCTCATTACTTGGGTGTGCGGATGTGGCGTTCATCAAAGTCTCCGGAGTCAGCTTGGGTATGGAAGGCCGCGCAACTCCATTCGCGGCCATGGGTTTGGGTGAAGAACTCGTGTCCCCGAGCAGAGACCGGCGTGACGCCAGACCAGGAGCCATACACGTAGAGCAACTCCAGCGCTGTGGCAGCCTGCACCGAAGCCGTCATGGCAGAGAGAGCCAAAACGGCAATGCAAGCAGCGCCGACCATTCGAGGAGATTTGAACATGGACAACATCGTGTGGACTCCGTGGCCACAATGATGCTTGCCCAAACTTAGGACTTTCTTAAGGTCCGTGTGCCATCACGTCGTGCAGACAGGTTTCTCCCAAAATCTTGCAGCCGCGGATTCAAGTACGAAGTGCAACGTTCAGCCAGAGGTTGGGCCAAGAGTGAATAGGATGGACTCTTTGCGAACAGCCAGTCTCAATGA
>ERZ724527.115-NODE-115-length-38533-cov-4.340818_pt1 | contig 38533 bp, 39 predicted proteins | sample MGYA00376060_ERZ724527 | MGnify/ENA primary metagenome ERZ724527 (study PRJEB28724, sample SAMN07190886) | activated sludge metagenome | isolation source: activated sludge of sewage treatment plant in Hong Hong | place: USA: Christiansburg, Virginia | collected...
GACTTCGAGTGGGCTCGCAAATTCGAGCAAGAACTTGAAATGCATCGGGTGGAACACGAGTCATCGCTGAAGGATAGGTCAGTAGTAATGAGTGCGTATCGAATTTCTCAGGAGAAAGTTAACAAAGCGATAGCTGAGCTGTCAGAGTTGGAGAAGAGCATCAAGTCTAAAGAGCAGCAGATTGAGCAGTTTGAGGCAGATGAGGAACGGTATAGGAAGAATGCTATTATGGTGGAGCAGTATGCGAGCTTGGAGAATTACAAGCTTCGAATGGTGACGGATTACCAACAGAAGGGCTAGCTATGCCAGAGAATGTCTCGTGACCGAATTCAGGAACTCGTTGAGGTTAGGGCCAACATTGCAAAGATTGACGAGGAGTTAAAAGATGTCATTGCAAAGAATTATGAGCAGAAGGCTTTCTTAAGAGCTGGCCTTCAATAAAGAGAACACGACCAAGAAGCATCTGAAGCATCAAGCAGAATAGACGACGATATCTCAGACTCCGAGGAATTGGCGAAGTATAACGGCGACAGCTAATACCTCCCTCCTCTCGAGAGTAGATGGCTGAGAATCAAGAAAAATTTAGACAAGCACCTTTTCTAACAACAACCAAAGCGCTTGAGTAGCTACGAAGATGCCTACATGAATGTTGCGAGGCACTCTCGCAAACCGACAGATTAATTCAAATAGTTCGATGAGGAGAGTAACGTTCGGAACTCTATCCTGCTCAAACCAAATAGCCTCAATCAAATTAAAAACAAACACGGCAAGCTCAAAGGCTAGGCTTATTAACAAAGGCTTCCAAGCTCAGTGAGAAGACATCAGAGGAGGAGTTCAAATACACTTCGGATGGAAAATGTTGGAGGCAGGGAAGATGCAGGCGTCAGAAGAGCCACGAGGGTAAACAGTGAACTACTGCCTTTGGTAGCACACAATAAATCCAGCATATATGCGACACCGAAGAACATAAACGGCAAGTACCCAAGATAGCATATACCAAAAGCTCCAAAGCTCATGGGAAGCGAGGAATCATAATTTGAGTTAGTTTCGGTGGGAGAGAGCGAAGATGACCCAGACTTTAATTACGTGGAGGTGGAGCTGACCAAGATGTAATTGGAAACCCTCAATAAGGCCCGTAAAAAATGACTGTTTCTGTCTTTCCAAACATGCAATTAATGAACTGGTCAGTCGAGTAAACTCAGAACCTTGGAATAAATGACCTCTCCGTATCGATCCGCCAGACTGAGTTGTTTCATGAATTTGAGATAGGTGCTTTGCTTGCTGATTACCGAGAGGGTGCTAAACTTGATTTGTTTAGTTCTTGCGTTTTGTGGCCTTGAGTAGCTGAGAATATAGTTGCATTCCCAACTCTCCTCGTGCTCTTGCAGTGTGAAGTAGTACGAGCTTAGCAGATCGCCAGTCTCCAGTGCTACCAGATCGATGATATTATCGTACTAGGCTCCATTGTGGGCGTCTCTGAACATTCTCGGAACCATCATTACTCCAGTCTTGAGGTTGATCAGATTGTTGCCTTCCATAAAGGAACTGGGTTTGTAGTTGAACTCAACCAGCTGATTTTCCAATGGGTTGAAAGTTAAGAATTTCACTCGGTAATCGGCATTTACAGCAATGATATACTGCCCGTTACTGACCTACTGGATGGTTTGGACTACCACTTTATCTTTGAATACCTCGTTCTCGAGTCTGTAAATTTGCTCCTTGAAGCTATTTCGTATGTTGTAGAAACGAACTGTCCACCGATTGCCTGCCTCTGGGTACTGCCCAAAGACGGCTATCGTGTCCCTATCGTTGACAGTTTGGATGAGGAACTCCGTACCCTGAATGGTCTTGTCAGTATAATTCTCTGCTATTTTCCCATCGATGCGCCCGTAGTAGTGAAGCACAATGTTATTAGTGAACTACTTCTTTAACAGAAAGCTGCCGTTCTCCTTGAATACCAACAATTCATTTGTGTAGATATTCTCGGCCTATTGCTTATTGTTCTGAGGACGAAGTGCCATCGATGCGAGAACCCTAGCTTGGAGACCAGTGCTAGTGTCTATGATAATCAGTGTTCCATTGTCAAGTGTACACACTAACTCGTTATTAGTCAGTGCTTTTGCTTGGATCACAAGACCGTCCAACTTCATGGAGCTGATGACTTTATAGTCGTGGAGATCGTAGTAGAGGACTTGACGGCTCTTCATAAACAGCATCACGCGTCTCCTACACATAGGCGCCATCTTCAGCAAGGTTTACTCTCCTTCGAGATTCACGGTATGTCCCTCCTCAATTATCCTGCTAAACATTTAATCTAAATGATTACCAAGCCCAAGCTACCTGGCAAAGCCACCACGAAACAAGCAATTTAAACAATAATTTGCGGCTATTGATCAAGCAAAGCAGGTGGCTCTCTCGACGTTCCAAGCCTTCTTGTCCTGCCTTCCGGCATTGTGACCAGCCCACTGGATGCGATCTCCAATGGTGAAGTCGTAGTCGGGCTTGTTGGCCTGCAGCTTTGTGCAACCTCCGATGTAGAGGGTATGTTGTTCTCCGTTGCGACCAGCGGCAACGACCTTTCCGCCAGACACTGTGGTAATGGTACCAGATTCTTCGCGAGACTCAGACTTTCCGCACCCGAAGTCACCGTGTTCACCGTGACCCTTGAGACCCCATCTAACTGTGAAGGGATAGAGAGTAGCGGCATTGACTCCAGCAGTAAGAGAGTTAGAGATGTAGTGAGTAAGATCTCCCTCAAGTTCGCGTGGGCGAGCACCAGCACCAGCAGCATAGACTCCAGTAGCTCCTCCGGAACCAACATATGATCCAGGACGAGTTCCAGCGGTACCCTTAGAACCAGCCTTAGCACCGTGTGTGTGGTGAGTATGAGTCTTCTTTCCGATTCCGAAGTCTCCAGTACCTGGGATAGAGTAAGGGAGAACGGTGGATCCTCCTTGCCTCTTAATCTGTTCGTTGACGGCAATATCAGCAATTTCCTTCTCGGAGCGAGCCTTCTCAAGAGCAGACTTGGCATCGTTCAACTGGGTGAGGGAGTCCAGATACTTGGACTTGAGGGCATCGAGGACACCCTTGAGCTGGTTGTACCTGTCGTTGGCATCGTTTCCGTCGTTGTAGGCCTGGACAAGAGCGTTGTTGTAAGCGGGGACCTGGCTCAACAGGTTGTTGAGGGTGGTGGAGCTGTAAGTGATGGACTGGACAATGGTAGTAGATTGAGCAGACAGACCGTCCTTGTTCTTCTGGGCGTTGTTAATGGCAATTTCAATCTCAGAAAGCTTGGCCTTCAGGTTGGCAATGGTGTTGGTGGCATCAGAGATGTCTCGGCTGATCTTGTCAATGTTGGCATTGGCAGCATCAAGAGCGGCTTGGCCAGCAGCAATCTGTCCGTTGAGTCCTTCAATCTGACCCTTAAAGAGTCGGATCTGAGCACCTCCAGTGACGTTGATGGTCTTGAAGTAGTCGGACCTGTTCTTGGCATCAGCACGTTGATTACGGAGCCTGTCAAGTTGGACAAGAAGAGCGGCAATCTGAGCATCGAAGTTAGCGATGTCAGCATCAGCAGCAGCGACATAGGGACCAGAGTTGTCAATGTCAACTTGGATGGCAGCGATCTTTCCGTTAAGGTCATTAACCTTGTTGCGGAGAGCGTCAAGGTTGTTCAAAGCGTCTCTCCTGGCCTGCCTGGCAGCGTCAAGAGCAGCGGGGTAGTTGCTGAGACGAGCAGTAATGGAGTCAAGGTTAGCCTGAGTGGTAGCCTTGCTGGTGTAAGCAGCATCGATGGGACCCTGAGCATTAGCGAGATCACCGTTGACCTTGCCGAGGTTAGTCTGGAGGGTGGTAATCTGGGTCCTGACGGTCTCAACGTTGGAGGTCAGAGTCTTGTTGGCGTTCTCAGCGGCGACGACCTTCTGTTGGGCAGTGCGCTGGTCAGCGATGGCCTGGTTAACAGCCTGAGTGGCAGAGGGGATATCGGCCTGGACTCCGTTGACGTTAGCGGTCAACTGTTGGATAATAGACAGGAGGTTAGCAACGGCCTTGTTGGCGTTGATCTGACGTTGGAAGACTGCCTGGCTGCGGACGTCCTCAGTGGTGGTGGTGTAAGTATCCCTGGTGGTGACAACATCGTAGTTGTAGTTCTGGATCTGAGTTGGGAGGTTGGAGGGGATATAGTTAGCGGAAGGACCAGTGGGGAAGCTCTGGGTGGGGAAGGGGGTGCTGGGACCAGTGGGATATCCAGGGGTATAACCAGCGGGAATGGGACCGACTTCGACCTTGTTGGAAGTGGTTGTGACGGTGGTCGAAGAAGTGGTAGCTCCTCCAATAATGGTGGTAGTGGTGGCTCCGGTAGCACCGGCAGTTGTTCCAGTGGTGGCAGTTGTGGTGGTAGTAGTGGATCCAGTGGTGGCTCCGGCGGCTCCAGCGGTAGCGGCAATAACACCAGTTGGGTTGAAGCTGCTCAACCAAGATGGGACTCCAGCAGTAGCACCAGCGAGACTGCCGTCACTAACAGTGACCTTGACAGAACCACTTCCCGATGAAGAGACAACGCGGCCGTTGGCATTGACGTTAATGACGATGGTCTTGGTGTCGTAGTTGCCCTCATCATCGTATGTCCTGACAGTAATTGGGAATGAGCCGGTAGTGCGAGGAATACCAGCAATGACGGCACCCTGGTTGCGAAGACCAGCGGGGAGTCCTTGAACATCGAAAGCGTATCGTCCAGATCCACCGTTGGCGGAGAGGACGTAGTTGAATGGCTTGTCAGCATCGGCGTGAAGGGACTGCTCACAGACGAGCGAGACCTTGGCGGCAGTGGCGAGGGCTATGACCAACGCAACCGCTAGAATCTTGAAGTTCATGAATATTAATGTGTTAAAAGCCCCGTTTATTTAACTTTTATAATGGCTTCTAATTAGTATCTGCGGGGGCAAGATAATGTTTTCCAGCGAGCTTCAAACTGGGAGCCGTAGCGGCAAGCCGTCACCTGACCCTTCGAGATGGATTGGACTTTCATTGACTTGGAACTTAAATTTGCAAAGACTGGCGCACGAGAAGAATGCTGTTGAGGTAAATGACTTCCACCATGAGCTCTCTACAACACCTTGCCTTCTCATTCACCATAGTGTATAAAATTCGGACTACAGCGAGAACAAATTTAAAAGGCGGAGCCATGCCACACAAGCATCCGCTACACTCACAATTAAAGAACTTCTAGTCTACTTGACTGCCCTCTCTGAGTCTACAATCCAATTTACAAGACGACTACCCACACTGTTGCAGTTGGTACTTTGGTCGAAGATGTTCGAAGGTGGCTGAGCCGTTCGCTATGCAAATAACAACCTCCCGTCAAATGGTTTCCACCTAGTACAGTTCTGAAGACTTTGAATCTATTCTTTTGCGACTGGAATTCGTAAACTTTCAACACTGAAACCAGCGCAGATGTAGAAAGTTCACCATTTGAGTGACTTCAGCTTCATCAACCAGCAACATCTCCACTTGGAGAGATGGCCACGAAGCGACGGGGACAGACAGCTTCTGAATCTACTGTCTACCGAAAAGAGCGGTACTCAAACTGATTATCGATTCGGAGGTTTGATTGTGCGAAGGAAGATGCCAAGCAAACTATTGCTCTTCTATTCGCCACGATGAGTGAACTGCACAAACAGCTTTACCTTTGCAACGGGATTTCGACAATAGAAGCTCGTATTCCGAACTTGAATTTCTTTCCATAAATTATTCCGCGATGGCTTTAATTTTCTCAACAGTAGTGTAAATGGCTGATGCACCGCCTCCTTCGGCATCGTTGGAAGTTAACTATAAGGTGTTATCCCCTTGTGCTTCGCATTTAATGCCAACTGCTTTTCATTTTTAAAACGAGATTGCCGGCATATCAAATATCCTTCTGTTCAACAGAATGGCCCGAAACAATCCTAAATGAGGGTATCAACTCACCTCTCATAAATTAAACAAATGACCTTCTTTCATCAAGTACTCTCCGCAGGTGCTACTGACGCTCCCTTCACGGTCCCTATTGCTTCCACAATCATCGTGGTTTGCTCTCTCCTGGGCATCATCTGGGCCGTTGTGAACTACGTGTTCATCAGGGCGATTGATTTGTCCTATCCAGCTCGAACTCCACTCGGCATTACTGAGGAGCAGCACATCAAGCTTATCGACTTGGGAGATAAGATTGCTATGGTAAGGCATTAACTTATTCAGGGCGCCAAGGAATTCCTCACACAAGAATATCTCGTGTGTTTCATCTTCGTCGCTATCATGGCCGTCATCATCTTCGTCGCTATCGAACAGATGCACACAGCTTACACGGCCTTTGCCTTCCTGCTGGGCGCCATCACTTCGATGGTTTGCGGAGCAGTCGGCATGATGATTGCAACATTCACCAACTATCGCGTAACGTACTGCGCAAAAAGATCGTTGGCCGACGCATTCAGAACAGCATACCAGGGAGGATGTGTTATGGGCTTCGCTTTAGTTTCAATCGGACTGTTAAGTAAGAGCGATTCTATATTTAGCGCTCCTCATCCTCATTCTTTTCTACGTTAAGCTCATGGGCCTCGGTTACTGGGCTGGTTCGCCGACCAGTTACTATCTACATCTCTTCGAGTCCATTGCTGGTTTTGGACTGGGTGGATCAACCGTCGCTTTGTTCGGAAGGGTCGGAGGAGGTATCTATACCAAGGCAGCCGATGTTGGAGCCGATCTTGTGGGAAAAGTGGAGGTTGGCTTGGCTGAGGATAGTCCTTACAACCCAGCTACCATTGCTGACAATGTAGGCGATAATGTCGGAGATATTGCCGGCATGGGAGCTGATCTCTTCGGTTCTTTTGCTGAATCGACCTGCGCTGCTCTCGTCATTTCATCCAACACCTTATTCGCAACAAACGCTGCAGGAGCTGCCAACAACGTGGTCGCTCTCCAAAATCTTATGTTCCCAATGACTATGATCGCCTTCGGAATCGTAGTGTGTCTTTTGACAAGCATCATCGGCATTTACTGCTTCAATGTGAGCGAACCAGACAAAGTCGAGTGGACTCTGAAGTGCCAAATCATCATCTCAACCGTGCTCCTCATTATTTTGGTGTATTGTGCTGCCATCAACAGTTACCCAGCCACCTTCATTCTCTCTGATGTTAGCAGGACAAACGTACTGACGCCAATGAGGCCTTACATATGTGCCTTAATGGGTTTGGTATCTGGAATGCTGATAGGAGGTGTTACTGAATATATGACAAGCCACAGTTACAATCCAGTTCGAGAAGTCGCAGAAAGTTCCCGGTCGGGTGCTGGAACCAACATCATCTATGGTCTAGCTCTGGGATATCTCTCTACAATCATTCCGGTGCTGCTTATCGCTTTCACCGCTTATCTGTCCAGTTCAATTATGGGCTATTACGGTGTCGCTTTAGCTGCTTTGGGAATGCTTGCAAACTTACCAGTGTCACTTGCTCTTGACGGTTATGGACCAATCTCTGACAATGCTGGAGGTATCGCTGAGATGGCTGAAATGGGTCATGAAGTGAGAGAACGAACTGATTGCCTCGATGCCGCAGGTAACACCACTGCTGCTATTGGAAAAGGATTTGCTATCGGTAGCGCTGCTCTCGTAGCATTATCTCTCTTTGGTGGTTTCCTTCACAATTCTGGACTCACCCAAAGTCGACATCCACTGACTTTGACTGATCCTCTGGTGTTCGCTGGACTGTTGGTGGGTGCTATGCTCCCATATGCATTTTCAGCATTCACCATGAAATCAGTTGGAAAAGCAGCATTGCAGATGGTGGAAGAAATCAAGAGACAGATCCGCGAGCAGCCAGGTATTCTGAATGGTTCAGTTGAACCAGACTACAAAGCCTGCATTAGAATATCCACACATGCATCTCTGGTCGAGATGATTATCCCTGCCTGCCTGGTACATACTCTGTCTTATTTAGGTCATTCTATCTCCCATGGTCGTAGGTATTGTGTTCGGGCCAAGGGCAGTTGCTGGACTACTCCTTGGTGCTATTGTTTCTGGAGTGCAACTCGCTATTTCAGCCGCCAACACTGGTGGAGCTTGGGATAACGCTAAGAAATACATCGAGGGTGGCAACCTGCTCGATTAAAATGGTCGAGTGATTGGAAAGGGGTCCGACGTTCACAAGGCTGCAGTGGTTGGAGACACAGTCGGAGATCCCTTGAAAGACACTAGCGGCCCAAGTCTTAACATCCTCATCAAGCTCATGGCCATCATCTCGCTGGTCTTTGCTGGTCTGTTCAAGCGGTTGCACCACAGGGGTTGATAACATAGTTGTGTTTAGATCCATTGCTATCAAGATTCAATATTGACTATACAATGGATCCTGGGCAGAGAAGAGTTTTGTTTTCCTCGGAAAGAAATCCTATGGAGCCCTCTAAAAAATAAGAGAAGTACTAAAGAAGGCATTCACCTGTGACAAAACTAGCAAAAATTGGGGCGATCCGGGGATTGAACCCGGGACCTCTTGTACCCAAAACAAGAATCATACCACTAGACCAATCGCCCATGACACCTGCTGAGTGCCTGCGTAGTTTTTATACTCAATTCGACGATATCGGCTGCCGTCGTAGGGAAGTCTTGGAAGCTACACAAGTATATAAAAATCAGTAGTCCTACTCAACATTCTCATCGACTGCAGTTTCGTACTCCTCGTCGGACTGTTTGCTGTGAAGTTGGGTACTCCGGCTGAATTTCTGCATAATGCTGCTGGTGCGTATCCGCTCGTTCTCAATTACCAGCTACTGATGCTTTTTTCTGAGATGCTGGTATTTTGACAGTTCTGTTCGGATTTTCTAACCATCACCACGGTTCAACTTCGAAACGATGAAGTTGTTGTAACTCAAAGTATCGATCGTGGACTGAAGGCGGAGCTACGAATTGCTCCTATCTTGCTCAAGCTTTGATCTCAGAAGGTTCAGATCCTGCTGGCACTTGCTCTCTAAACTCAGCATCAACTCTGCAAACCTTTCTTTGATCTCTTCGAGCTGCTTTTTGAGCTAGCGTTGAAGTCCAGGCAAGCGTTCGACCGGTGTAGTTGTTTTGACTTGCTGGCGAAGTTTATTCAGCTGTGCGACGGTCTGCCGTCCTGACGGACTCTACATGTACTCATCGCAGAAGCTGCTGAAGGTACTGTTCAGAGCTCGAAGTCGATTTTAAAGCTCAAAGGTATTCTCACCCATTACGTTTATCTTCGCTTGCAGCAAATTCAGCATCAGAGTGAATTTCTCCGAATCGGTGACGCTTCGCTTACTTGCTGCTTCGATGAGTGCATTGGGCGGCTCCGGTACAACAGGCTTGACCACTTTTTCGTTTGTACGTGACAAATTCTTTTGTTTACGGTCTTTCAGGTATTCGTATATGCTTGAGTTCATTCTCGACGATGCCCTGCTTGCAGTAGTCTCTCGGTTGTCGAGGCTCTGTGACTTAAAATGCTTCATAGTGGACTTTCGTATTAATTTATATCGCATGATCAAAGGATGAGGAGAAGGAGAACACTGACGAAGCAGAAAAGCCTTGTTGCTGCCTTTATCTGTAAGGTAATGTGGCTGGGAGGGTATTGAGTCTGCTTTTCGAGGCAGACCACCGTACTGTTCAAGGCTGGGTTTGGATCTCGGTTTCCAACCAGGACGCAGAGGTTATACGACTGAAGGGGTTGTAGATTACTAAATACGAGGGTGTTCGGGCCGAATTGGGATGGGTTTAGCCTTACCAGTGCAACTGGAATTGAGTTCATATAGTCGAGACCAAGAAAGACTTGTTGTGTAGTTGGAGATGCCTGAGAGGAGTTTGCAACAACTAGAACTCCGTAGAGCACGCCGGGTGCGCTGATATCAACCACGAATGTCAGCTCATTGATGTTGTAGGAACTCAGATAAACTGAATTTACCTGGGGCGTTGTTGTGATTGGACCTAGTTGTATTACGTAAGGCTGCTGTAGGATGAGAGACTTCACTCGAGATTGAAGTCGTTACGGTCGAATGTAGAGGTTGTTGGCGAGAGACATTGGTGTTGGAGACTCGTCTGTTGAATTCGATTATTGTCCAATCATAATCTTGGTTGCAGTTTGGCTATTGTACTCGGGATTAATAGTCAGGGTTCCAATCGCAACGCTGAGCACATACGACAGAGATTGCCTGAAAGCCCATTTGTCGGTATCTGCAATTGCGCTACTAAAGGTAAATGTCAGCTAGCATACAGGATCGAATACGGCAGACCAAAAGGTGAGGTTGTTGAGTAGCATAAACGTACCATTTGTAAGCATCACGTAGAGACCAACCTGGTACGATATGTTAGGACTTAGCCCAGCGGCTACTACAGACATGTTGATACTGATGGTTGAGTATTGGAAGTAGATTTGTTTGGTACGCGTACTTGTTGGTAGCAGTGACATCACAGTTTGGTCAATGTTGCTTTGGTTTAGTCTTGGTGGAAGCAATGAATTGTTGAGCGAGAGAAGGAGCATTCCTGATGCGACACTATCTAAACTGACATTGAAGGATGCTGTTGTCTTTGTTGTGGAGTTAAGGCCGAACACCGAAGCTGGGAGTGCTGTGGTAGTTGAAGCGACAGTATACTTTAGTGAGGTGGTCGTAAGCTGGTAATTTGGTTGATTGATACCTGACAGTTGGAATAGGAGTGTGCCTGAGACAGTGCGATTACAAAGGGAGAACATTTGGAGAGTTGTGTTGCGCAGGAACTGCAAGCTATATAGTGGGGTTGTCATATTGTCGTAAACGTCTACGACAATATTCGTGTCTGGAGGATATTACAACTGTACTTGCACCATCGTAGAACATCCGATCGCAGGTACTTGCAGTGGAGTCTGCAGCGAGACTACAGAAATAGATGTAAGAACAGGAACGATATTGACGATTGTCCTTTTGACAGGAGTGTAGTAGAGCGGAGTCAAATCTCCATGGATCTGCCAATTGATGGTGAATGTGCCGGTCTGCCCTTTAGGTGACGATATCCTGACCAAAGAATGAGAAGATCCAGGTTCAAGGATAAGTAGGTATGGATCAAAGGCAAATGGTCCGAACCCCCTTGCCTTAACCTGAAGAATGAGAGGTTGGGTCACCAGCACGGGAATGTTGAAAGTAGTCCCTTAGTTCATCGTGATGCTTTGCTCATTGTTGAATTTGATGTAGGGGCCAAGCGGCACAAACTGCATACTGTAGAACTCAAGATTAGAGTAAGTCCGGGCCACGACAATATCATTGAGAGTGTCAAATATCTCAACGTGGTAGGCCGATACAATTGATTAGTCGATGGGATTACTGAGCCCGAACAAGACTAGTTGAATAAGACCTGCTGGTATCTTCTGGATACCGATAGGCACGATCTGAATACGGTTGTTGTAGCTGATTTGGCAAGCTGCTTGGAATTGAGGTGAACTGCAAGACACTGTAGCATTCAGCTACAGCTCGTAGATATAATTGGGAAACACAATGTAGACTGACATTGTGGAACAAGTGATTGGAAGTGGGCTGTAGAATTCGATAGTATAGGTTCCTGTCAGCCGAATGTTCAGGTTCGATGACTGGAGGCTGTTAAAGGTGAGTGTTGACGCTGCTATCCAAGGAGACATTCCCGTTAGAGTTACGGCAGACTCTGTGTAGTAGCTAGCTGCCATCTTTTTTACGCCAATCACCAACACATCTGTCGGACGGTTGACGTTGACAACTCCAACTATCTTGAGAGTCATTGGGGTTCCAGAAAATACACGATACTGACCGATGTAGAGCTGTACCTCCATAAAGTTTATGCGTTGGCATGTGGCCTTGCTTTATTTGCCAAGCGCATCTGTGAACAAGCAAGTGAGTCCAGGTCCGAGAATGCTGTCAAACTCGTATGGGAACCGGATAAAAAGGATATCCTGGGATGTGATATCGTAGGTCGGGAGGTAGGAGAAGGTGTATTGCGCCTGCGAACCAACAGTAATTGGAGAGAGTGACCATTGCACTAATGTCCTGGTTTCGCAGCTTTGCTGAACATGAAGTGGTTGGCTGTAGCCATCAGCAATGACTTGATAGTTGCAAGTAATGGACACATAGAACAAATTTGTAGTGCCCTGGAATGGATTGCTTACGTTGCCGATGTTAACCGTAATAGGAACATTGGGTTGAATTCCGTTGGAGAGCACTATTCTGATAGTGATGTTGCTGATGATGCTGCAGCTGCTGTATCCAAATTGCTGCAAGCTGCAGATGGGACTGCCGAGGGTAACAAACTCACCAGGAAAGTTGAGTTCCAAAGCCGATTTGGCAGGAACAATTCGAGGTACGATGATGGCGAAGCTATAGTCAGCTTTTATTAAGGCATTTTGGGGATAGAAATTGATGGACATGTTCAGAGAAGATTTTGAGAGCTGACTGGTAAAACTGACAGTTAAGCTGGTCACTGTCGCTGCAAACACAATAGTAGTGGGGGTCGTTTGCAGAAAGGTCAATCCAAAACCTGTCGCTTTATTGAGGTTGGGGTTGAACACTCCGAAGATGCTGACTAAATAATGCCTACCTGCTGATAGAGTCACATCGTTGACAACGACACGAGTGCTCTCCACTGAAGGTATAGGGTTTCCTGTGAAGTTGCTGGTTGCCCAGGCAGCAGATCCATTGAGGGAGTAGACTGCAGGAAAGTTGATAACGAGGCTGCCAAGAGGAGTATCGGCAATGGGACTGATAGTAAAGTTGTAGATGACTCCGACATCCTGCTTAGAGTACGATGAAAGTACAACAGAAGTGGGCAGATTGTTCTGCTGGTTAATATTGAGTGTGTAGGTATAGTGGTTGGTGATGGTGCTGTTAGAAACGTAGACATGTAGAACGGAAGTAGCAGGAGATATGTAGGGTATGAGCCGAGACACCGTCAAGTTATCCATCGACGTTGGTAGGGTGTCTTCGACCAAAAGGGAGTACCTATACAGAGGATTTGAAGTTAGCTTCTGAACTGCATTGACGAATAGGTTGGATGACACGCTGTTCACAAACGAGTCTGTTGCAACCAATAAATCTGTGGGGTTGGTAACACTAAAACAAGAGGAAATGACCACATCTAAAGCAACTCCATAGCTACAAGAAAGCTGTCCACAGTTGATAATCGTATTGGTGCTTGATACAGTTTTTGTTGAGACCTGCCTCATTTCAACTGAGCCAACTTCTGGTAAGGTTCTGTACTATCGAAAGGTGTATGTATTGCTGCCGCTTCGAGTGATTCCGGATATTACCAGCTGATTGATAGTGCCACTGGCAAGAGTCAGGTTGGTGAGCTCCAAAACAGTGCTGGTTATGAATGAGCAGCCAGCTGGATAATTATTGAGAGTGCAATCAACAGCAGTATTAAGATAGTTTCCCGTGCCGAAGTCAAAGGAGACTGACCCAGGAGTGATTCCAGTCGAGTTGAACGACAGAGATATAAGATTACCTGTGACCGTTAGACTTTGGAATTGGGTGCTTGGAGCTGATACTACGACCATATCAGAGTAGGATACACTTCCAATGATAACTTCCACGAGGTAGCTTCCATTCGTAATCGGGTTGGTGATGCCGGCTGAGAGTATAACAGTTGTGGCTGTGGTGATGTTTTGAGTGAGAGTTATTGCGAGAGTCCATTGATCGGGGGAGCTAGTGCCGAGGATTGTATATGCTCCGCCGACAGTGGCGACTATACTTGATGGCGTCAGTAACCAATCTTGTGAAAACTTGAATTGGATGTTGTTGGAAGCGGGGACTGCTGGAACGCTAAAGGTGAGAGTCGTTAAACTTCCAACAAAGCTATTGGTTGAAGTTACAGTATAGGGTCTATTCAGGTCAGCAGGTGCCAATGAGCTGATTGCGGTGATGCAGGTCGACTCATCAAACATGTACATACTGTTTCGGAGGCGCAGGCTCAACCTGAATGGCGATGTGGTTCCAATGATGTACGGATTTTGAAGTCTGAGGCGATATCTCATTGTGGATGTGCTGTTCTGAATGCTCATTAAGAAGGTTCGATCTCCTTGGAAAGAAAGCACATTACCGTCGTACCCGTAGTAGAAGAGGGTGTTTGGCGAGCCTGTATTGTACCGTGCAAAGTATTCAGGCACAATAATTTATAGCTCGCTTGAGGCAAGAGCTTGATACAGCGCAGTAATGGTAAAGTCGTAGTCAACGACCTTATATTGACTATTGGAGCCAAGCCAAGAAGATGGAAGCATGCTGCACTGAAGCGGAGCTGCTGAGAAAGTCGGATTCTTAACAGCTCCTCGTACGAGTAGGTAGGTTCCCTTGAAAAGAGTTGCTGGAAGGTCTGCAATAGCATCGACTGAGTAGGGGTTGCGCATTCCAAAGTTGATGCTGTATTCTTGGCTGGCATCGATGCTGCTGTACTGTTGCTGGAGCACACTAATATTGTAGGATGTTCCTAGCGACATCTCAAACGAAACTGAGTATGGGTATGATTGTCTGGTCTTGAACCGAAGTGAGTAGCTAGCATTCATACCGGCCACTCCGTTGCTGGTTGATAGTTCAATGTACAAAAAACTATCCACTGAACCTCTGATGCCGGCATTCGAAAATATTCTGCTTTCCTCAATGATGTTTGACCCTATCTTCGTGCGAACTTGAAAGTTACCGACTCCTCCGGCTGCAGGATTTATGATATTTGTTAGGGTGATGCTATACTGAGTAGATGTGTCGATGCCAGAGTCGTAGGCTATTGAGCAAACTAACCCAACAACAGTACAGTTGGTAGATGATAGGGAGGTGCTGAGATACTAGCCAGGAAATTAGATTTCGAGGGTTGCTGGCATCGTTATGTCCTACTCAAGGGTAAAGCTGAAAGTGTATGTTGCCAGTTCATACTGGTTGGATGGATTGATCAGTACACTTGGGGTGTTGAGTGGCGGAAGGATCCCGACTATTGGCAGAGTCAGGTATAGTATCAGGAGCAAGGCTGCAAATGTCTTATACATGCGACAAATGATTATGGCGTTCACAACATACTCTCAGAATCAAGGACATGCTGCAATTTTGACGGAGCCTTTGTAGTTCTTGCAGATAAAGCTCACCATGTTGCTGATAATGGAGTTCTCGCTGGTGGTATTATGTTGCCCGTTGACGGTAATCCATGGAACGTATTGGTGTGCTGGGCTCAGCTTGTCGGTGGCTGCTGCTACTTCATACTGCCACTGTCTGCCTGCATCGCTATTGCTGCATGAGGCAATCTTGTTCCAATCCATACCTAGTTGGGTAGCGCATCTTTGTCCTGAAGCAGTCCAGTCGCTGGTGTTGCTCTCAAGGCACACAATGAAGGGGTTTCCATACCGTTCTTGGTCGTAGAGTTGGAGGGCACACACCTCAATGATGTTACCCTGGCACTCCCTGACACCATGCTGGCAGGTAAAGCTGTAAGTGGTTCCGTTGCGTGCCCATCTGGCGTTGCCATAGGGGTAGACACGAATGTCAGCAATCTTGTAGATGTCAGCAGTATTGATAGCCTTCTTGAAGCTTCCAAGGATAAAAGCAAGACAATCTGGGCACAGAGACTCAGAATAGAGCTCAACCAGCACCCTATCGTCGTTGGGAACCATGCTGGTAAGGCAGAGAGCCAGGATAGCGACGAGCACGAGATGTTTCATAGTGGGATTATTAATAATGATCTACGACAGATTTTGTTAGGAGTGGACATGTTATTACGCAACCTTGCCGAGCAAGGTAAACTACTCGATTAGTTCGTAGAAGTTCATGTAATACATAGCCAATTTCAATGATGAGTACATCCTGCTCAAGCCAGAAAAGCGAGACGGTTGTTTGAAGCAAGAGCAAAACTGAATGAAGCTTATCGATGTTGGGAGTTGATAAACTTTATAGAAAACATGAAAAGCTCTAAAAACCTAGCTTAAAAGGAAAAGAGCCTTGCGATGCGATACGGCGACTACCTCAATAAGAACTTCGGCATGACAGAACTCAAGAAGAGCGATAAGAAGCCACGTTCCATCAAACGGAAGAGTAATAGTAAGCAACAGACCACACCTTTCGATAACTATTTCACCAAGCTGACTGAAAAGAAGTCGCTGCCGGTCATGTTATCAAGCAAACCAAAGCTTCCTGCGAAGGAGCTGAACATGCAGCAACGGCAACCCGATTCCAAGATCAATATTAACTTCGAAATCAAGAACCTGAACATCTTCAAAACACCATCCAACCAACCACTGAAGAAGGGTCATAGAAAAACACTAACAACACTGGAGCCACACCCACAACAACTACTGTAAACGAAGAAGCTGAAGCAAAAGCAAAAGTTATTGGTGGGTGCAGGGAGTCCCAAAACAAACGGTCACAGGAAGGCCAGATCACAGGACTTTGACATGCCCAAAGCCTTTGACGCCAACAAATTTCTAACAGACGACAATGAATTGTCGATAATTGGCAGGCACTACGTCTGCAGTCGGGCCGGCATGCTCGAGGATAAGCCGAAGATCAATCAAGACTCGTTCATCTGCATGCCACGGTTTGTAATGAACAACATTTCGCTGTTTGGAGTATGTGATGGTCATGGAATCAACGGTCACTTCGTTTCGGAATTCATTCAATAAATACTGCCGGAGAACATCGAATACTATTCGATCAAGAACAAGATCTTTCTGAAAGAGCCCAAACAGGAGAGCGTTGAGACAGTTCTAAAGCAAGCTTTCAAAAAGACTTCGATTGACCTGCAACATTCAGGTACTTCAGTGAAGGAAGTTAGAAATCGACGTGTCTTTCTCTGGCAGTACAGCGGTGTTGACACTCATCGTTAACGACCTGCTCTATTGCTCCAATATTGGTGATTCAAGAGCAGTGGTTTGTACTCAGACCAAAGAACTTACTTGGAAGGCGAAACCATTATCGGTTGACCATAAGGCAGACCATCCACAAGAAGCTCAGAGAATTCTGAAGAATCGAGGGAGGTTGGAACCATACCGAGATGAGAACGGCGAACAGATGGGGCCGTTTAGAGTATGGCTTCAGCATGAGCAGTTACCTGGTCTCGCAATGACGCGATCATTTGGGGATGCAGTTGCCAGTACCGTCGGCGTTATCTGCGATCCGGAGATAATAACCCACCGAATTACAAAAGGTACCGGCAAATCTAATTCAGCTGATAAATTTTTAATCCTAGCCTCGGACGGTCTATGGGAATTCATAAGCAATGAGCAGGCCATGGAAGCTATAGTTCCGTGTTTCATGCGCAACGACATCGAAGAGGCGGTGAGATAACTTGAAAGACTCGCGCTATCTGCCTGGGTCGAGGAGGACGAGTTGATTGATGATATCACTATCATCGTCGTGTTCTTCAAGAACTACTGACGATGCATTTTTGCTTACGCGATACTCTGGAATCAACCACTAATAATTATGGAGTCGGAGTATAGGCAATTTGTCAAGGCAGCAATCTGCTCCCTCAACCAACATCCTCTGGACTTCAGCAATAACCTTGCCAACATCATCAAGTCGATCGAGCAGGCGAAGAAGCAGAAATGTCGACTTCGAGTGGGCCCAGAGCTCGAGGTGAGTGGCTATATGTGTGAAGATCATTTCAACGAATACGACACGGTCATTCACAGCTGGCAAGTGATCGAGGAAGTGCTAGCAAGCGGCCTCACAGATGGCATTTTGTGCGACATTGGAATGCCTGTCATGCATAAGAATGTACTATACAACTGTAGAGTGCTGCTGCTAGATTCAAAGGTGTTGGGACTCAGGCCAAAGATGAACCTCGCAGATGGTGGCAACTACTTCGAATCCCGATGGTTCTCGGCTTGGAAGTACAACCACGTTGAAGAGTTCGATCTTCCAGTTGGCATTCAGAAATTGACGGGAGCTACCTCAGTGCCTATTGGGCATATAGTCATCAAGTGTCTTGATGTGGAGATTGGCTTCGAGATCTGCGAGGAAGCATGGATATCGAACAATCCAATGATCCAGCAGTCCTTGGATGGAGTTGAGATATTCGTGAACTCTTCAGCTTCACATGCCGAGGAAGGAAAGCTTAAACGGAAGATTCAGATGGTCTGCTAGCTGACTCAAAAACACGGAGGAGCTTACCTATATTGTAACAACAGGGGCTGTGATGGTACGAGGGTGCTCTTCGATGGCGGATGCATGTTTAGCATGAATGGCAAAATCAATGCTCTCTCTCCGATCTTCTCCCTTAGCAATATCAGTCTCACCGTTGTCTAGTTCTCTTTGCTCGAGATAAAAAGCTACCGTTTGTCAAACAAATCTTTCACGAGATCCGCAGCATCAAATGAGGTGGTGTTTCGAAGGGTTGCAGCCAATATTGAGCTAGCAAGTGAGAATAAAACTTGGAGTTCAAGTGAAGCTGAAGAGTTTATGCTCAATATTCGAAAGGATTATGAGTGTGATCATGTCACTTACGAACCATCGGTGTATCTGTGGGACTATCTGAAGAAATCCAAGGCAAATGGATTCTTCCTCGCTTTATCCGGTGGAGCTGATAGTGCAGCTGTCGCGCTAGTTGTCTATAACTTGTGCAAACTACTGTTTAAGGAAGTTGTGACCAGCAAGAAGGTAGAAGTACTCGCTGAGCTTCGAACAGTGCTGAAAGATCCAAGCTACATACCAAACAGCCCCGAATAAATTTGCGCAAAGATCTTCTTTACAGCTTACTTGGCAACTGACAACTCCAGTCAGGAGACTACTCAACGAGCTGCTGCAATCGCAGCGGAGCTTGGAGCCAATCACCGTTACATCAACTTCAACCATATCGTCAAAAGCTATAAGGGACTTGCTTCTGAAGTTCTTGGCAAAGAAGCAAAATTTGAGGTTGAGGGAGGCAGTAAATCTGTGGACCTTTGCCTTCAAAATATTCAAGCCCGAAACCGCATGGCAATCACCTACATGCTCGCACAGTTAGAATTATCAACTCGCAACCTTCCAGGGTTCCTCCTTGTTGTCTCCTCATCAAACTTAGATGAATCATTGAGAGGTTACCTCACCAAGTACGACTGTAGCTCGGGTGATATTAACCCTATCGGATCACTATCAAAGACAGCACTCAAGAACTATCTTAAATGGAATGCGAGAAATGGAATCAAGTTTGTAGATTCGGTGCTAAATGCAGAACCAACTGCAGAACTCACACCCTTAAAAGCTGGAAAGGTCGCCCAAAACGATGAGCAGGATATGGGAGTAACCTATGCAGAACTGAAACTCTTTGGCGAAATCAGAAAGATCGATAAGCTTGGGCCAGTTTCCATGTTCGAAAGGGTCCGTAGGATCAAGAAAGATCTAACCGCATAGTAGGTTGCTGCTAAGGTTAAACACTTCTTCCGCTACTATAGCATCAACCGACACAAACAGACCACAATAACCCCCTCCATGCACTTCCAGGCGTCGAGCTGCGATGATAATCGATTCGATATGAGACCGTTCCTGTACAACTGCGACTGGACATTTCAATTCAATGAAATCGATAAGCGCGTGAAACAGTTAAATGAGCTCGGTCAAGTCGAGTACACCAACAAATACGTCTTTGAGTGATCAATATATGCGGATTGCCAGTACCCACGTCGTATCAGAATAGTCGTAAGTGCGAATCGTTTGGGGTTGTTAAAGCAATAGTTGGCTGTTGAGCCGTAGGATTGAGTCGGATATGGGAAACCTGTCTGGGCATTCTCAACACCTCTATTTCAGGATCTTAAGAAGGTGGAGCAATCATAGGGGGTTGTTCCGGGTGCCACGGTGCCATCTGATACTGCTGAACCACTTGTGATTAGCGAAATGCCTGTGGAACTTAATGATGTGTTTAGTGCGGATATTCACGTTGTAGAACGGTATCTTGGCGGTGTGATGGTGTTTGAATACTTGATTGATGATGACTGATCTGGGAAATTTGTTCGAAGTTGATCTACGGTTGTACTGGTGCCTGTATTTGAGGAGGTGGAACATTGAAAGATCTATCAATGTTGCTCTGCATTGACTTATGAGCGACGTTGGAATAGTTGGAGGCATACGAAATTTCCTGACGAGGAAGCTCAGCCGTCAATGGCAGGATATTCTTGATCATGTTGTACAACACGTTGCTCGGAGGGGGAGAAGGAATGCAACCTTCAAACGCTTCTGCAGGTTGGAACCCTTAGAGAATCCACAAGTGAGTGGGATCTTCGTTTGGCACTAGTGTGACGTAACCGTGAGAGGTTCCCAATACACTTTCCTTTTTCTCGCATGACCGTACACGATACTTGTTGTTCTCAAGCTGCTCGAAACTCCAGAGTTGACTGCTTGATATGTTTGGAAGCCACTGGCATACTTGTATCTTTCCCTCACGGCTGGAATCGATGTTGAGCTTGCTTCCCAAATTTTCTATTTGGAACCAACCGTTTCGAATGTGTTTTAAAAACCATCGCTGGTTGAAACCACCGTGGAAGGTAGTCTCCACAAGCTTATCTCCCTTCTTCACCCCGTACGCTTCCATGGCTTTTTTGCTTAGTGAGTTGACAAAGAGGGTGGAGTTTCTCGCAATGTAGTCTTACTGCTGCTGTTCGAATCGGAAGACGAAGTTGAGAGCATTTGGATCGACCTCCCGAAACTGTAAAGCCCCATACAGGCAAAGAGCCTTCTCTTGTTCATAGGTGCTCCGGATGACGAATCCACTATCGTCGTCCTTTCGCGGATGCGCCATGAAAAACTGTTGCTCTGGCCCATTGTTGGGAGGTCTGAGCAGCACTGCACCATGCTTGGATATCTCCATCGCGAGTTGCAACGACACATTGATTATGGAGTACTTGCTTTTTTTATCGCTGCCGAGCTTGAACTGCCAGAATTGACGCATATCACGCTTATCAGGAAACCCAGCGACTACCGTTGGTTTGCTCTTTGCGGAACATTCGGCTCGTAAGCATAGCTCACTTCCAGTTGCGAAGATCATGAAATGGCTGTTCTCTGGGAAGCGTGCGAATTGTCTTTGGCTGTTCTGCAACTCCATTATTATAGCTAGCAACAATGTCGCATACGAGGTAAAGGGGAGCTGCCTCCAACTGCAAGCTCAACAAGGGTAAAATAAAAAAACAGCCTGTATCCGGACTTGAACCGGAGGCCTCTTGCTTACTAGGCAAGTGCTCTACCAACTAAGCTATACAGGCTTTGCTGATAGTCTGATCTGCTTCTAACTGATAACACCAAGCAGTACAGCATCATTCGGGGATGATCAGCATCTGCAACCGCTGCGGGTAGGTCAGCGTTGAAGTGAGGTACGCATTGAACTACTTCAGCCGCCGGCGCAGAGCGAAGTGCTAGCTTGTGCGGTTGTATACAGCCTCAGTCGGCAGACAGAAAGGAAGGCTACCAACTCGGAGAGGCTCACTGGTTTCCAGCTCAGCAGGAGGCCCACTGGCTGGCGCCTCAGATATGTGAGCAGGTCCTGCTTATTCTGCTGGCTGAACTTTGGACTGCTCTTTATCCTCTTCAAGTTAGCCTTAATTTGGTCTTTTCTCGAACTTGTAATCAGGAAGGAATACCTGGTCTATAAGCAACTGTTTTTGAACAGTGAACTATGGGTTCATTCTTTCAGCCATCTGAGCTGCAGGCCTTTTATCAGCAGCTTTGTGAAAGTCGAAGGGACGCTTGCATTTGGGGCAGAAGTGGTTAGTGTTCTTTTGAATCCATTGTTTTAAGCACTCTTCATGAAAGATGTGCTTACAGGGCAGTTTTCTTCCCTCTTCCATTTCCCGGAAGCACACCATGCAGATATTGTCCTGTTGACCTCGCATTTCCTCGGATTCAACCTTCGGGAGATGGTCCATCGTTTTGGTGAGTTCTTTCATCTTGCGGAAGCCTTTGATGAGTTGCACCAACTCCACCAAGAGTTCAAGCAGCATGAAGAAGAAGAAGATACTGCTGAAACCGATTATGAACCGAACTACGAATACAATGAGAATGGTGAGTCGAGGAAGGTTGATAATGAATCCCAGCACTGAAAGCCTGTAGTCTAGATTTCGGAATTCGTAGAGAGTGAACCTCTCGTACAGGTGAGCGCTGAGCTTGATGAAGGGCTCGAGGCTTTGCAGAAACATTTGGAGGACGTAGAAGATGAAGATTATTGGAAGCTGTGCATTGGACAGTATCCAGCTGTAGCTAACCCGGATGACTTGATAGTCGATGAACAGCATCATCACGAAGAAGACCAAGACTTTCAAGGGTTCGCTTAGCGAGGCACTGTGGGTGTTGGTTAGCTGAGTAAGGAACGATGCTTACATACTCAGAGCGAAGCACCATTTGTTGATGCATAACAAACGACAGCAGCAGTAGCACTAGAAGGAGAAAGTCAGTGAGTTTGAACTCACTGTAGCAGAGGATCACGATGACCATGAATTCCAATGCCTTCATCTTCAATTTATCTCGAATTTTCTGCGTTCATGAGTGGTGTACTATGAGCTCTCCTTCCTTCATTTCCCCGAAGAAGGTGGAAATAGCAAGTCGCTGCAGCATCACTACCATTGACAGGTACGTATTGTAGAAGATCACGTTGGTCAGCGGCTACGACCAGTAAGCGAGAGCGAATGCGAAGTACGTGTCGTACCGTTCATAGAGTCGGTGAATTGAGATGGCGAACGCTAGCAGCGATACTAGGAAGTAGCCGACAAGTATGTACCCCATAACAATTATAAACAAGTCATTCGATAGGTTGGTATGCTTCGGCCAACCCTATCTTTCCTTTGGTAGCGACACTTGGAGGTTTTGGTTCTTTAAATTGCAGTCCTTGGTAGGTCCGCGTCTGTTGGTATGAAAGAGTTTGGAAAATGCGGCTCAGCTCGAGTTCCTGCCCAGCAGTTTTTGACAACTCTGTTGATGCTTGCTCGGCTGGCTTTTCGATGGTAGGCTAGTGGTGCTACTGAGCTAACAAGGATGTTCTCCTGCAGTCAAAGTCGTACTGGTCTATGGTGTTTCCCTCTCTGAAGGCGTATATCAAATCGAACGGCGTCGCGACAGGAATGTGGAAGTCGCTCAGTTGGTATAGACTGAAGTTGTGACAACTAACGATGATGTAGGCTTCGATTTCCGGAAAATTAGCGAGCTTTGCCTCATTGAGATTGTCTGTATTAGGTAATACTTACTCATCATAAAGATGTAACTGGTCTTACTATTGTTCTTCAAGATTTGCTTGCACACTCGAATGCTTCTTTGGCAGAACTCCGTGCTGGCATTGCTCACCAATATACCAAATCGGGTCAATGTCTTGAGTTGCTCGATAAGGCCAAGTCGCTTAACGAGGCTTCTCGTCGTATTCAGTGTGATCTATCCGTTCAGATTGTACAGACGTTCAACTTTCAATGCTCCTTTTATGAGGTATGCCTTTTCTTAGAATTCAGCACTGCACCCGACCAGGAGTAAGCTTCGAGTTGGAAGGCCCTTTGGCTTGTAGTATCCAAAAAGCATATGTTCCATGTCCTCGTGGTTACTGGCGTCCATCGGAAGAAGCAACACGGCAGGTCTGGATTTTAGCATCTATTTTCCGTATGTGTAGTATCGCTGTCCGAGCAGAACGGCATCACATCCGAACTGTTCCAACTTGATTTCTGCATCCACAACCCTCTGCTCAAGGTCTTCAGCGCAAGGAAGTACGTAGTAATGTTGCTTCTGGAACTGCTCACTGAAACATGCCTCTCCGAAGTGCACAAGTAAATCATAATTGACATGCTTAGCTCCAATGACGTCAGTACAGCAAGGCTTCTTATTGCAATCGAACAGCATATAGATGTTCACCAGTGGTTGTTAGTCTGCCAGTGATTTCCTCAATTCTGCTTGCAGCCCGATGGCACTACAAACGTACTCTTCAGGAACCTGTAACACGACACTGGCTTATCATCAACGGATACTTCTTTGCCTTGACTCGGAGGAGGTGTTCGAGAAGCTACAAGGTCTGTCTATTGTTGATCATTGTCTATTATATGCTGTATGCAGATAATGACAGTCAGGCGCTCGCACACGCTTGGGTTACTGAATCAACTGGCTACTGTTGGTTGTATTCCGTCGATGGATCAGGCGTTACTTACTTGTGCATTGTCTGTTCTGGGCCACTAATAGCTGCAAGGCCAAAAGTATCGGGTTAAAAGTGTTCAGAGTCAATTTTGCTGCTGAAGGTGTTTTGCTGCGTTCAAACTATCAGCGAAGACGCTGGTATGCGTCATTGATCAACCAATATTTTCTAATTAATGCCTTACAATCGCCGAACAGAATTCATAAGAAGTCATCTCAAAAACCTGTAAACGACTGTTAGATTCAACCGTTTTCCATTGTACCCGACTGCCCTGATAATCCTCCCCACACTGCACTGTACAACCAAAGAGTCGATTCTACAGGCCGAATCGGAGCTGAACAACCGATAGGCGATGATGTTGCTTGAGCTGCCGATGCTGCTGCATCAGAAAAACGCAGATGTGCGAGGCTTGATAACCTAAATCGTGGCCTACGAACGCAATTAATTAAGTGTGAATGTCCGGTTAAATCACCAGTGGAGGGCCGATCACAACGGAACAACTTTCCAGCCCCCCATTACTCTCATCGACCACCTCTGAGTACTCAGCTGCAACGGAAGCCGATAAAAATCGTCAGAGGAAGGAGGAGAGGTTGAACCGCAAACACCAAAAGGAACTGTCAGGAATCAATGTTGGGCATTGGAATACCCGTGAAAAGCGACTTTATTACTTGTTCTTGTCCGACCACTCTGAACAGTTCATCCGCACCGAGTTGAGAAGATCTGATAAAATCTTTCGGGCGATGGCCATCTACGTTGGAACAAGAGCACCCGACCAATGCAGAAGCCACCACCAAAAAATGTAGAAAAAATACGGCTGCTATGAGAACATCCTGAAGATGCACCAAGAAGATCTTGGGTAGATGCTTTCGAGGGAAGTTACCTGCCAAGCCGTAAGTCCGGCATCCACGGCGATGTCATAACCGAAGCCCAGCGACTGTGAGCATGCCAATCAATTTGGCTACAGCAGCTAGATGTTCTTATTTGAGTCCACAAAGGACATCATGGAGGCACCCATCTCAGTAGACGACTTTCTAACAGTCGAACGCGACGAGTGGCCACTGCAGCTGTCATCATGCACTCCTTATGATGAATGACCCGTACTTTGTTAGAATCTTCGCACTGCATCCCGTAACATCTTGATTTGTGGCTTCATGTGCCGTCTTGAAGCATCTGCATATTTCTTTAGATATAGAAAATGGTTGTGCATGCCACGAAGAAAAGCTGGTTCCGAATAATCGGTCTTCGCGGCTAACGGATATCAATGTAAATTCGATCTATCCATTGAGATTCGGTTCAAGCATACTCAATTACAAGGGATATGTGAATATTACTGCTATCTTCCGTTGGCATTGCTGGGATGCTGAGTGAAAAATCCAAAACACCAAAGGAAGAAGTGATATCAGTCACTTTGGGAGATTTTGTTGTCTTTGGATATACCCTGTCTTGATATACCCTGTCCCACCAGCACGTGTCATAAGTTGAACAGGGGTACGACCGATACTGGCGCAACGATTGGTTTAGTAGCCCTCGACTGTATAATATTATGAAGGTTGCCTCGGTACCTCACTGCTCTCTCAACGTACTGCTCTTTCGTTGGGTAAGGTTGGTGGCGTCTCTGAATAGCACTAACCTGCTGCTGTGGGTAGTGATGCACATTCACCTGCATTTTCTCATTATCAACCGTATCGGGGTCGTGAACATGATGATGGCTTTTCACAGGTGAGCAACGTTGCTGGATTATCAGGAGCTCCTCACGTTGCAAAGCATCAAGGCTTTGCAGTGCTTCATCCCTTCTCCTCACAACATCTTCCCTGACGAACTTGTATTCCAAGAAGCTATTGTTGAATAGCTGCAGGAGTTCGCTGTTCGAGGGAAACTACTGGGTTGTCTTCATATCCGCCATTCTCCTGTTGAGACTGTTCAATGTCTCAGGTTCCTACTATGACGCAGATGTAGTTGGTTTGGACTTGGGTATCCTTGACTGCTCATATTCCTTTTCTTGGTTGCCTTGAAGCTGTGGCTACACTGACGCTCTTTGAAGGATCTTCAGGTAAGGAAGCACCGAATCATCTTGGTTGACGATCTTGAGGTTGCAGATATGATTGGTAGGTTTGCTGCTAGCATCCTATTTCATCGGTCGCTTTGCAATTGACTTTGACTTCATCGAATGAATCTTATCCTTTTATTTCTGAGTCTCTGCTCGTCTGCGGATTCCTTGGCTATCCTCGAAGAATTTCTGAGATGCCTCTGAGATCTTTCGGTAGCCTTCCTGGTTGGAAGAAGTCGGGTATATTTTCTCGAAGCCCCCCAAATGCTCATCTTCATACTCATCCCTTCGGGAGTGTGCCTGCTCTCTTAAAATATCTTTCTCGGCAGGAGTAAGCTTTTCCTTTCGAGTGCCCATTGATTTCTTATTTTGTTATGCACTGATACTGTCGCATTTGAACTTTGTGTTGACATTCATGAGCACCAAACTGTCATGAATAAGGTTCTTCTTGATTGTCTCATCGAGGGGCGTATCTGTCACAAAGCTGGGGGTGTGGTTAACCTCCAGCAGGTAAGGTCTTGCTTTGCGGTCTATCATAATATCGAAGCCCAGAAGCTGGAAACACATGTTACCAGAGTAATTCTCAATTTGGCAGGATCGATACTGATGTCTCAGCAATGGAGCTCCGACCAAGAAGGTTTTGATGATGATATCGTTTATCTGTTGCTTGAGCTCCTACACCTGTACGCCCTGCCCTTTGAGCAACTCATACACGGAGGTTAGAGATCGTTTGTGTCCCACAGACATATCCTTTTCAGATCGGTTGAAGATAAAGTTGGGGCTGTCTTTGTTAATCGCGTAGTTGGTCAGATGCATACAGACATCCTCCATGTTGTCCACTGTTGGCTAGACGTAAGACTCGGTGGCAAACCTAGCCAGCCCTTCCTTGTAGAGGTAGACCCTGAGGGGATCTACACTTGCTAGCAAGACATATATCCGAAAATCGAACTTTAGCCCTTCGATCAAGTAAGGTTTGTGAAGGTAGCGCTGAACAACGCATCTCTCTCCCGTCGAGATATCTTAAATTCGCCGAGTGAGATAGATTCCTTTTCCTTGTGACATCGCCTCAGGTTTGACGATATAAGTCCGACTCTTTCCCTTAGGTTTGTTTTCGAAATAGAGCCTGAACTCAGAGAACTAAGTCGGTAGCATCCAAGTTAACGGAAAAAAGTTGTACTACTCGGGAAAGTGCTTTCTCATTCGCATCAACCCACGACCTAGAAGGTTTTTTCTTGCGAGAATGTACATGCCTGTTTTAGCAGCTGTCTGTACCTGGGAAGTGGTTGATCTTCTGGTGAGGTAACATACGAAACAACGTTTACGGGAGAATGGCATTGTCAGTCCACCATACATCCCAGTCGACTGCTTGCGGATCCGTTTGAACCTTCCACTTCAATGAGCGACTCACTTTCTTGACGATGGGATACTGGCAGTCTACGTCGACCACTCCCTACCTGAGATGTTTATGATGATCTTGTTCAGGTTGACATTCTTTATTGTGTTTCGACTTACGAAGCGAGGCTCATTCAGCTTGGCTTGCTAACCCTCAACCTACCCATCCTTCTCGCCATCATCTTCTTCAGCTCGAGCCTTTCTCATGATGGCTGCTTTGTAACTACCCTGAATTTTATTTCTCAGTTAACATCATCTATGCAGGCTGGCAGTACTCTAGAAAATAGTTCGGCCATTTCCGATTGGCCTGTCTGGGTAATTTCGTAAGTCCCTCATATTTATAAATCTTGGATCAATCCAGTTGCTGGGTGGGATAGTACTATCGGAGTTGAGCTCTTGAGTTCTGATAATACATGTCACGCTTTTTTATTTAGAAATACCAATCACTGCTTAGCAAGTATGGCAGACCATCTCAACCTTCACCAATACGGCAGTTCGAAGATGGAGACAAGTAGGTGAACAACAATAAGCAACAGTCTGTGATTCCAGGCAAACCGTTTATCAGAAAGTCTGAACCATACGGTGGCGTGTCTCCTACGATTAATTAGTCTAGCAAGTACGGTACAGAAAACGGGCTTTAATTTGACACTCGAAGCAGAAGAGAGATCCTTTAGACAGCACAACAGTTTCGAGAAGTAAGCTCGTTCACTTTAGTTACCCCGCAGAAAATTGGCGCGATGGGTCAGCCGACAAAACACAGCCCGGTTGAAAGACTTGAGGAAAAAGGAGCATAACCCTCTCTTATCTCCCATCTCAAGGATGAATATCTCATTAGGCAATCACTGAATGGCTTGGACAACGTTCAAGTATCACCAGCAGAGAAGCAGTTGGAGCGACAGAGTAATTCGGACAGGATGGAGCAAGTACATGAGCCAACCACCTTAACGGCAACCGTTCCAACCAGATCGGTGGTCAATTCGAGAGTAAAAATAATTCAACGTAGGAGCTCTTGAGAAGCAAAAGGATCGTTGTGGATGTACACACGAACACGGAGCCTACAGTCCTGCAAGTTGAAGATATTGAGGAGCACAGATTCATCAAGTCCACGAGCATCATGCATTTCAATCAGCAATCGGAACAGTACCAACAAACTCCTCCAATTTCGGTTCTGAAGTAGAGCAAGACTGCAGTAAGCTCTGCAGCTTAAAGAGTCAACAGTAAGATGTTTCAGGTAACTCGATCGAGTAGGCAGTTGCCAATTGCTGAGGGATCTCAAGCTCAAGATAACATCAAAATGCCTACTGACGAAGAGACAGATGGAAGGCTGAATGAAGCCTCCTCATAGCACATCTCTCTCCAAAACAATCATACACGCAACTCTTTTTCTTCCAGTTCTCATCCATCAAATGACCTTAATACTGCAATATTCCCTGAACCAACTTAACGTAGAGACACTTCACACTAAATTTCTCATCCTCAGCACCATACCATCAAGGATCAACAACCAAGTCAGATAGAAAGCACCCTTGGAGTACATACGTACCCCTCTCAACATATTTTGTCCTAGTCCCCAATTGCAGCAGAGATGCAACCGTACGTACAAGTTCACCAACGACCTTTAGATCCTCCAGTTGTGCCTTCGGCTGGTCGGCAGCCGATTTTTTCAGGTTTGCCTAACTATCGAATTGCAGCATCAGCTAACCAAAGACCTTATTCAGAACATCGAAATCAACCTGCAGTACGTCGTATCCGATCTCCTCTCTTCACTCCTATTCAGGCAAGTATGAGTAAGGACAACTTAAGAGTCTTTCGCGGAGTGAGCAGCTGCCTATTTGACTACATAAAGCACCCACCTCGATAACAAGCCTCAATTCCTTTCGACCAAAAAAGGAGTATCGAGCATGTTCCGCTCGAAATCGTAGAGCGTTGGAGATCTCGATCGTGCTCGCGTCGATGATGTTATTTGCACTATCACCTAAGTACTTGCTGGCTTCTATTGGTATTGTTCTATCTATCTTCTTCACCGCTGCTTGCCCCAAGGAGGCAATTGGATGTGTCTCTTGAAGTCCCGTGCTATGCAACGTCACAATAACTTCTTTCCCGAAACAATCAGTGTTTCAAACACTCTCTTTCGAAGCTCGAGAACTCAGCAACCAACCAACAGAACTGATGAGAATATCGCCATATTACTTGATGCCTAGAAATGCTTCATGCCTTTGAATTTCAAATATTTTCAATATGCAACTTCGCTATTCAGCGAATCTCATCCCAGCGGTCGACGGGATGCAAAAGATCGCTGCGGTGAGTTGGGCACCGAACGGCAAGAAGTTTGCGGTGGCTACTGCTGACAGGGTAATTTGAGGTTGACTGTAGGTCGTCCATATCTTCGATGAGAGTGGCGCTCGCAAGGATAAGTTCCAGACGAAACCATCTGAGAAACAACAGAAGAGTTATCTCATCCGGGCCATTGAGTTCTCCCCAGATTCCGAAAAGATAGCTGTCGCGCAAAGCGATAACATCGTGTACATCTACAAGATCGGTAAAGAGTGGAACGAAAGGAAGTCCATCTGTAACAAGTTTCCAATGCCCTCTCCAGTCACCTGCATGGTGTGGCCGCGTGATCGTGCTAACGAAATAGTCTTCGGTCTTGCCGAGGGAAAAGTGCGAGCAGGAGTTCTCAAAGTAAACAAGTCCAACGTCCTTTACCAGACAGATGTTTATGTGGTGTCAATCGCTTGCTCTCGAGACGGAGAAACTATCATTTCGGGACACATTGACGGAACAATCTACAGCTACCAACTGAATAGCCAGATCTCCAAGAAGGTGTGTACCCACCATTCCGTTCCCTATGCGCTGGCCTACGGTGAGAACATTATGGCGGCAGGTAACGATCAATTAGTGACTTTCTATGACCTGTCAGGAAATTTCCTGCAACGCTTCGACTATACGAAGGACGATAAGGTGAGGGACTTCACAGTAGCAGCATTCAACCCTTCGGGAGACACCGTTGTTCTTGGAAACTTCAACCGCTTTTATGTGTATAACTTCAACTCGAAAAGAGGTCAATGGGAAGAGATCGTCTGTAAGAACATCAAAAACTACTATACAGTCACGTCAGTCTGCTGGAAGAACGATGGAAGCAAGCTGCTGACCGGAAATCTCTGCGGTTCTTTAGACATGTACGAGGCAAGCATGAAAAAGATCAGATATAAGGGTAAGTTCGAATTCAACTATGTTTCCCCAAGCCAAGTTGTGGTACTGACTTTAGCCACTGGAAAGAAGAGCGTTGTGAGATCTGGAAACTCACAGGAAATTACCAAGATTAACATCTACCAAGATCGTTACGTTGTGGCCAACACCTACGAAACAGTTATCGTCGGTGATTTGGAAACGGACAAGACCAGTGAGGTGATGTGGCGTGGTGCCGGCAACGAAAAGTACGATTTCAGCAGCCCCAATCTGTGCATGATCTTTAACGCTGGAGAACTGACATTAATTGAGTACGGAAACAACGAACCTTTGGGAACTTGCCGAACTGAACTTATGAAGCCGAACTTACTTTCAGCCAGACTAAGCGAAAAAGGTGCCAAAGTTATCGCCTATCTGCTTGACCTCCAAACTATCGCAATCAACGACCTCCAGAACAGCACCACGATTTGCCAAATCAGTCATGATTCCAAGGTTGACTTCATGGAACTCAACGCTCATGCCAATAAACTCCTTTTCAAAGACAAGCGAAAGCAGCTGTATCTCTATAATCTCGCTACTCTGACCAAGACGACACTGCTTCCATACTGCAGCTATGCCAAATGGGTGCCCGAAAGCGAAGTCGTTGTGGCTCAAAATCGCAACAACCTTAATGTGTGGTACTCGATCGATAATCCCGACAAGGTTACGATCTATGCAATCAAGGGAGATGTAGAGGATATCGAAAGGAAAGGCGGCAAAACTGACGTAATCGTGACAGAAGGCGGAAACAACATCGCCTACTCCCTCGATGAACCACTCATTGAGTTTGGATTCGCGATTGAGGCGAGAGATTTGGAAAAGGCAGCAACAATTCTGGATGGTTCTGAAATGACTAACGAGACATAAGCGAACTGGAAGACCCTTGCCAAGATAGCCGTGGAGACACAAAACATTTCTGTGGCTGAGCATTGCTATGCAGCACTAGGAGACATTTCAAAAGCACGATACCTTCGAAAGATTATGCGAATCATCGAGAACTACGAGAAAGAGACAGGAAGAAACGATGGAATCTCTTACTACAAGGTCCAGGCAAAGATGGCAGTTCTCGAAAAACAATTCCATCGGGCAGAATCTATCCTGCTTGAGAATAATGAGATAGAAGAGGCTATGGAAATGTATCACGAACTGCACAAGTGGGATGAAAGCATCAAAATTGCCGAAAAGAAGAAGCATTCCGATGTCGCAGAGCTCAAGGAAAACTATTTTGTGTGGCTACTGAAGACAGGACAGGAAGAAAAAGCTGCCGAGGTTAAGGAAAACGAGGGAGAATACGTGAATGCGATCCAGCTCTATCTGAAAGGTGGACTTCCGGCGAGGGCAGCCAGCGTTGTCTATAACTATCAGGAAAGTTTTCCGCAGGATCTTCTGGAGAAGATCGCTGCAAGCTTGGCTCAAGCCGGTATGTACGAAAAAGCAGGCGAACTTTACGAAGAAATGCAGATGCTACAGAAGGCTTTGGATTGTTACTGCAAAGGGAACGCCTTCAAGAAAGCAGTTGAGCTCGCCCGGAAGTAATAGCCTCGTTTGGTGGTGAGCCTGGAAGAACGTTGGGGTAACTACCTGGTGTCCATTAAGCAAACTGAGTCCGCCATCAACCATTACATCGAAGCAGGTGCGATCCAAAAAGCCATCGAAGCCTCAATAAACTCGAGGGAGTGGAACAAAGCTATTCAATTGCTCGCTCACCAAACTCCTGAGGTTGCTCGCCCGTTCTACAAGCAAATTGCCAAGCACTACTCAAACGTACGCCAGTATGACTTTGCTGAGAAGTATTACCTCAAGGCTGCCCTACCAATCGAAGCATTTGAAATGTACACGAAGGCCAATAAGTGGGAGCATGCATTGCGAGTTGCCAAAGAGAACCTCCCTGAAAGTGAAATCGTTAGTCTCTATGTGAAGCAAGCACAGAAATTCGAGGAAGAGGAGAAATGGAAAGAAGCCGAGAAGATGTACCTGGTCGTGGAAGAGTTCGATATGGCAATAGCCATGTACAAGAAATGCGCTCAATACGACAACATGATCCGGTTGGTTGCGAAGTATAGATCAAACCTTCTTAAGGAGACCCATCTTGCAGTCGCTCAGAAGCTTCAGAAGGAAGGTAACTTCAAGGCAGCTGAACAACACTACATCGATGCCAACGCTTTCCGAGGAGCTGTTGAGATGTACAAGTCGCATGGTAACTGGGAGGAGGCAGTGAGGTGCTCAAAGCATTATGGCACTGATGCAGAGACTTGCGAACTAGCAAAGCGATGGGCTGAAACCCTTGGACCTGAAACAGGAATGAAGATGCTCTTAAAGATGAATCTCGTTGACGCTGTCATCTAATACCTTTCGGATAGAAACGAGTTCGACGAAGCGTTTAAGATGGCTAACCAGAACGCGAAGCACAAGATTCGGGATGTGCACCTGAAGTACGCATTCAAGCTTGAAGATGAAAAGAGATACAAAGAGGCTGAAGACCATTTTGCAAAAGCTGGAAAGGCCCAGGAAGCAATTAACATGTATGAGCACATCGGCGATTTCCATTCCGCCCTGCAAGTTGCTCGTCAGTACGATCCGCAGTCAGTTCCCTCCATTTTAATCAACCAGGCTAAAACACTAATCGAGAAACGTGAGTTCATTAAGGCTGAGACTTGCTTCATCAACGCAGGAAAGCCAGAGTTGGCAATCAAAATGTACACTGACATCGAAAATCTACCCGAAGCTGAACGAGTAGCCCGGAAACACGCACCCCATCTATTGCAGGAAGTGATCAACAAATATTCGAGCAAGGGAACAGCGTTGACACCTGAGCAAAGACTACAGCAAGCAAAGACCTACGATGACACTCGCAACTATTCAAAGGCCATTGAAGGATACATGAACATCACCTTCGAAGACTTCAGGGATGTTCAGTTGCTGGAACAGGTCTGGAAGCGTGCAGTGCAGCTGACTCTGAACTACGAGAAGGACAAAGCTGTCAAAGTCGTGAGAGTTGTTGCTGAGAGGTTGTGTGAGATCAGTAAGTTTGATTCTGCAGGCGAACTGTTGGAGCAGATTGGCCTCTACGAAGATGCAGTCAAGGTGTACTGTGAGGGAAGAAATTGGGAAGCAGCGAAGACATGTGCAAACATGGTCAAGAACAAAGACCTCAATGGAAACCTGATGAGTTACGTACTCAAGCGATAGCGCTAAACTAACAAGGACAACAAGGACCCTTGGGCATGCATTCGAAATGGAGATTACGTTGCAGGCTGCGAGATATTTGCCGAAACGGGAGACTGGAAAAACTGTCTGGACAAAGCCCAAGAGAAGGGACCTGACCTGCTGAACCGCTTCCTCAACGAATACATCAAGTTTACCGTGGAAGCAGGAAAGTTCTCCGATGCAGTGACAGCATACTCGAAGTATGGAATGCAGCTGATCCCAAAGAACTATCCGACATACAAAATGCTCACTTTGGAGATATTTGTGTAGTGTGACCCGAAGGAAGTTCCTCCGTTACGCGTGGCTCTCTTCGACTTTTACAAGCTGTTGGAAGGTACGAATGAGCAGGGTAGCCCAACTCTGCAGGAATTTTACAAGTATCTGTTGATTTCGCACCTCGCCAATCTCAAGCTGACTTACGAGAAGAAAGCAGGCTGCTAGCTTCTCTACGCTAAAGTCTGTGTCTCCCTGCTTCGCTATTGCGAGTTTATTAGGCTCGACAAACTTTACTATGAAGCTGGTCTATCGTGCCAGAAAGCCAATCTCACTGGAATGGCTTCCGTCTTCCTCAATAGATATCTGGACATCAACGAGCTGATCGACGATCCTGATAACAACAACCTCGGAGACAATAACGAGTTCGATATCACCGATATCCCTTCCCCTTACGACGTGAATATGCCTGTCAAAAACTTCCTATCTGCTCCAGAAAAAGAGAAGATTCGGGACTGGCTTCTTCAGGTAGAACTGGTATAATTTAGGTTAACATCAACCAGAAGGTTGACCACTCACTTCCGCTGAGAACCTGCGAGAAATGCAATTCCAAGATCTTCGAGGGTTCAGTGATGTGCTACAAGTGCCAGAACAAGAGTGAGGTGTGCATTCTGACAGGTTACCCCGTCAACAGTGGCAATGGCAAGAAGTGTCGAAGCTGCAGCAAGTGGGGACTGAAAGATGCTTGGATAGCCTATTCACAGCAGTTCGCAAACTGCCCTTGGTGCAACAACAGCCCCAATTGAACATGATCATGAAAAAACAATCAACGAAATAAAATTTGTCAGATTTACTGTATTTGCATGCTTTAGCTATTGACTGTATTGACTGGATGCAGGTTGTTATCAGCCGGAACATCGTCTAGTGATACGATGTTCAGGCTGCTGATGTGTTGGATGGTGCTATCGCTGGCTCGAAGATCGGTTAAAGGTTGCTCATGATCTTGCTCTGGTTGCTGCTCGTTATCGACAATTACGCTGAGGTTTGTTGGAACCTCATACTTATGTCGGTCCAGCCCCGGAGATGTTGCGACTGAACTCGTGGAAAGACATAGGCTCTGCTTTGATAGCACTAATTGATGAATCTTTGTAGATTTAAAACGATACTTACCGGAGTACTCAGCATAAGTGCTATCCTCTGCCTGACTATACCTGTCTGGCTGCTCGTGAGTAGCAGTAATGGAATCACGTGGATGCACAATCGAGCCGAAGCAGTTGCATGCCCTTCTAATCCGACAGAACCCAGATGCCATAATGGTGAAAATGTTAACAAGCAGAAACAAGGCAAAATTTGCGATGATGGCTGCTCCGTAGTAGATTGAAACACTCTTCCGATAGTCATCAGTAATGTAGAGCACATAGATAAGTGCGTTGTGGCAGATGAAGAAGGAGTTGTTGTACAATTGTTGGAAGAGGCTGATGTTCACCCCACTCAGTATCAGTTTCGAGGCTTATTTGGGTTTCCCATTTTTGTTTTTTCTCGATTCAACTGACCTTAACATCTCCAAACGAGCTTTCTCCTTCCGTCGGATCATGATATTCTGAGCGAGAAACAGCGAGATCAAGAACCCATAAAGAACTGCAAATATTGACGCGAAGCAGGCTTCAACTGGAAATTTGAACACAGCCACGAAGCTATATAGAACTGCTTGGAGATGCAGAATGGGGCCGTCACTTGCCAAAAGAAACGCACGGTTTGTTTCAGATTCCCCAGCAGACAATAACCTTGCACTGAGTCCCAATTCGACCGCGAAGATGATAGGAAAGAGTGCTAGCAGTACAGTATCGACGACAGTTAGTTCCAACCTAAGTGCAAATAGCGCCATGACGATGACTATTGGTTCGTAGCTGATGAAACCACTGCGAGCGAAGCTAGCAATATTCGAAACACGTTTCAGTAGTATCTTTGCTGCCCGATTCTTGACCTTCTTGTTGACAAGGAATAATACAACTGAGACGAGGAGGCATGCAACTGAAAACGTGTATATCGGCCATACTAATGTTGCGAAAGGAGTTTCGAGGTAGCCCAGAATGTAGTTGAAGGAGCAGCTATCATCGAGGAATGCCGATTGGGAGTTGAGTGTTAGTGAACGCAGTGCAGGCACTATCGAGTACACTACGGTGGGCGTGTATGCTGGGTTGAAGAGGCTCACCACAAAAAGACTAGCATACACGAAGAAGTTGGCTGATGTTGAAGGGGTGAAGATATAAAGTGACAGTGCTGTCGCCATCGCAATAGAGCAGAGAACGCTCACCCCCGTGGATACTTTCTATAGGCTCGATATGACATCAGTGGTGAGCCAGACAGCTGTCGGGACGCTATTCAAGAAAAATGATCGTTGTAGCTTATTCGTAAGAAGTACAAGGCATTCCGACCCCTCCACATCGTTGTCAAAGCTGCAAGTTAGAAGTGCACTTCTTTGCGAGATATTGGTAGCTGTGACATTTAGACTACCCCCACAGTTCAGGCTGATCGACTGGATATTGCTGAAGGTAATGTTTGAAGATTTCAGGCTTAACTTGAGGGTATTTCCAAGCAAGCTTCTATTGGTACTGATTGAGAGTACTGCATCATTGGCGTAACAGATATCCCCCTTCCCACTGACAGAGTTATTCTCACAAAAGTAACCCTACTCGATAAGGCAGTTGGAAGAACACCCATCGCCGTTATCAGTATTTTTATCATCACATTGTGAATTAATTTTGATACCGTCGCCACAGATTTCACCACATGTTCCATTTATGACTGCAAATCCTCGAATTGTTGCACAGGTGACGCAAGTAGTTCCAGATTGGTATCTTGACTTGCTACATTTTAGGCAGTTGGTTGGCGAGCTGCATACCTCGCATCCCGATGAGCAAGCCACGCAGGTTCCTGAAACACTATCGTAGAAAGTTGAAATATTGCATGTTAAGGAAACCGGTGTTGTCGGGCAGGCTCCGGTTGCATCAATAACTCCAAAGGGGCATGTAAGGCAGTCAGTGCTTTGACTTGAAGTGCACGTCTCACAGCTTGGGTGACACCCCTTGCAGATATTCTCAGTCGTGTTGAGGTAGTAGTTTGGGACACAGCTCCCACAAACTGACGAATTGTCGCAAGATGAACACCCATCTGGGCAACTTTGGCAGATGCTCACGTTGCTGACATTGGCCCCGAAGGTTCCAGTCAAGCAATTAGCAAGACAGGTGTTTTCGAAATAAAAAAGGCCAGCGTCACATATCGTTTTGGAGCAATTCTGAGAATCGAAGCAAGTATCGCACCCTTCCGGGCACACGGTGCAAGTACTATCGGATGGATCAAGCATATAGCATACCTTGACGCAGCTGGTTTCAACGAGTTTGTATCCATAAACACATAGGCTACAGTTGTTGGGATCTTGGTTACCACATAATGCGCAACCTGGGTTGCAACTAACACATACATCACCGATTTCAACGTAGCCTGGGTTGCAGGGACAGATTCCTGCACCAGTAGCGCTATCGAAGATATGCAGGTACCGCGGATCCTGACAGCTTCCACAATGAACATCAATGCAGCTCGCACATTTGGACATATCGCAGGTGTAGCAAGTCGCCATTGGAAACATCTTCATATACTGACCAGGGCAACTCGGAGCTCCGATGATAACCGAACTCACCTGCACAGTTGGAGTCAGGAGGGGTGTAATGGTTGTAGGAATGGTGACTTTCAGATCACAGATAGCATGGAACCAGGAATTGAACTGTAAGTTGTTCTGCTTATCAAAAGCGAATCCGTAGATGCCAAGGGCAGCAGATTAGTTGTTCATGACGTGACCGGGCGTATAGAGGTTTATGAGAGACTGTGTTTGATTGTTGACTAGACGGTTTGCTGACTGGACTATGCTGATGTTATCGCTGAATCCCACCACATAGGGACAGATCAGCCAGTTCACAGTGAAGTTTTTGATAGCAACCGTTGGTGACACGTCGGTCACAAAATAGCTCTACCCGTCAGTTGCATTGGTGAGGTAGTTTTGACCGAACTGAAACGTATAGCTGCCATCGATCAACGGATTCGCGACGACAGTGTTGGTGAGGGATATAGACGTTAAGGCTGGAATAACAATAAACTCGGCGTGGTGAACTGGTACCATGAAGAATTCGATGCAGGGTATCCCCAGATCCGGAAGGTTGCAATGAGTTGGAACTATGAATAAAAGTATCGGTACCATACACCTGTGCGGAGACGTAAACTCCGTAGATATCCACCGCGATTATACTCACGCTCAGCTCGTACACTGTTGTGTTCTGGCTTATGATGAACAGGATAACTGCGTTGGTTGTTGTCTTAGT
>ERZ724527.118-NODE-118-length-38297-cov-10.343392_pt1 | contig 38297 bp, 28 predicted proteins | sample MGYA00376060_ERZ724527 | MGnify/ENA primary metagenome ERZ724527 (study PRJEB28724, sample SAMN07190886) | activated sludge metagenome | isolation source: activated sludge of sewage treatment plant in Hong Hong | place: USA: Christiansburg, Virginia | collected...
TAAATAGTTTGGTTTGGAATTTTAATAACAACCCTAACTTGTTGCCAAGTAATTCCAACGTTACACAAGTTGCTCCAACTGCCGATAGTAGTTTTATAGTTAGTGGTAAAACAGCTTATGTTTATTCAATACCTACATTGTATAAATTTAATGCAACAGGGGTTTACACTGTTAAAGTAACAGCCAATGTTACTGATTTAACAGGATGTAGTGGAGCAAAAGATTATATTTTTGATATTACTGTTGTAGATGGTGTTATTGCAAACTTTACCAACAACAAAAATTTCAGAATCTGTTTAGGCGACTCTACAAGATTTGTTGATGCATCCAATGGTCAAGGTTTTCCTTTAGTAAAATGGCAATGGAATTTTGGCAACAGTACAATTGATAGTGTTGCAAACCCTGTTCGTTACCTACCTACAGTTGGAAATTACAACGTAACACTTAGAAGTATTAATTCTCTTGGTTGTTATGCAGATGTAACTAAAACTGTTGAAGTGCTTGCTTTACCAACATCAAACTTTACTTCAAACACTCCAGTATGTTTAGCAACACCTATTACATTCAATAGTTCAACAGCAACTGGTGGTGGAGGTTCAATTAATGCTTGGCAGTGGAGCTTTGGAGACAATAGCAATGCTACAACACAAAATCCATCAAAAACATACGCTATAGCAAACACTTATACTGTAAAATTATTGGTGACCACAGCCGATGGTTGTAAAGATTCTGTTACTAAAGCAGTTACTGTTTTACCAATACTTGCTGCTCCAGTTGTTACTAGTTCAAACATAACAGCCAATAGTATTCAGTTTAATTGGTTAGCAATTACTGGTGCATCTGGTTATCAAGTATCAGTTGATGGTGGTGCTTATATAACTCCATCATCGGGCTCAACAGGTTTATTGCATGTGGTAAATGGATTAATTCCAAATCAAACAGTTAATATTAGTGTAAGAGCATTGGGTACATTAGCTTGTCAAAATGCAACAGGTATAGGTACAGCAAAAACCTTATTACCAGATGTAGGAATTTTTGTACCAAATACATTTACGCCAAATGCCGATGGCAAAAATGATGTCTTAAAAGTATATGGTAATTACATTGCTAAAATGAACTTACAAGTGTATAATCAATGGGGCGAAAGAGTTTTTGAAACCAATGATATTGCTGGCGGTTGGGATGGCAATTATAAAGGCAAACCACAACCAGTTGGCGTTTACATTTATGTGTTAAGAGTTGAAAATAACAATGGTGAAGTGGTTACTAAAAAAGGTTCAATCAACTTAATTCGTTAATCAAAAAAATTCAAATTCATTTTTCTTAAAATAAGTATATGAAAAAAATAATTTTAATATGTTTTGCAGTCTTCGTAGGCCTTATTACTAAGGCTCAGGTTGACCCACATTTTTCACAATATTATGTTTATCCATCCTGGTTAAACCCTGCATTAACTGGTGCAATTGATGGCGATTATAGAGTATCTGCCATTTATAGAAATCAGTGGGGCAATATTGCAAATGGTTTTTCTACAATTGGTTTATCTGGAGATTTTGTAACCAATAAAAATTTAAACTTTGGTGGTAGTGTTTTACAACAAACTGCAGGTAATGGTGGTTTTACGTACACTACAGCTCATGCATCAATTGCATATACTGGAGTTCGTTTTGGTGTAAATGGAGACCAACGTTTGGTATTTGGTTTACAAGGAGGAATGGTGCAAAGACGTTTCAATACTTCTAAATTTCAGTTGGGCGATCAATGGTTTTCTGCAACTGGATACAATCCAAACAGTCCAACCACCGATATTTTTGCAAGCCCAACATCAACTGTGTTTGACGCTGGTGCAGGCATTATGTATTACGATGCTTCTCCCAATAAAAAAGCCAACATTTTTGCAGGTTTCTCTGCATCACATATTACACAACCCGATGATAAATTTTTAACTTCAGGAACAGTAGTAAGTAAATTCCCTATTCGTTATACAGCACATGGTGGTGTAAAAATAAAAGCAAGCGAAAGTTTAAGCATTACACCCAATGTATTGTACTTGCGTCAGGGCAATTCAGAAGAAAAAATGATTGGTGCTTATGGTCAATTAAAAGCTAGTGATGTTACAGATGTTTTATTGGGCTTCAATTATCGTTTTGATGATGCATTGGTGCCTTTTGTAGGATTTTATTACAAAAGTTTTACACTTGGATTAAGTTACGATATTAACAATTCTCAACTGAGCAAAAACATCGGTTCTGTGAATAGTTTTGAATTTTCTTTATCATACACTGGAAGAAAATCAAAAGATTTAAGTAGTAAGAATTTCATTTGTCCACGTTTATAACAAAGGAAATTTATTACACCAACACTATCACAGTACACAAATAAAAAAACATGAAAAAGCCCTTAAATATATTTTTGTTCAAAAGCTTATTTGCAATTGTTCTTTTTGCAATGAGCAGTTCAATTTCATTGGCACAATACGTGGCCGATTACAAAAGAAATGCTGATAAATACCATGCAAAAGGCGATTGGTATAGTGCTGCAACGTATTATGAAAAATATTTAGAACAACAAAAAAAGCCTTCCTCTTCTGGTTACGAACCTTATACAGTTCAATCAAATACTGCTAGTAAGAAAAATAAAAAAGCAACTGCTGGTGCTGTAAACGACAATGAAGTAATTTATAGAATTGCAGAATCGTATAGAAAGCTAACTGATTATGGTAAAGCATTACCATATTACGCACAAGCAATCAATTTCGATAAAGCTACTTATCCCCTAGCTGCATATCATTATGCAGTTTGCTTACGTGCAAAAGATCAATATGCAGAAGCTGAAAAACAATTTCAAAGCTTTTTAAATAGTTATAAAACGAAAGATGAATATAGCGAACAAGCAACTATAGAATTGGCAAATTGCAAATTCATTCAAGCTGAATTAGCAAAAACAGGTGCAAATGCTTACAAATTAGGAAAGCATAGTTCAAACTCTGTAGGTTCTAATTATGCAGCAACATACTCAAATAATGAAATAATTTTTACATCTTCAAGAGCCGATAGTAGTGTATTGACTGGTAAAAATAAAAATCCGTTTGTAAACAATGTTTATTCAACATCAGGAGCAACAGTTCAAAAATTAGGTTTGCCTTTTGAAGTTGGAACAGAACAAGGTGCAGCAAGTATTACAGCAGATGGGAAGAGAATTTATTTTACAAGATGGATTAAAAAAGACAATCAAACCACAGCCTCAATTTATTTAAGTGAAAATAAAAATGGTAGTTGGGGCGATGCAGTTAAACTTGGAAGCAATGTAAATGCTGAAGGTTTTAATAGTAAGCAACCTTTTGTAAGTGGCGATGGTAAATACTTGGTATACTCTTCAAATAGAACTGGTACAATTGGAAAATACGATTTATGGTATGCTCCTTTAAACAGTGATGGTGAGCCAGGTTCTTTTACCAATTTGGGTGCTACTGTAAATTCAAAAAGTGATGATGAAGCTCCTTATTACAATGCAGCTTCCAACTCATTAATTTTTGCTTGTAATGGCAGAGTTGGTATGGGTGGATTTGATTTGTTTGAAAGTAAAGGTTCTTTTCCTTCTAGCTTTTCAACGCCTGTTAATTTAGGTCATCCTGTTAACTCAGTAAAAGATGATATTTATTTTACCAACAAGGGTACAATAAAACTTTTACAAGATGCAATCATTAGTACCGACAGAGGTTCTGCTTGTTGCTTAGAATTGTACACCATTAATAAAACATATAAAAAGTTTGTTACTGGTATTGTGCAAGATTGTAAAACAAATTTACCGTTAGCCAATTCAACAATTACAGTAGTTGATAAAGCAAGTGGAAACAATGTAATTGCTCAAAGTACTGACGCAAATGGTAGATACTTTTTTGAAGTTAAAGCTTTTGAAGCAGCTACCATTAATGCTAGTAAAGCAGATTACAACAATGGCACTTTATCATATACTGGAGATGTAACTATTGGACCAGATAACGATACTTTAGTAAACGCTTTATTGTGTTTAGTACCTATTGAAAAAGAAGTTCCAAAAGATACACCAATTGTACAACCAAACCCAGAACCTGAACCATTGGATGAGCAAACTGCTTTATTCGATTTTAATAAATACAACTTAAGAAAAGAAACAGCAGTGATGTTAGATACTTTAGCTAGTATTTTAAAACGTGAGAAAAACTTAGGATTAGAAATTTTAGGATATACAGATAAATTAGGATCTCCAGAATACAACTTAAAACTAAGCCAAGAACGTGCCGATGCTTGTTTAAGTTATTTATTGAAAAAAGGTGTTGATGCCAATAAATTGAAAGCAACTGGCAAAGGCGAATGTTGCCCAATTGCAGAAGAAACTGTGAATGGAAAAGACAATCCTGCTGGTCGCCAAGCAAACAGAAGAGTTGAATTTAAAATAAAACTTAAAATGTAATTATAGCCTTTAAAAAGCCACACGAAAAAGCCCGATTTGAAAATTCAAATCGGGCTTTTATTTATACAATTTTAAAAAAAATTACATAGGATCTCTGGTTAAATGAACTTTTACCATATCTGAATAATGGTTTTGTAATTGGTGCACAAAATGCACATCTGGATTATGCCTTTTATCTTCTCTATACCACATCTCCATATGAGAAAAATCACCTGTATGTGGCAACACAATTCTAAAAGAACCTTTCATGTATTTAGTTGCTGTTTCTCCATCTTGCTTAGTAAAGCTAAGTCTCATTAATTGTTCATCACTTAAAGGAATAGGATGTAAATGTTCTGAATCGTACCAAAAAGCTTGTACATCGGTGGTAACTTCAATTTGTTTTTCATCGCCATTCAAATCTGTTACTTCACCTTCCGAAAGTTTACCTTCATATTCGGCAATTACATAATCGCCCACTTTTAGTTCATTAAATTTTATCATATAGCATTTCGTTTTAGAGTGAGAAGATAAAAAGAAATTATAGAAGGAAAAATATTTTTTTTAAAGGATCCGTTTTATTTACTTTCACTTTACAATTTAAATAAAAAATATGTCGAGCTTGTTTCCAGAATTTTTCGAGTGCAATGAATATCTGATTGATGAAAAAGTTACTTTTTTACAGTTTGAAAATGAGTATAAAGTTTACAACGATTTAGGCGTTCAAATTGGAGCAATTAAACAACGTGTAAGTGGTTGGCATAAAGTGTTAAGACTACTACTTAATAAAGCGATGTTGCCTTTTTTATTGGAATTGAAAGATACAAACGACAACCTTTTAGTAAGTGTTGAACGTGGTTGGACCTTTTGGATGTCTAAAATTACCATCATCAATAGCAATCAGGAAATTGTTGGATACATAAAACAAAAATTTACTTTTTTAAAACCACGTTTTACCATTTTAAATGCATCGGAAGAATTAATTGGTGAAATTTCTGGCGATTGGAAAGCTTGGAATTTTAGTATAAAAGATGCAGGTGGAAATGAAATTGGATTCATCAATAAAAAATGGGCAGGTGCCATGAAAGAATTTTTTACATCGGCCGATAAATATTATGTAAACATTCATCCTTCTTTTAATGAAGATCAAAATAAAATAAATATAGTTGCAACTGCAATTACCATTGATATGGTTTTAAAAGAAAGCAAATAGATATAAAATCATTTTATAATTATGCTTACACATATTCTTCCCAAATTACCCATGCGTAACAAAACTGTTACAGAGGATTTTTATATAACCAAATTAGGGTTTAAAAAAATTGGTAATTTTGAGGGATATTTAATGGTATTAAAAGATGCTATTGAAATTCATTTTTTTGAATTTCAAACACTCAATCCTAAAGAAAATTATGGGCAAATTTATATTCGAACAAATGCTATTGAACAGTTGTACCAAGAGATGATGGATAAAAAATTATCTATACATCCGAATGGCAGTTTACAAATAAAGCCTTGGGGACAAAAAGAGTTTTCTATGCTCGATCCAGATAATAACTTAATTACATTTGGACAAAGTATATAAGAACGAAATGTATATTTTATGAATTCACTTTTGTACCCCAAACTCTAAACATTCTAGGCAAACTCATTAATGTGTTTTCGTCTTCTGTAAATTGTTTTAATTGCTGTAGTAAAGTATTGATTGCTTCAAGTTCAATTAACGATGCTGCAATTAGTTTTTGTTTAATTTTTTCTAGTGTTAAGTATGCCATCCATTTACCAGTTCCTTTTGTAAAAACAGGTTGTATTATTTCAAACTGAATATTGGTTAACCCAACTTCCTTAAACAACTCAATTAATGATGGCCCTATTTCTGCATTGCCACCATTTAATTCAATTGCTTTAGAATACAATTGCATATAAGTAGTAAAAGCTTCATTTGTTGGATAACAAAAATGACCACTAAATTGTAAATCTTCTATTACAACAATTCCATTTGGTTTTGTGGCCTCAACCATTTTCTCTAAAGCCAACTTTGGGTTGTTCAAATGCGATAGTAAAAAACGTGCATAGCTAATATCAAATTCATTTACATAATTTAATTCGTATGCAGTTTGTGTATTAAAACTTACATTAAAAATTTGTTGTTTAACAGCATCTTGTTTGCATAAATCAATAATGCTTTCATCGAAATCAATTCCAATTACTTTTCCATTTTTATCTACCATTTTTGCAACCATTAAAGCTACATTTCCACCACCACAACCATTGTCTAAAAAATACATATTTTCTTTTAACCCTAACTTTTCAAGCAAAGTTTTGGTATACGAAAACAAAGCATCAGACAGTACATTTAACCTAGCTTTTCCTTCTTCCCCACCCTCAATAATGTAATGGCTATTGTCTTCTTTCATACAATCAAAATAAACAATTAATTAGTAAAAATAACAAACCTATTTTTCAATAAACCACCACATGCGTTTGTTTAATAATTCCCATTACAAAAACACTTTGTACATTGCCAATATTCTCTCCTTGGCTCAATTTATTTACATGAAAATTATAATAAGCATCCATATTTTCAGCAACAACTTTCAACATAAAATCAAACTCACCCGAAATATTGTAACATTCAATTACTTCATTTAATTCGTTGATTTGTTTAATAAACTTCAGCCCTGCATTCTTGCTATGTTGCTTTAGCGATACATAACAAATTACCATTAATCCTTTATTTACTTTTCCATAATCTACTAAGGCTGCATACTGCTTAATTATTCCATTTGTTTCCAATCGTTTAATTCGTTCATGTACAGGTGTGGTACTTAAATGTACTTTTTCTGCAATTTCTTTTACAGTAGTTCTAGCATTTTGCTGCAATAAAGCCAAAATCGATAAATCAATTTTATCGAGATTGAAATTTGTAGTAGTTGTTTGTTCTGTTTGGTTGGTTGTAGCCATAGCTTAAAAGAATTTTATTCTATAATAATACTTAAAAATATACATTTATACTAAATTATTGAATGATTACATTCTTTTATTCTGAAAATATATCTTTGCAATTCAAATAATTAATCAAATGTCAACATTATCAAAATCAATCGATTTTAGCTTACCCTACAAGGTAGCTGATATTAGCCTTGCAGCATGGGGCCGTAAAGAAATTAGATTAGCCGAAGCAGAAATGCCAGGTTTAATGAGTATTCGTGAAGAATATGCAGCAACTCAACCTTTAAAAGGTGCAAGAATTGCTGGTTGTTTACACATGACCATTCAAACTGCAGTTTTAATTGAAACTTTAATTGCCTTAGGTGCTGAAGTTAAGTGGAGTTCTTGTAACATTTTCTCAACTCAAGATCAAGCTGCTGCTGCAATTGCTGCTGCTGGTATTGGTGTTTTTGCTTGGAAAGGTCAAACACAAGAAGAAGCTGATTGGTGTATTGAGCAAACATTGTTTTTTGGTGGTGCAGACAGACCATTGAACATGATTTTAGACGATGGTGGCGATTTAACAAATATTGTTTTAGATACTTACCCAGAATTGGTTGCCAACATTAAAGGTTTATCTGAAGAAACTACAACTGGTGTTCACCGTTTATACGAAAGAATGGCAAAAGGTACTTTACCAATGCCTGCAATTAACGTAAACGACAGTGTTACAAAATCTAAATTTGATAACAAATACGGTTGTAAAGAAAGTTTAGTAGATTCTATTCGTAGAGCTACAGACGTTATGATGGCTGGTAAAGTTGCTGTTGTGGGTTCTTATGGTGATGTTGGAAAAGGTTCTGCAGCTTCTTTAAAAGGTGCTGGTTGTAGAGTAATTGTTACTGAAATTGATCCAATTTGTGCTTTACAAGCTGCAATGGATGGTTTTGAAGTAAAACCTATGATTAAAGCAATTCCTGAAGCAGATATTATTGTTACTGCAAGTGGTTGTAGAGATTTAATTACTGAAAAACATTTCAGATTAATGAAAGACAAAGCCATTGTTTGTAACATTGGTCACTTTGATATTGAAATTGATATGGCTTGGTTAAACACTAACTATGGTCATACAAAAGATACCATTAAACCACAGGTTGATATTTATACAATTGATGGTAAAGATGTAATTGTTTTGGCTGAAGGTCGTTTAGTAAACTTAGGTTGTGCTACTGGTCACCCAAGTTTTGTAATGAGTAATTCATTTGCAAACCAAACTTTGGCTCAATTAGAACTTTGGACAAATACCGACAAATACGAAAATAAAGTTTACGTTTTACCTAAACATTTAGATGAAAAAGTAGCTCGTTTACACCTTGCTAAAATTGGTGTTGAATTAGATGAGTTATCTACTGAACAAGCTGCATACTTAGGTATACCTCAGTTTGGACCATTTAAGTCTGATGCTTATAGATATTAAGGTTAGTCAATAATCAATAGATTAATAGACGATAGTAAAAGCCCACTTCAAAAGGAGTGGGTTTTTGCTTTTTTGAAAAGGTTACAACTGTCTTGTCCAAATTTAAGTGACGAATAATCGTCAACTTATTTCAGGACAAGACAATTACTAAACCCTTTGAAAAATTTCAGAAAATGAAATAAAATGAATCAAGCAAACAAGTTTTATTGAATCATTAATTTTTCGGTTTTTAAATCACCATTGGTTGTAATAATTTGAACGGTGTAAAGCCCTTTAGCAAATTGTTTAGTATTAATTATTAACTTTTCGCTTGATACTTTGAACTGTTTAACTGTTCTTCCTAAGTAATCAATGATTAATAATTGATTAGCATTGGCACATTCAATGGTTACAATACTTGTGGCTGGATTAGGATATATTGTAAATTCAGCATTCAACCCTTTTAGTTCAATTTTTTTTACTACACTATAACTTACTTTTCCATCCTTATCTATTGCTTCCAATCTATAATACAAATACTTTGTGCCCAATTCCAAATTTCCAATTTCATCAATAAACGAATAACTATTTTCTATTTTATTTTTCGCATTAACATTACCAATATTTATAAAATCTTTTCCATTAACACTGCGTTGAATATTAAAATGAGAAACATTTATTTCATTGGCCGTTGTCCAAATATTTTCAATTTTTTTGTCATTTTTAACCTTTAATTCATAACTCAGAATTTGTAGAGGAACTGTTTGAGAAACAGTACCTTTCATTTGTACATTTTTAAGCATTGCATATCTTCCTGTACTGCTACTGCCACATGCATAATACAAACGAATAGTTAATGTTTCACCAACACCAATATTTACACCGTCTCCTGCATTTAGAGCTAGAGAATAAGAAGCAGTTGGTCCACCAGTTTGATTACTTAATAAAACAGGTGTGAGAAAACCACCGTTTGCTGTACCAGCAAGCGTTAATCCTGTTCTATCAATTCCTCCAGTAACATCAGAAGAGTCATTTACAAAATTTGATCTTGAGTATACAGCTGCTAACTTTATTCCAGAAGATGTATTGTAAAATGCTGTTGTTAAAATAATTGAATCTATTCTTGCCATATATCCAGTTGATGGGGTAACAGTAAATTGTTCATAGAATGTTCTATTTAAAATAGATCCAGGGCCACCACTTCCTGTACCCCAAGAACCATCACCATTTGTTGAAGCACCAAATGCTTGTCCAAATTGAGTAGAGTATGCAGGAATATTGGTTAGTTGTGTGCCATTACTTGAATACAATTTATTGAAAGTTGGTATTGTAGCTGTTAACCCCATTGCTCTTACAGTAGCATTGTCGTTGTTATCAGTTGTTAAATCCCATTGTTGTAGTACACTAAAATTAAGTAATGGGGTGCTTTGGGTAACTCCACTTACTGTTATACTATCGGTGATAGTAGATGCTGAACAAGTAGTTGTAAGTAAAATATTACCAGTATAAGTATTGGCTGTTGCAGCATTTAATCTTACATAAACTATCGTATTTGCAACACTTCCAGCAACTTGTGTTAAAACAATTGGATTCACACTCCAATTCGTATTATCTAAACTTATCTCAAAATTTGTAGGTGCAGTAATGGTTACATTGTTTAAAAGATTAACCGCATTTACTACAAATGTTTGCGATGCACTTGGTGCAGTTGAGCCCTGCAAAAAGTTAATTAAATTTCTTGTGTTTGTAGTTGTTGTTGGTACAGATGATACCTCAATTGTATCTGTATAAGTAGTTGAATAACTAGTTTTTGATGCTTTTACAAAATAAAAATAAGAGGTACAACTTGGTGGCACACCATCTACACCTACAAAATTTATGGCTGTATCATTTAAAGCAGTTGATGAACTTAATAATTGATAAGATGTTTTGTTATCAATACTTCTATACAAATCATACGTTACACCAGTTACAGCCCAGCTAATGTTCCAGGTAAAATTAGTATTGCTACCACTTTTTACCCCTTTAAAATTAGATATGGCAAGTTCTGGATTGGCATAACTACAAAAATCTGTTCTCACACTGCAAGGGTTCCAGCCATTAAACATATTTGGAATGTTGTAACCAACAGTATCGGCATTTGTGAATTGTTGGCTCCAACTAACACGGTTGCTAACATTTGCCAATGTTCCATTAATGTTTTTAGTTTTAAATTCAGCATAGGTAATTACTGATGTGTTGGTTGTAGCATCCCAAATTGCCCAGCCCGCAGGATTAATACTATGACTCATTGCAGTATTAAAGAAAACAACTTTGGTGTTAGAAGTTACACTACTATTACTATTACCCCAAGGGCGACCTAAAACATATAATGTGCCACCCGTATTGGCAGGCATTACACAATCTCGAAACAGATAGCCATACGTTTGCCCTGGTGGTGTATTGGCAGCGGTTATATAAGAATTTCCAATTCCTGTTCTTGTTTTTGCATAAATAACGCAACTATCGTAAATAGCAACTGCATTGCCATAAATAAAATCCACAATGCCATCTATATAACATTTGTAAAAATAATTACGAGCACCATTTGTGCCTTTGGTTAGCAGTGTATCTTGCATTCCAATAAACCTACAATTTTTAAAAGCAACTCTATCTGCATTCACAAAAACTGCCAATGCTTGCGAGGCTGACCCTATTGCATAAGCACTATCAAAATTGTAAGTATTGATAAAAGAAACATTTAAAGCAACAAAATCAGTTGCATTTATAACTATTGTTGCACTATTTTGACCACTTGTGCCACCACCTGGTAATGGCCTTGAAGCATAATCATTGAAGTAAATAATTACATCGGCAACACTTTCTCCAATTAGTTGAATATTGGGTTTGGTACTTGGAACAATAACTTTTTCGTTATACTTGCCATTTTTAATATATATAACCCAAGGCGTTGCACTGCTACTTGGTGAAGCATCGATTGCTGCTTGAAGCGTAGTAAAATCTCCACTACCATCCCTTGCTACTGTTTTATTATATTGTGCATCTGCACTAAAGCATAAAAAGTAAATAATGGCAAGCAGAAAAAATTTTTTCATAACAAACTATGTTTTAGCATTGAAGGTAAAAGAAATTTGCTCTTGTGCAAAGTAGAATTCCGTCATTCCACGCCGACTGAAGCTAAATTTATAAATAAAAGCTATCAGCCTTTGTTATATGAGTTTATTGAAGTTTTCCTGAATACTATTTAAATCTAAGTTTCAATAGTAATTGATTTCGACAAGTTTTAAATGCTGCTTTAGCAGTGCTCAACCTAATAACCATTCTATTGTTTAAAGACATATTATGCTGAAAACAAGGCAAGTTTGAACTACTTTATAATTAACTTTAGCAGTATGAAAAAGTGGTTGTATTATTTTCTGTTAATTATAGTTCAAGCATGTTCGGTTAATAAAGCAATCATTCAAATAAACAATCCTTCACAAACATTTACAGGAACTTCGTTTTATGATACTGTTGCTAAACTCAATTGGCAAGAAAGAGAATCGATGGCTGTTGATGCAATTTTAAAAGGGAATATGCCCAAATTTCTATTTCATTTTGTGCCAGTATATTCTAATTATACAGATTCTTTAGGCAAAAAATATGAGGCAATATTTTACGTTTCATCAGATTATCTAAGCATTGGAACAAATACAAATTGGGCTCGTATTCCTTTAACACCAATGGCTGCACAAAAAATTGCTGATAGTTTTCACTGCTTTTTACCCACCATTAAAATGGTTGATTTAATTTATGAACAAGCAAAAGTAAAATTAGCACCTCAACCAATGTTGAACAATAGAGATAGCAGCAATACAATGTTTCAACATCATGTAATCATAGAAGAACAACGGAAAAAAGAGAAAGGATTAATTGCAGGAATTAAAAAAGATGTTGTGTTAAGCAACAAAATATTCAATTATCCAAAGCAAAATAAAGTGGCTATTTATGGTTGGCATCAAATAAATGGGAAGCCAATTCAACCAGAATATTCAGGACATGTGAATTGGTATGTAGACTATAGTCATGGCATTAGATTAATAGCTAGAAGCATAATCATAAACCATAAAAAAATGGATTATATAGAGGTATTGCAACATCCAGTTTTTAAACATTTACTCAGCAACGAAAACAGCTTAACCTTTTACAAATACAATTACTAGCAACACTAAAATCCTCCCCTACCCATTCTAGAATTAATGGTTGTAATTCCTACCAACTCATCGTGTCTTCCACTTAAAGAACGAAAGTAAACAAACACGGTATAGTCGTTTTCTGTTTCCCAAAAATTGCCATCGGTTAAACCAACATCGGGTTTTGCTTTTTTATCTTTACTATCTTTTGACAAGTAAGTATAAGAATAATAGCCTTGCTTTAAAAACATAGTTGTTTCAAATACTCCATCGGCATCATTGTATTCTAGCTTGTTGGTTTCATTCATTCCATTGGTAAATGCACCAATTAGATATACATCTTTTCCAACAAATTCTTGTGCATTATTGGGCAAAAAACTAAAGTGTACATTGGCATAATCACCTTGCCAAAATGGATTGATATTTTCTGTACTATTTATTGTATACCAACCATTCATATCTCTAAAATAAGTGTATCTCAATTGGCTTCTTGCAGCATCTGGTTTTACAAAAACTTCATTCGGTTGTTTCGTTTTATCAATTTTATCAATTCGTTCACTCTCATAACGAAAACTTCTTAAATCAACCCAACGATATTCTTTTCCTGCAGGAAATAAACAATCTTGTTCTCCATTGTATTCAAGAATGTTTCCTCTAATAAATGCTGGCATTATATTTCTAACCACATTGTCGTAACGGTTGTTTTGCATTACAACCAATTTTACTTGTTGTTGAGGATTGATGGGATTTAGTTGTGTTGCATTAACACTAATTTGTACACGTTGGTGTGTTCTAAATTTAGAATTATCAAATGGCTGTAATACTTGTGCAGCAATATTTGCTTTACTTTCTACAACATACATTTTTTTTGTAAAAGCCAATTGATTTACGTCGCCATTTAAAAAAACTTTCAGCAAATAATTGCCACTTTTGGTTGGTATACTTCCCCTCTCTGGCAATACTGCTTGATAATGTACATACTTTGTAAGTGCAATTGAAGCAACTCTATACTGAGATACTCTATTCTGTGTAAACCCTTTTATATAATCAAAAGGACTCAAATTTACTTCTTCCCAATTTTCGTTACATAGTTGAAAAGTGTAAAAATAATTTTTCACATATCCATCTAAATCATCAAAATGCAATTCCAATAAATCGCTAGACAATAAATTAATTACTGGTAAACTCATTTGATTGTTTTGCTGGTACAATTGCACTGTTTTAATATTTGGCATTACAATGCCATCTGTAAAAACGGTTTGTGCTTGTACCTTTAAAACAAACAACAAAGCAATTATTGTTATACATTTTCTCATTAAAAAAAGTTAATACTATTAATTGAAAAAAAACTGTGTAAATGTACACAACCACAACATACAATTTGTTTTATGGTTGGCATACTTGTAGTTTTGAGCTTAGCCAAAATTGTGCCATTGAACATTTCTATTTTCATAGCAAAAAGAATTGCTTTTAACAAGCAACAATCTTTTTCAAGATTCATCATTCGATTATCTGTTACTGCTACTGCATTAAGTGTAGCAGCAATGATTATTACATTGGCTTTTGTGAATGGATTTCAACAAACAGTTGCTCAAAAAGTATTTAGTTTTTGGGGGCATATTCGTGTGCAACATTATTCAATCAATAAATCTTTGGTTAGCGAAGAAACGCCTATTGGTAGAAATTTTGCAATTGAAAATTCGTTAAAAAATAATCCTCTAATTAAACAAGTTCAAGTTTTTGCAACCAAAAGTGCAGTAATTGAAAAAGATAAAAACATTGAAGGCATTTTACTAAAAGGTATTTCTGCTGAATACGATAGCAGCACTTTACATCAATTTCTTCAACAAGGCCGTTGGTTAAATTTTACAGATAGTTTATACAGCAGAGAAATTATTATTTCTGCAACTGCAGCTCAAGAATTATCCATTCATTTAAATGATACAATTAGGGTATTTTTTGTTTCGCCCAAAGAAGGAACTTCTGCTTACCGACCAGTAAAAGTAGTAGGCATTTACAAAACTGGAATTGAAGAATATGATAAACTTTTTGCTATTGGCGATATTCGTTTAATTAGAAGATTAAGCGATTGGAAAGATGATGAAATTGGCGGCTATGAAGTATTTGTAAAAGATTATGCCACCATGACGCAAGTGAATGAAACATTGGATTTACCAACCATTTGGGGTAGTAAAACCATTCAAGAAGTTTATCCAAATATTTTTGATTGGTTAAATATTCAAAACGTAAACCGCAATGTTATGTTTGTTGTAATGACCATTGTAGCCATTATTAATTTAATTACTTGCTTATTAATTTTGGTATTAGAACGTATACGAATGGTGGGTATTTTACAAGCTGTGGGTTGCAACAATCAAACCATAGAAAAAATATTTTTATACCATGCAAGCATTATTACATTGGCAGGTATAGCATTTGGCTTGTTGTTGGGCGTAGGTATTTGTTTATTGCAATATTATACTGGTTTTATTACGTTAGACGAAAGCAATTATTATGTTTCGGTTGCTCCTGTAAAAATAATTTGGTGGCAAGTAACATTGGTTTGTATTTCTACGGCCATTGTTTGCTTTTTTGCATTAAGCATACCTGCATTGTTGGTACGAAAAATTAAGCCTGTAAAAGCCATCCAATTTAGATAATATGCGATAAAATGATGCCTGTTGCAACAGCAGCATTTAAACTTTCGGCTCCTCCAAACTTTGGTATTGTTAAGGGTTGTTGAATAAATGGTAAAATGTTTTCTCTAATTCCTTTTCCTTCGTTGCCAATGATTAGAATGCCTGATTTAATTTGTCCAAATTCCAATACATTTTTTCCGTTTAAAACTGCTCCAAAAATTGGCAACTTGGTTGGTTGTAATACTTGTTCAACAACATCTCCATACCAAATATTCAGTCTACAAAAACTACCCATTGTACTTTGTATTACTTTGTTGTTGTACAATTCGGCTGTATCGGGTGTACAATACAAATTTTTTATACCAAACCAATCTGCAATACGAATTATTGTACCCAAGTTTCCAGGGTCTTGAATTCCATCTAATAACAAGTGCAATTGATTGGTTAATGGTGGAAAAACATTGCTTTTTTGTTGTACAATTGCCAACACTTCGTTGGAGGTTTGCAAGTTGGTCATTCTTTCTAACTCAACCTCAGAAACTTCAACAATATTTAGTGAAGTTGTAGCATGTAATTGTACCCAATTATTGGTTGCATAAATTTTTTCTATTGAATAATTGCTGTTCAATAATTCTTCTACCAATTTGGGGCCTTCAGCAATAAAAAGACCTTCTATCAGTCTTTGTTTTTTGTGGCACAAAGATTGGATATATTTGAACTCATTTTTACTTACCATTGTGTATGCAATTTAAACGATCAACTGTTACAATATTACCTCTAATTATTTTGTTGCTTTTTGTAGCATCTTGTTCTACTGTAAAAAATTATCAGCCCAACAAACCTTTTATTTTTGCCAATAAAATTAATATTGAAGGCGATATTGCCAAAGATGAGAAAAAAAGATTGACCCTAGAACTGAATAATTATTGGGATGATAGTTTAAAAGCTAGAAATGTTACCAAATTTGGGTTTATTAATGTTACTAAAAATCCTCCTTTGTACGATACATTAAATGTAGATCGTTCTAAGCGGTTTATGTTGGCTTACTTAAATGCTCAAGGCTATTATTATTCTTCTGTTGAGCAAGTTCTTCCAGTAAAAATTGATACAGTAAAAGATCAACTTAGAACTACAGTGGCATTTAATATTCAACCAGGAAAAAATATTAAGATAGATTCTGTTGCTTATGCTTTTGTAGATACAACGCATCAAACATTAAAAGATTCGTTGTTGCAAAATATTGCCATGCAACAATTTAAAAACACGTATCTAAAAAAAGGAAGTTCCTATACCAAACAAAAAATTTCTGATGAGTTGGATAGATTGGTTTCGTGGTTTAGACAAAATGGTTATTACAAATTTACCAGAGAACATATTTATGCTTTGGTAGATACAACCAACGAAAATTTATTTAAACTTACACTTGACCCAATTGAATTGGCTAAAATTATTACAGAAGCCGATCAAAAAAGAAAGGAAAAACCAGAATGGGATATTAGCATAAAACAAAGAACAGAAAAAGATACAAGTATTTTGAATAGGTACTATGTGAACAACGTTTATTTTTATCCCGAAACAAAAATTACTGATTTCCCAGACAGTTTAATTAAAAAGAAATGGGACAATGCAATTATTGGCAAGAAAAGCAATTTAGTTGTTAGAGCAGAAAAAGGATTGTTCAAACTACGTCCACTTAGAGAACATACTTACTTACGAAAAGATAGCATTTATCATGAAGATGCTTATTTAAAAACCATCAATACATTGTCTCGAATTCCAGCTTGGCAACAAATTGAAGGTAGAATTATTGAAGTTGGAAAAGACTCGTTAGACTTACATTTTTTTCTTATTCCACAAAGTAAATATCAAACAAACTATAACTTAGAAACTAGTAGAAACTCAGGCGATTTTACTGCTGGTAATTTATTGGGCTTAAGTTTAAGTGCTACTTTAAACAATAGAAATGTTTGGAAACAAGCCATACAAAGTAGCACCAATTTAAGAGCAGGAATTGAGTTAAATATTTTAAATGCAACCGATACAAGCGGAACAAAAGGCAACTTAATTCAAAGTTTACAATTCAGCCTATCGCATAATTATAGTTTTCCAAGATTGATTATGCCAACGTTTTTATCGAACGTAAAAATGTTTAGAAATGCAGAAAATAAAAGAACCTTAATTAATACAGGATTGGTTTATACAGAGCGTTTTCAAATTTTTAAACTTCGATCTGGCAATGTAAGTTTAGGATATGAAGGACAAGTAAAAAATGGAGATGTATATTTATGGAAACCGATTAATGTTGAATTGTATAAAATTGATACGTTGCCAGGTTTAATACAACTTTTCGATGCAAATCCTTTTTTAAGAAATTCATTTAACACAGGCAATGTAATTGGTTTAGGATTGGGTGTAATTAATTTTAATAGAAGCAGAACAAGTTTAAAAAATCCGAACAACACACATTTAATAAGATTGGGTTTTGAAGAAAGTGGTTTACTCAATTACTTGATTCCTTATGACAAAAAAGGAACTGTATACAAATTTATTAAGCTAGAAGCTGAATATAGGCTCAATAAAAAGTTATCAAAAAGTGAATTGGCGTATCGTGTATTTGGTGGCTTGGGCATTCCTTTAGATGGTCAATCATTGCCATTTTTTAAACAATATTTTGCTGGTGGTCCTAACAGTATGAGAGCTTGGAACTTAAGACAATTGGGCTTAGGCTCATCTATACTTAGCGATACAATTGCTTCTACATCTTTTAGAGATAGATTTGGCGACATTCAATTGGAAGCCAATGTCGAATATCGTTTCAATATTGCTTCCATTGGTAGTTTTAAAATTGGTAGTGCGTTGTTTGCAGATATAGGCAATGTTTGGAATTTAAAAAAAGATGCAACCAATACCAATGCAGAATTCTCTTTAAACAGAATGTACAAAGATTTAGCAGTAAGTATTGGCACTGGTTTAAGATTCGACTTTTCGTATTTTTTAATTCGTGTAGATTTTGCTTATAAAGCAAAAGATCCAGGACGACCAGGTAATGATGGTTGGATGAGCATTAAAAATTTTAAATGGAGTGAAGAAAGAGACAATAGTAGCAAAACAGAAATTAAAAACTTTGCATTTCAATTGGGCATTGGTTTGCCATTCTAACAACTCATTATAATAGTATTGAACATGAATCATATTTTACTTTTTGGAGCAGGAAAATCAGCAACAGTTTTAATTAATTACTTATCACAATTGACTGAAGAAAAAAAATGGCAAGTAACCATTGCCGATGGGAATGCTGAATTATTGGCTCAAAAAGTAATACCAACAAGTTTTGTAACATCTACATTAATCAATATTGAAGATGCCAATAGCAGACAAGCTTTAATTGAGCAAGCAAACGTTGTTATTTCAATGATGCCTCCTACCCTTCATTATTTAATTGCATTGGATTGCATTACTTATAAAAAGCATTTATTAACTGCATCATACATCGACGAAAAAATAAAAGCACTTGCGTCAAGTATTCAAGAAAACAATTTACTGTTCTTATGTGAAATGGGTTTAGATCCTGGCATAGACCACATGAGTGCAATGAAGTTAATTGATGAAATAAAAAACAAAGGTGGAAATATTGCTTCTTTTAAATCGCATTGTGGTGGTTTAATTGCTCCAGAAAGCGACGACAACCCTTGGCATTACAAAATTAGTTGGAACCCCAAAAATATTATTCTTGCAGGAAAAGCAGGAGCCATTTATAGATCCAACAATCAAGTTAAAGAAATTGGTTACAAAAATTTGTTCAACACAAAAAATACGATATTAACGCCTACTGAAGTTTTATATGCTTACTATGCCAATAGAGATTCTTTGGGTTATATAAATTTGTATGGCTTAGAAAACATACAAGATTTTTTGAGAACCACTTTGCGTCATCCTGAATTTATTGCAGGCTGGAAAAACATTGTTGATTTACAACTCACCAATGAAGAAAAAGTGTACGATACGAACAATATGACTATTGCAAACTTCTTTCAAGCACATTTTAAAAAGCATGGTTTTGAAAAGTGGATTGTTGACATGATGGATAAAAAATTATTACTAACCACCGAAATGATGGAAGAAATAACCAACTGGATGAAGGTTGAAGAACAAGCTGCTGAAGTTGGAGAAATAAGTAATGAAGAATTTTTAACAGTAGATGAAAATGGAAATTTGCAAACTTCTAATATTAATAAAAGTGCAAAATTTTTGGCCAATAGTATTCACGATGTAAATATTAGTTTACAACAATTGTTTTTCTTGGGATTAGAAGATCATACCCCAATAAATTTAGGGCTTTGTAGTGCTGCCGATGTGTTACAATTTATTCTTGAAAGAAAACTTGCACTACAACCTACTGATAAAGATTTAGTAGTAATGATGCATGAAATTGAATACGAACTAAACAACAACAGCCATAAAGTTATTAGCTACTTAGAACTAAAAGGCGACAATCATTTAATTACTGCAATGGCTAAAACCGTTGGCTTGCCATTGGGTATTGCTGCCAAATTAATTATTGAAAAAGAAATTACTATAACAGGTTTGCATATACCAATTGTAAAAGAAATTTATACCCCAGTTTTAAATGCTTTAAAGCTTGAAGGAATTGAATTTGACGAAAAAGAAATTTAATTCATAGCTCTTCAAATAATTATAGAAGAAAACTGAGTTTTACAGAAAATAGTAGCCCCTACTCATCACTTTAGTGCAAGGAATAAAAACCAACAAAATTATTTCCAGAAATTATTGGGCATTGGTTTGCTCAACAAATTGTTGTAATAAAATTGATAAGCTTCAGTTCTATTGTGTATTCCTTTCAAACCTAGTATTCCATGCCTTTCACCAGGATACAACATAAACTCAAAATGCTTTTTTAAGTTTTGTAATTGATCAATCAACTGTAAACTATTTTGTTGATGCACATTATCATCTGATGTTCCATGAACAATTCTAATTAATCCTTTGTACATGTTTGCATATTGCAGTACACTTGTTTTTTTATAGCCTTCTGGGTTTTCGTTTGGCGTATCCATAAAACGTTCAGTATAATGTGTATCGTACAATTTCCAATCTGTAACAGATGAGTTTGCAATACCATAATTAAATACAGAAGCACCATAAGTTAACGCCATGCAAGTCATGTAACCACCAAAGCTTCCTCCTGTAATACACAGCTTAGATGTATCGCTCCAAGTTTGTTGTTTAATCCATTTTCCAACAGCCATAAAATCTTCAATTTCATAAATACCCAATTGCCTATGAATATAATTCATGCCAACTTTTCCAAAATGTCCGCTGCTTCTATTGTCGGCACTAATTTGAATTAAGCCTTCTTGTGCCCACCAAATATCAGTAAGTGAAGTATTCCAAGTATCGTATACTCTACCAGCATTTGGGCCACCATAAACATTCATTAATACAGGATATTTTTGATTGGGATTAAAGTTGATTGGATAAGTAATCACAATGGGCAATTGAAACAACCCATCTGTACTTGTAACAGTTAAATATTCTTTTTTAGGAAGTTGATATTGATTGAAATTCTCACCTTTTGCTGTTCCAATAACTTGTTTTATATTTCCTTTTAAGTCAACTACAGCCAATGTTGCAGGGTTTGAAGTATTGCTATAATTCGCAATGAAATAATTATTTTTTGGTGATAATTGAATATTTGAAAATGAAAAATCTCCAAATGAATGTCGCTGTAAATTTTTTCCATCTAATTGTACCGAATAAAAATCCCACCGTGCAGAATGTTCTTTTCTTGCTGTAAAAAATAATTTATTTTGATCAATTTTCACAATAGAACCAACAGTAAAATTGCCATTGGTAATTGCATTAATTTGTTTGCCAGAAATATCGTGTAAATAAAATTGATACCAACCACTCTTGTCACTCTTTAAAATAAATTGTTTCCCGTTCAATAAAAATTCAATTCTATCTGTATCGTCTAAATCAATCCAAGTAGTTTGTTGTTCTTTGTATACAAGTGTTTTAGCCCCAGATTGTTTATCAATTTGAAAAATGTTTAATTCATCTTGTCCTCTATTCATCCATTGAACCCACAACTCATTGTTGGGATTAAAATAGGGCATTCCAAAATATTGATCTTCTTTATCATTAAAGTTAGCCCAAGTAATTTTGCCTGTTTCAATTTCTACAATCCCAATTTTTACTGTTGGGTTTTTATCGCCCACTTTTGGGTATCTCGTTTTTTCAGTATATCCATGTTGACCACTATTAACATAAATTGGATACATAGGAACTTCAGTATCATCAAAACGCATAAAGGCTAAATACTTACTATCATTGCTCCACCAAAAGGCTTTGTATCTGCTTTGTCTGCCCAAGATTTCTTCATAATAAATCCAAGAAGCATAGCCATTTAAAATTACATCGCTACCATCAAACGTAAGTTGTTTTGTACTATTTGTTCCTACTTGCTTTATATACAAATTGTTTTTTTGTGTAAAAGCAACCATCGTTTGGTTGGGCGAATTTGTTGCATTCAAAGCACCATCCAATAATTTTTCAGCTTGTTTTAATTCAAGTAACGAATCTGGCAAAACTGTTTTAGCCCCAGTAGCAATATTTAAAATAAATTCTGTTGGTCTTTTATTCCCTTCTTTCCGTTCTGCAAAAACAGCATTGTCATTATCAATCCACCTAACAAAACTTGGCAAGGGTGTATAAATTCCAATTGCAGTGTTTTTAAACACAGCATCATAATCTAGGTTTTTTTGTTGTGCTGTAACCAACAATGACGTAAGTGTACAAACAACAATCAATATTCTTTTTAACATAGTTCTATTTTAAAAAATACACAATTAAATACAAAAAAATTGTACCTATAAACGAATTAAATCTGCAAAGAAAATAGCATTCATAAATATTTTATTGGTGCCCAACCAATAAGCTCTAAAGTTTAAATTATCAATCATTGAAATAACTTTCCCTCTACCCAAAACATCAATATTAACAGATGCAGTATTGCCAACTTTATCTTTATATCCTCTAAATAAATAACCACTTTGCAATGGATTTTCTGTAAATAACACAGGGCTATCATAAGGATTTGGATTTTGCAACATCAACGAATTGCTACTTTTAAAAATACTTACTGTTGGTTTCTTATAGCCATAACATAAAGGATGAGTAATATCTATACTTGCTTCAAAAATAGAACCTGTCATTTCTTTTGCTCTTACTTCATCGCTACGCAAATAATAAGGCATGTTTAAAGTTGAATCTTTTTTACCTTCAATATTTTTAAATTGAACTTTTGTAAATCCATTAGTTGCCAACACTTTCACAGCATCTTCTGTTGCAATTAATGTTCCTCCATTGCTAACCCAAGTTCTCAATTTTTCTTGTGCATCTTTAGCCAATGTGTTGTATGAACCAGATGGCATAATAATTACATTGTATTTAGTTATAGAAATATTGTTGATTCTTTCTACATCAACATTTGAAACAGGAATTTTAAATCTTGTATCTAACAAATGCCAAATTTCACCAACATCAGTTGGAGATGTACCATTGCCTACCAACATCATTACTTTAGGCACTTTCACATTCATTAAACTTCCACTTCCTAAATCAATTCCTTTAGAAGACAACCCTGTTGAAACTGCAAATATTTCTACACCAGTATTGTTGGCCACTTCATCAATTAAATTAATCAGTGCTTCACCATTTTTATTTTGAATAGATACAGGTATTACAATTGTTCCATACCCAAACTCTTCTTCTTTGTTGTTGATTGTAGCAATAAATTGCTGTGTTGCAACTTTTGCTATAATTCCTTTCTGTTGCAATTGGTAAAGAATTTTTGGAGCAAACATTTCGTTCCACTTTATAATATAAGCATACGGATTTTTTATATGATGTGTAAGCAAAGGCAAAGTAGGATTGGTTATAATCTTATTGCCCATTAAAGCTGAAACATTGTTTTTCACTTCTGCATATTGAAGTCCCAATGCTAGAGGCATTGTCCAAGATGTTATGTCGTAAAACAAACTGTCTTTATAATCAAATGTTTTTTCAAAAACAGTTTTTATAATTTTAAATTGTTGTTGATTGGTAGGAATAACATAAGCTTCATCTTTAGTAAACACTTGTCCATCAACAGTTACATCTTGTTTTAAGTTGAATATTTCGATTTGATGACGCAAAAGCATTTCCACTAAAATATTGGTTTTGGCTTTATCGTTTTTATTGCCAAAAACAAACCCTTTAATATTGTAAGCATCAGCTTCTTTAGCTACATCTTTATAAAAATTTCTTTGATAAGTAAGCATTTCTTTTCTTAACCCATTTGCTGCTGCTAAAGTTGAAAGTGTAGTGGTAAATTGATTTCGAATGGTGAATGGAAAAGTGAGTAGTCCGTTTTCTGTATCTTGAGCATGACCACGACTACTGGCTTGTTCAAACAAAATTCCAACACCACCATTAATATCTGGATAAGTTGAACCTTTTCCATAATAAAAATCATCGTACCCTTCTTTGGTAAAATAAAAAGAACCAATACTATCTAAGAATTTTGCATGATAATTACCAATAGCTGCAGTAAGTTGTTGATTTTTATCTGGTGTATTTGGATTTACTCTTGACGGAACTCCAGGTTGAAAAAAGAAAGTGGAGTTACTTCCCATTTCATGATGATCAGTTAAAATATTTGGTTTCCATTGATGAAACAATTGCAATCTATTTCTACTTTCTACATGCTGTGCAGGCAACCAATCTCTATTCAAATCAAACCAATAATGGTTGAACCTTCCACCGGGCCAAACTTCATTAAACTCTCTTGAATTGGGATCGCTAACTTGAGTTTGGCTTTTGTGCATATTTGCCCAAGTTGCAAAACGATTCAATCCATCAGGATTGAAACTGGGATCAATAATAATTACAGTATTAGCTAATAATTTATCAACTTCTTCGCCTTCAGCTGCTGCCAAATAATAAGCAGCTAAAAGAGACGCATTGGAACCACTACTTTCATTGCCATGTATGCTATAACCCATCCAAACTACAACGGGCATATTGGCAATATTTTGAGTAGCAGATTGCTGAGAATTACTTAATTGCAAATGCTCTAAACGAATGGTTTCTAATTTTGCAAGATTTGCAGGAGAAGAAATAATTAGGGCAACTTGCTCTCTACCTTCATAGGTTTTGCCCATTATTTGCAACTGCATTCTGTTGGATGCTGCTGCAACTGCTTTCATGTAATACACCAACTTATCATGCGTTACATGCCATTCGCCAAGCTCATGACCAATAATTGATTTTGGAGTTGGAATTGAACTATTGTAAGCAACATGCTTGGGTAAGTAATAACTTAAATCTTGTGCACAAACTTGCACAGAAATTAAAAGTAGCAAAAACACTTTTTTCATAAGCTGAGATTGAACGTGGAAGATAATTATTTATTCCACCAAACAAACACTTTGCAATTATGAATATTGAACTGTTGCTCCTAGCTTTTGTAAATGATCGTAAAAATTAGGGTATGATTTATTGATAGATTCTGCTTCTTCAATTTCAAGATTCCCATTGGCTTGTAAAGCTGCAACAGCAGATGCCATTGCAATTCTATGGTCGTGACGTGAGTGTACAATTGCAGCATGAACGCCTGTACCTCCTTTAACCAACATTAAATCATCTTGCAAAATTATTTCAATACCCATTTTTGCAAATTCTTCTTGTAAGGTTAAGCCTCGGTTACTTTCTTTGTGAGCCAATCTGCTAACCCCTTCTATTACTGTTGTTCCATTGCAATAAGCTGCCAATGCAACCAATGGTGGAAACAGATCTGGGCAATCTGTTGCATTGAACTGAAAGGCTTTTAAACCGGCAATTCCCGATGCAGGCAAACCAACTTCTATTATTTCTGGCTGAACAGAAATGCTACAACCGCAATCCATCAATGCTTGTAAAATGGCTTTGTCTGCTTGAGTAGAAAAAACATCCAATCCTTTAATAAAAATTCTATTGGGAGCTGCAATTGCTCCTGCAACCAATAAAAATGCTGCACCACTCCAATCTCCTTCTACAGTGTAGTTAATTGGTTGATTGGTTAATTGGTTAATTGGTTGATTGTGAAAAGTGAATGATTCGTAGTTGTTGTTTACCGGAACATTTAAACCAAATTGTTTCATTACTTCTAAAGTCAAATCAATGTATGGTTTACTTTTTAGGTTTGTAACTGTAATAGTTACTGATTCATCTTGACCATTAGAACTACCTCCTTTGTAGGGATTTAGGGAGGCTCCTGCATAAGCCATTAACAAACCTGTTAAAAATTGAGAACTTAGACTTCCGTCTACAGTAATACTTTTTGGTTGAATTGGTCCTTTTATTTGCAATGGCAACTTGCCTTGATTGCTTTTTATTTCAACAGAAAGTTGTGGCAAAATTTCATCAAAAAAATCCATTGGTCTTGTTAATAAACTTCCTTTTCCATCAATGGTAATTGCTTCATTGCTTAATGCAACAATTGGTGTAAACATTCTCATACTTAATCCGCTTTCACCACAATTAATACCCCTATCCCCTGAAGGGGGGAGTTTTGGGTTTACCCCTGAACTTTTAATGATTAATTCTTCATTGTTAATAATTAATTCAGCTCCCAATTTTTGAATAATATCCAATGCAGCTTTATCATCGTTGCTAACTCCAGGATTGTGAATGATACTTTCTCCATTTCTTATCAATGCAGCAGCACAAGCCCTTTGCATGGAACTTTTAGAAGCTGGTGCAAAAATATTTCCAGTTAAAATTGATGGTTGAATTGAAACCTTCATAGCCACGATGAAAATTATAAATTTGAGATGATCTTTTCTAAATCGTTTAAAGGAATGGGTAACACAATTGCTTTCCCAATTTTTTCTAGAAGAATATAGTTAATTTCTTGATTGGCTCTTTTCTTATCCATTTTCAACACATCAAAAACCTTTTGTTTATTGTATACTGCATAGGTTGGCAAGCCATATTGTTCTAAGAGTTCAACCACATTATTTGTTTGTTTAAAACCCAATAATTCTTGAGAAATTTCAGCAGCATATGTCATACCAATTGAAATAGCTTGACCGTGAGATAATTCATATTGATTTTCTAAAGCATGACCCAATGTATGACCAAAATTTAGCAACTTTCTATCGGCCTGTTCAAACTCATCGGCTTGCACAACTTTCAATTTAATTTTTGCATTGCGTTGTATCAATGCACAAACTTCTTTCTTTTTGGTTTTATAAAAGTTTAAAGAATGACTTTGCAATTCTTTAAACATGGCTGCATCTTTTATACATGCATGTTTAATAATTTCTGCAAAACCATTTTGCCATTCTGTTTCTGGCAATGTATTTAAAAAGACTAAATCGTGTAAAATAAAAGAAGGTTGTTTTGTAACGCCAACAATGTTTTTATAAACGCCCACATCAATTCCATTTTTGCCGCCAATGCTTGCATCTACCAACGCTAACAAGGTTGTAGGAACAAAACCAAATTGTATTCCACGCATGTAAACAGATGCAACATAACCTGTAATATCTGTAATTACACCGCCACCAACGCCTACTAAAATTGATTTTCTATCGGCTTCAAAAGCTATTAATTGTTGAACAATTGTATCAACAGTCGATTGAATTTTAAACTCCTCTCCTGCTTTTAAAACAATTGTATTAAAGCCTTTGAATCGTTTGGAGTGTGCAGCAAATACATTTTCATCGGTAATGAAAATTACTTTTTTAGCTTCGATAATATTTTTTAGATGGCTAATGCCATGAGCAAAATAAATATCGGTAGATGCTTGGCTGAATTTGAAAGTTTGTTTTTCCATGGTTTAACCACAAAGTAGTAAGTGATAAGTAAAGTGACAAGTAAAAAGTGTAAAGTAAAAAGAGTAAGTAGTAAGTTATAAGTAAAGCCAAAATATGTTTTAAAACTTATCACTTAAAATTTTCAACTTAAGAATTCATAATCTTGTTTTGGTGATTGATACTTTCCATGTGTACTGCATCAAAATAACGTGTAATAAACTCTTTGCTTAAACCAATTTTATCGCCTTTAGCAGTAGCTTTTTCTAAAATTTCGTTCCAACGATTTGTTTGTAAAATAGTGATGTTGTTTTCTTTTTTATACAATCCAATTTTCTCAGCCACCTTCATTCGCTGACTTAATATTTGCATCAACTCATCATCTAACTGATTAATTTGTTGACGTAATTTTTCTAAGTTGGTTTGATAATCTTCGCTAGAAACATTTTCTCTACGCCAAATAATGTTACTTAACATTTCGCCTAAAACGGCAGGCGTAACTTGTTGTTTTGCATCACTCCAAGCATTGTCTGGATCTATATGAGATTCTATAATTAAACCATCATAATCTAAATCGATACTTGTTTGTATCACTTCTTGCAAAATATCTCTTCGTCCACAAATATGAGAAGGATCGCAGATTAACATCATATCTGGATTTCTTCTTTTCATTTCAATAGCCAAATGCCACATAGGAGCATTTCTATATTCGGTATTGCCGTAAGAAGAAAAACCACGATGAATAAGGCCAATATTTTTAATGCCAGCTTTTGCTACACGTTCAACAGCACCAGTCCATAATTCTAAATCTGGATTAATTGGATTTTTAATTAGTACAGGCACATCAACACCACGTAAAGCATCTGCAATTTCTTGAACACTGAAAGGGTTAACAGTTGTTCTTGCACCAATCCACAAAACATCTACATCAAAATTTAATGCATCTTCTACTTGTTTTGCAGTGGCTACTTCTACTGTAATAGGTAAGCCAGTTAATGCTTTTGCCTTAGCCATCCAAGGTAAACCTTTAACGCCAATGCCTTCAAATTGTCCAGGCCTTGTTCTTGGTTTCCAAATACCTGCACGTAATAAATTTACTTTACCAGTTGCTGCTAAGCCTTGTGCAGTTGCTAAAACTTGTTCTTCAGTTTCGGCACTGCAAGGACCAGAAATAATTAAAGGCTTTTTGTTCCATACATTTAGTATAGATTCTTTGTGAGAGATTGCTTGCTCCATTTTTTGTTATCAGTTATAAGTATTAAGTAATTAATTTTAAGTAACATAGCATAGTTGCAGGTGAGCAGGCAATCACCTGCAACTAACTACTTATAACTTAAAACTATTTATCTGCTATTTGCGTCGTTCATTCTAATTTTTCTGCCACGATAATTTTTACCATCAACAGATTTAATCATTTGATTCGCCACTTTTTTATCCACTTCTACCCAGCTATTCATTTCTTTCATATCAATTCTTCCAAGAGCCGATTTTGGTAAATCGCTCAAGTCTAAAATGAACTGTAAAAAGCTAGCTTTATAAAAACCATCTTTTGTTCCAAGGTTCACAAACAAACGCATGGTATCGCCATCGCTGTATTGTGTAGTTGTAGATCTTCTTCTATCATCATCCCCACCAATTCGTTGTCTTCCACCTCTATCTCCTCTATCAGAAGAAGAAGGTGCATCTCTAAATTCTCTTCTTTCTCTTACTGGTGCAGCTCTTAAATTTAAGTCTTCTGCATTTTCATAGTACTTTAAAAAACGATCAAACTCCAATGCTGCCATACGTGTAAGAATTTCTTCTTTAGTAACATCGGCAAATTTTTCTTGTAACATGGGTAAATAAGTAGTGTAATCGCCATGGCTAATATCAGTACTTATTAATTTTTCCATTACAGAGAAAAACTGTTTTCTACAAACATCTTTACCACTTGGTAATTCAAGTTTATTGAATTTAACTTGAACCATTTTTTCTATTGAACGAATTTTGTAAACGTCTTTATTCATTACAATACTCATACAAATACCCAAACTTCCTGCACGTCCTGTTCTACCACTTCTATGTGTGTACACTTCAATATCATCGGGCAATTCAAAGTTAATAACGTGAGAAATCTCCTTTACGTCAATACCACGAGCAGCCACATCTGTAGCTACCAATAGTTGTAAACTTTTTTCACGAAAAGCACCCATCACTTTATCACGTTGTTGTTGGGTTAAATCGCCATGTAAAGCATCAATATCATAACCATCTCTAGTTAATTTTTCAGCAATATTTTGAGCATCTAATTTGGTACGTGTAAAAATGATACCATAAATACCCGGATTAAAATCAATTAATCTTTTCAATGCTTCGTACCGATGATGAGAGTTTACTACAAAGAACTGATGATCTATATTTTTGCTGCCACTATTGGTTTTTCCAACAGTAATTTCAAAAGGATCTTTCATGTACTTTTTACTCACCCTTTTAATTTCGGCAGGCATGGTTGCACTAAACAACCAAGTTGCTTCTCTTTTAGGTGTGTTCTGCAAAATGAATTCAATGTCTTCTTTAAAGCCCATGTTCAACATTTCATCAGCCTCGTCTAACACTACATATTTTATTTCTTCAAGGTCAATTGCTTTTCTTTCAATTAAATCAATTAAACGCCCAGGTGTTGCTACAACAATTTGAACACCACGTTTCAAATCTCTAATTTGCATACCAATACTTGCACCACCATATACAGCAACTATGTTCATGCCTGTCATAAATTGCTTAAAGTTTTCCAACTCTGTTACAATTTGCATACACAGTTCTCTTGTTGGACAAACTACCAATGCTTGAGCAACTCTTGATTTTGAATCAACCAAATGCAACAATGGCAATCCAAATGCTGCTGTTTTACCTGTACCAGTTTGAGCCAAACCAATCATGTCTTTGGTTCCACTCAATAAAACTGGAATACTCTTTTCTTGAATTGGAGTTGGGTTCACATACCCCAACTTATCGGTTGCCTTAACCAATCTTTCATCCAATCCTAACTCACTAAATGTTATCATTACTTATAAAAATTTGCGGCAAAGGTAACTCTTTGAACACGGATGACCCATTTTTAATGTTTATCCTTAATTCTATTGAGTTACAGTGCATATTTTATAATCTTTTGGTTACCAACTGTTGTATTTCTATTGATCTTTAGTTGCGTCGCACACTTGTACTATTGCAACTTTATTGGGCTGATATTAGAACCATTTGCCCAATCTTTAGCATTCATTTCAAATTTTATTTCTCCCCTTCCATACACTCCTACTACTTGCCAACCATTCATTTTATAAAATGTTTCTGCTCTGCTATTTGGTGCAGTACTTAACCAAACTGTTTCATTGGTTTGTGTAAAATACCAATTCATCATTACTATGTGTAACTGTTTGCCTATGCCCCTTTTCTCAAAATCTGGATGAACAAATAATGCCCAAATGTTTTTGTCTTGTAAATCAACAATAGCAAAACCAACTACTACATTATCCATTTCACAAACCCAACCATTACCACGTTTGTTCATAAACTCGTCATAATCTTCATCTTTTATTATTGCTGGGTTGCTTAGTGCATTTTCTTTTACTGCATTTCTTACAACTTGCATTTGTGGTATGTCTTTAATTTCTGCTTCCCTATAAATCATTTAATAATTCTTTTTATCTTATTTGCGTTTTCCATTAACTCATTCAAATATGCTAAGTTTTCTTTTTCCAATGCACTTTTAAATTTGCGTAATTGAGATATATGTTCGTTTAAAACATCCAACACATTTTCTCTATTCTGCATAAAAATGGGTGCCCACATTTTAGGATTACTTTTTGCCAAACGAACTGTGCTTTCGAAACCACCAGCTGCTAATTCAAAAATGGCATCTTCTTCTTTTTCTTTTTCCAATACTGTATTTGCCAAAGCAAAAGATGTAATGTGTGAAATGTGGCTTACATAAGCTGCATGAACATCATGTTCGTGTGCATTCATATACACCAAGTGCATTCCCAATGTGGTGTAAATTTTTTCGACAAGTTCGGCAGCTTGACTATCGCTTTTTTCTTTTTCTGTAATTACACATGCTCGTCCTACAAAAGCGTTTGCAACAGCAGCTTCTGGACCACTATATTCAGTACCCCACATGGGGTGTGTTGCTACAAATCTTTTTCGGTTAAGATGATTTTCTAAAGCCTTACACAAAGCAAATTTGGTAGAACCTGCATCAACAACAATTTGTTTATCGGTTACTAAATTCATTATTTGTTGCATTACTGTTATTGTAGCATCTACAGGAATTGCAACATAAATAAAATCGCTTTTTGCAATGGCTTCTTCAAGTGGCAATGCTTCATCGATTAGACCAAATTCTAGTGCTTTTTGTTCACTAGCTTTTGTACGGCTTACACCAATAATATGCTTAGCAAAACCATGTTGCTTTAATGCTAAAGCAAATGAACCTGATATTAAACCTACACCAACGATACAAATATTTAATTGAGAATTGACAGTTGACAATTGAGAAAGATTATTTTCCACTATTTTGTTTGCTTTTTTTTATAATGCTAATTAATAATTTTAGTAGCTCTTTACAATCTGAATAGAGGCTATCAAAAAGCTTTTTTTCTAAATAATTTGATTGATGCAATAACTCCAACCAATATTCTGATTCATTCGCTTCTTTTAAAGAGATTGATAGTTTATGAATAAAGTCTACTCTACTTTCAGCTTGCTCCGCCTCTCTGATATTGGCTCCAATTGAAGTTCCACATCTTAGTAATTGTTTTGATAAAATATATTCATGCTTTTCAGTTTGTAGATACTGATAACACTTAATTATCCTAAGTGCAAAAGCAAAACTTTTTTCTTTCAAAATATTATCTTTCATCATTGTAAATTATGAATTGTCAATTTTTAATTCTCTTTATTGCTTCTTCAAATCGTTCAATACTTCCACACAAACTCACTCTTATAAAACCATCTCCTTCTGTACCAAATATTCCCCCTGGAGTAATGAATACATTTGAGTTGTACAATACTTCGTCACTTACTTCATAACCAGACTTTCCATGCCCATTTAAGAAAGGAGTTTTTGCCCAAACAAACATGCCTACTTGATTGGTTGAATAAGTGCAGTTCAATAAATCTAACAATTCAAAAACTTTTGTTCGCCTTGCTGCATAAATTTTATTTACCTCATCATGCCATTCTTCTTCTAAGCTTAACGCTTTTGCAGCAGCCAATTGTGCTGGTAAAAACATTCCACTATCCATATTGCTTTTAAAACGTATTATTTCATCAATTCTTTCTTTTGCTCCACACAACATACCCATTCTCCACCCAGCCATATTGTGGCTTTTACTTAATGAGTTTAATTCTACTGCAACATCTTTTGCACCTTCAATACTTAATAAACTCAATGGCTCATTGTTTAAAATGAAACTATACGGATTATCATGAACAATTAAAATATTGTGTTGTTTGCCAAATGCTATAATTTTTTTAAAGAGTTCTACATTTCCGTTTGTACCTGTTGGCATTTGTGGATAGTTAACAAACATCAACTTTACTTTACTTAAATCTTGTTTATTTAAAATTTCAAAATTTGGCTCGTAATTATTTGCTTCTGATAAGCAATATTCAACAGGATTTCCTCCAGCCAATTTTACTGCACTTCTATAAGTTGGATAACCAGGATTAGGAACCAATACTTCATCGCCATTGTTCAAATAAGTCATACAGATATGCATGATACCTTCTTTACTTCCTATTAAAGGAAGAATTTCAGTATCGGCATTCAAATCAACACTGTACCATTTCTTGTACCAATCTTTAATAGCATTTCTTAAAACTGGAGAGCCTTTGTACGATTGATAAGCATGAACATTTGGTTTTATACTTTCTTCTTGCAACACACGTATTACGTCGGGGTGTGGTGGTAAATCTGGACTACCAATTCCTAAATTGATGATATTTTTTCTTTGCTTATTTAGCTCATCAATTTCTCTCAGTTTTTGTGAGAAATAATATTCACCAATTCCCTCTAATCTATTTGATGTTTGTATCATAATTCATCTTTTAAATTCACCTTTAAGTCGAAAAAAATAAGTGTTTTAGTGAACATTTCCATTTTTATAAATGCCCAATATTTTTACATTTTCGGTAAGCGGTTCAATACTTTTTAATGCTTTATTTAATTGGTTAATATTCTCAAATTCTAAATCGGCATGAAAACTATATTTAAAATTTGTTCCTGCAATTGGCATACTTTGAAGCTTACTTAAATTAATTCCTTCTTCAGAAACCTTAGACAATACTTTAGCCAAACTTCCTTTTGTATGGTTTGTTTGAAAGTTGATGGAAGCTTTATCTGCTTGTTCAACTTCTACATTGTCTTTCTGAAGAACTAAAAATCTTGTATAGTTATTTTTTTGTGTATGAATATTGGAGGCCAATATTTCTAAATCAAATAAATCTGCAGCCAATTTACTTGCAATACCTGCTATATGAGGGCTTCTTTTTTTATGAATTTGTTGTGCACTCAATGCTGTGTCTTCTGTTTCAATTAATTTCCAATTGTGTTGCTCCAAAAAATCTAGACATTGTAACAATGCCATTGGATGGCTATGTACTTCTTTAATATCGTTGAGTGTAACGCCTGGATAAACCAATAAGTTTTGTTCAATACGTAAATACACTTCGCCAACAATATGTAAATTACTTTTTTGCAACAATATATAATTGGGTAAAATGCTTCCTGCAATTGAGTTTTCAATGGCCATTATACCACCATGAGTTTCCTTTTTGTTGGCAGCCAATTTTATCAATTCTCTAAATGTGGCACAAGGCACAATGGTTGTTTCGTTACCAAAATATTGCAATGCTGCTACTTGATGAAAACTGCCAGCATAGCCTTGAATGGCAATTTTTTTACCAACTTCATTTATTTGATTTGATTGCTTATTCAATTTGCTCATCTTTTTTTATACTGTCGTATTTATTTGACAAAAAAAATCCTGGCTTTTGAGCCAGGACTGTATTTTGATTTTTGTTTATTAAGCTTTTACAAATACAACCTGGCTCCCATTAATAAAATAGTAGTAAAAAAAGAAAAAGAAAAAATTGTATGTTGTAGTTTGTTTCATTTGCTGCTCAAAGCAATGAAAGAAATTTGAATTATCAAAATATTTTTTTATTTAGGTATTAACGAACATAAGTTAGTAGACGTAAGTGTACTACCCATTTTTTCTTATAAGCGTATTGTAATCTATAAAATAAATAAATCGTATAGAAACTTCATTGCTATGTGGGTTATTAAAAACCTGACTAAAGTTTTGAAAATATTTGGTATTCTCTAATCCATTAATTTGAACATCGGGACCAATCGCATTTTTCCATGCTACAATTAATCTACAACCTGGTTTAAAATCCCAAGTATAAAATGCATCTATATTAAATGCATTAAAGTTCCCATTTCGATTATTGGTGTAAGCAATTTCACTGTTTCTCCATTCTCCTTCTCCATCAACTGTATAAAAATTGGTATAAGTTACATTGCTCCAAAAATGCCTTGCTCTAACGGTTAAATTCATTCTTGCTTTAAAATTATACTGCACCGTAGTTAGCAAATTAAAATTTTGCAATCTTCGTCGCCCAATAATTGGTTCTCCATTTGCATCTCTATAGGCATAACCAAAATTGGCCATATCTAATTCACTTCGTCCATTTATATCTATACTAAATTTAGGACTAAACCTATACCTTGCACCAAGTGTATATAAATAAAAAGGGTCTTTAGGCAATGGGCTTTCAGCAAAACCTACACCATAACTAATAAACATTTTTTTTCGACTATCTGAGCTACCAAATAGCCCTACAAAATGATATGGAGCTTTCTTTAATTTTCTGCCATTGGTTCTCAAATCAAAATAATCAAAACCCCACAATGCCTGTCCACTTACTTCCAAACTAATATCCCAAAAGTTTTTAAACACATGCAAAAAGTTAGAACTGTAGGTAGTTTGTTGGTATTGAAATGGCTGGTATAAATATGTTTGTGTAACCCTAACATTATAACGACGGAAGTTAAAATGCTTATTCGGTACAAATTGATTGAAAGAAAAGTATGCCTCAGTTGTAAACTCATTTGCTGCAAACAACAACCCTAAATCGTTGGGATTATAATTTTTACTTTCTAAATTATTAAATATGCCCCATTGATATTTACCACTTACTTTTTGTAAGCTGACGTAAGTCTTATATCCACTTAAATTGGTATTACCATAAATGCTGCTATATCTACCTTCAACTACTAAATTGTATAAGTTCTTTTTATCGAATAAAGACATGCCCAATGCTGTAACATTTGCATTATTGTTACTCCCTTTTCTGGTAACGTTTGTATTGGTAAACGTAATACTGCTTCTATTTTTTAAAGCTTGATCTAACACTAAAATATTGTAGTTTGTTAATGGCTCAGTTTCTACCTTTATTATTTCCCCTTTGTTATTCTCTAATTCTGCATACATAGGTGCCGTTACTGCATTAAACACACCAATTCCCAATTTACTTTTAGTTCTACCAGAAAACTTTGTTGCATTATAGAGTTGAGTAAGTGTAGGATTTTTTATAATGCTATAACCACTATCAACAGCCAATTGTTTTGCCGAAAAATATCCTGTGGGTGTTTTTCCAATTCTACGACTATAAAAAATTCCAGCTTTATTAAACAACTCAGTTCCCTCTGTAAAAAAAGAGCGATTTTCATTAAACTGTTGTTCAAATGGCGAAAGGTTTAAAACTACATTATCGCTAATTACCTGACCAAAGTCTGGTATCAAAGTCATATCCATTGTAAAGCTTTCATTAATACCCCATTTAACATCCATACCTCCATTTAAAATTTTATTATTTACTCTACCTGCATTTGTAGGCACTGTACTATAGCCAGTTGTAATGTATGGCAAGAAAGATAGACGCAAAGGCGGTTGCAGGTTTTCGAAACCTTTTATTGTTCCAAATTGATTTACAAAGCCAGATACATTTGGGTTAACAGTACTCCAATAACTTGTTTCATTTGTACGACGAACATTTCTGTAAAAATTAATACCCCAATCTTGTAATTGTTTCTTAGCAAAACGCAAACTCATGTAAGGTATTTTCATTTCTACCTGCCATGCGTTGTTGGTTATTTTAACTTGACTTTCCCAAACGGCATCCCAATTTCTATCTTCAGTTCCACTGTTTCCTCCCCCACCAGAAATTCTTGCATCGCTTTGCACATTGGCTGATGTAACACCAAATTGAAATGCATTTTGCTGATCTATATAAGTATCAAAGCTTACTGCAAAAAAGTCTACATCCTGAAAATTTTCACCATCTCTACTAGTAAGTTGTTTACGAATTAAAGAAACCGTATCGTACAAAGTTGCAGCAATGTAAATAGCTGTATTATCATACACAATTCTTACTTCTGTTTTTTGGGCTGCTTTTTTACCAAAGTTTGGTTGATTTACAATAAAATGATTGGCTATTGGAGCATTTTTCCAAGCTTCGTCATTGAAGAACCCATCAATTTTTGGAGCAATAGAAACTTTTGTTGCTTGAATTGATTTCTGTATTGTTGTTTGAGCAATTGTTTGCATTGCAAACAATAAAAGTATAGCTGTATTTAAATATTTCAAATTGCCTAGTATTAATAAGATGGCAAGAAAACAATTTACTACAACCCGAAAAGCTATAATTGTATAAATGGCCATATAGCATGTTAAAAGCAAAAAGCATTGTATATTTTGAATGTTTTCATTTTTAGTTAAAAGAAATCTATTTATCAAAATTTTTTACTTTTTCAATAGCTAACATAAGCTAGTAGACGCAAGTGTGTAGTTCTTTTATTTCTTAAACAATGGAAAAAAAATAATTAAAAATGGTAAGAAGAAAATATCCATAAAAGTTTCTACTCGAAATGAGGCATTTTATTTAGTAACTAAATAATTATATTTGAGTATAAAATATTTGCCATGAGACTTGCTGCAATTGCTTTTTTTCTGTTATTTGTTTGTATTAGTTATGCCCAAAATCATAAAGTTGTACAAACAAAAAATGGCATAGAGCTAACATATGAAATTAAGAAAGTTGATAGCGGTTCTAAAAAAACAAAATACTCAATTGTAGTAACTGCAATTAACAAGAATAGCAATGCGTTGTATTATGAAACTTCTCCGAGTTATTCAAGTGAATTTGTTTCAATAAAATAGATAACTCAACTGGATTATTTAAAGACTATGTAGATTTAAAAGGAGAAAAAACTTCTTTCAAAGTAGAAAACAATAAGGAGTTGTATAAATAGAAGAAAATAAAGAATATACGCAATCAAAATTTTTCAATGTTAAAACTGGAGAAACACCAATTGTTTCTGTAAAATACAATGAAGGCCTGAAGAAATTTGAAGATTTTAAAATTGAAGTTTTTAATAAAGATTTCATAGATGGTTTATGGAAAACTGAATGTGGAAATAACAATATTTTACTTACACTAAACACTGAATTGGCTAAAACAACCATACTTCAAACTAGTAATGGAAAACAAATAAAATGGATTGAAACAAGCCCTAATATTTTTTTTAAGGAAACAGATGTAAATACAATTTTAATATTTAATAAACAAAACAAACGATTTATATATACCACTACCGAAGGCATTACAATGGAATGGATAAAGCAATAAAAAACATATTTTTTACGTCGCAAAAAAGAGGCTGTCTTAAAACAAAGTTTTATGGCAGCCTCTTTTTTTATGGAGC
>ERZ724527.122-NODE-122-length-37801-cov-7.678085_pt1 | contig 37801 bp, 36 predicted proteins | sample MGYA00376060_ERZ724527 | MGnify/ENA primary metagenome ERZ724527 (study PRJEB28724, sample SAMN07190886) | activated sludge metagenome | isolation source: activated sludge of sewage treatment plant in Hong Hong | place: USA: Christiansburg, Virginia | collected...
ATCTACCTGGTGTTCAAGTGCCCTGAATTGTTCTGCGCTCATTGACCACGGCCCGGCGGTGGATTTGACAAGGTACTATAAGTGAGCAGATGGCAAATGGTCAATGAAGGAAATTGTGAACTTAGCGCTGCAACCTGCTGATGCGCAAGGTTTTTCAGGCCGGATGCAGGCTGGCCACGGCGGATGCATCCGTGCAGAAGTCGGGGGCGGGTGGTAGCATGGCGCGCTATTTTCTGCTTTAAAAAGAGGCCCGTGTGGCGACGATTACCCATGAACAATTGAGTGCCCGGCTGCAGGAATTGCAGCTACCCATGGCGGCGGATGCGCTGCATGGCACGATCACCGGTTTGGCCTGTGCCGGCATTGATCCTGGTCATGCTATCTGGCTGGAGCACTTGTCAGAATGTCTCGATGGCGCCGAGCTGGATGAACATCGAGATGCAATGTCTGCGCTGCAAACATTGGTAGCGCGTGATCTTGCTGACGGTGAATTGGGATTCCAGTTGTTGTTGCCGGATAGTGAAGAATTCTTGTCAGTGCGTGCGCAAGCCCTTGCGCGCTGGAGTGAAAGTTTTGTGTGCGGTTTTGTTGCGGTGACGCGTGAATTGTCGGAAGACGATCGTGAAGTCCTCAATGATATTGCTGCTATCAGCCAGATTGATGATGGTGAATCGGAGGAGCAGACAGATCGCAACCGTTCCGAGTTGAACAATCCTGAAAATGCCGATAGCAACGAACGTGATTTTATCGAGTTGTGTGAATACGTGCGATTGGCTGCTATGGATCTGTATCGCGATAGTTGCCAGGAAAAAAATGCCGGGCAGGCAAATATTCTGGAAGGTCATGCATGAAGTCGCTGCTTCCCCGTAAGGAATTTGCAGCGCGCCGTTCCCGCCTGATGGAAATGATGGAGCCGAATAGCATCGCTATCATTCCATCAGCCCATGAAATTATCCGTAACAACGATACACATTTCCCTTTCAGGCAAGACAGTGATTTTTATTATCTGACGGGATTGAATGAACCTGATGCAGTCGCCGTATTGATTCCTGGCAGGGAGCACGGTGCGTTCGTCATGTTTTGTCGTGATCGCGACCCTGAGCGTGAGTTGTGGGACGGGTATCGCGCTGGCCCGGAAGGGGCTTGCAAGGATTATGGTGCGGATGATGCATTTCCCGTTGATGATCTGGATGAAATACTGCCTGGCCTACTAGAAGGCCGTGAGCGTGTTTACTATGCGATGGGACGTGATAGTGAATTTGATCGCCATGTTATGGAGTGGGTCAATACTATTCGTAATAAAGTGCGTTCAGGTGCAATTCCTCCGGGGGAATTCCTGGACTTGAACCACTTCTTGCATGAGTTGCGGTTATTTAAAAGTGCGCAAGAAATCCAGTTGATGCAGCGTGCGGGTGAAATCTCTGCAAAAGCCCATCGCCGCACGATGGCCATATGCAAGCCCGGCATGATGGAATATCAACTGGAGGCAGAGTTGTTGCATGCCTTTGCCAGAAATGGTGCGCGTTTTCCAGCTTACCCATCGATTGTTGGTGGCGGTGACAATGGCTGCATCCTGCATTACGTAGAAAATCGTGATGTGTTAAGTGATGGAGATCTGGTGCTGATTGATGCCGGTTGTGAGCTGGACCACTACGCGTCAGATATCACCCGGACATTCCCTGTAAACGGGAAATTTTCACGTGAGCAAAAAGCATTGTATGAACTGGTGTTGAAAGCGCAGCTCGCAGCGATCAACGTAATCAAGCCGGGCAATCACTGGAATGAGCCGCACGACATCACCGTGCAGGTGATTACAGAAGGTCTGGTGCAACTTGGATTGCTGAAAGGCAAAGTAAGTGCCTTGATCAAGAAAGGGGCATACCGGGATTTCTATATGCACCGGGCCGGCCATTGGTTGGGTATGGATGTGCATGATGTGGGCGATTATAAATGCGGTGGTGAATGGCGTCTGTTTGAACCCGGCATGGTGCTGACTGTTGAGCCTGGTATTTACGTGTCACCGCATAACAAGAAGGTAGACAAGAAGTGGCGCGGTATCGGCATTCGCATTGAAGATGATGTAGTAGTGACCAGGGATGGCAATCAGGTATTGACGGCATTGGCACCAAAAACGGTCGAAGAAATCGAGTCATGGATGGCATTGCAGCATCCGCACTTGCCAGCAGAGATGGAAGCCGCCAGAAAGAAAGGAAAAGAAAAAGCGGGACATAAGAAAAAAGCATGAATGCATTGGCGATTGATGTAGCTATTGTCGGTGGCGGTATGGCTGGTGCTGGCCTTGCATTGCTATTGGCGCAGCAATTGCCAGCAGCATCGATTGCATTGATTGAGCAGCACGCCATTCAAGTGGCTAGCCAGGATGATTTGAAGGTTCCCAGTTTTGATGCGCGATCCACGGCGTTGTCATGCAGTACACAACAAATTCTTGTGCAACTGGGTTTATGGCAACAACTCCAGCATCAAGTAGCACCTATTTTACAGGTGCATGTGTCTGAGCGTAGCAGGCCGCTGGGTATGTTGATGCGTGCTGAAGATACCGGGTTGCCTGCATTGGGTTATGTCATAGAGAACCGTCTGCTGGGTAATGCATTGTTGGAAGCCGTTCTGGCGCAATCATCACGCATTCGCACCATCAGTCCTGCGCAGGTGACTAGCGTAACCTTGTCCCGCGACTATGCAACGTTGATGATAAACAATGCTGCAAATGTTTCGTTGGATGCAAAGCTGGTGATTGTGGCGGATGGTGCGCAATCTGCATTGCGCCAACAATTAGGTATCGCTTCGGATGATATTCCTTATGATCAGCATGCGCTGGTGGCGAATGTCGTAACAGAATTGCCTCATCATGGTATTGCGTATGAGCGTTTTACCGATACAGGACCTGTCGCATTGTTGCCGTTACAAGATCATGAACAGCAGCATCGAGCAGCCCTGATCTGGACGCTGCCAGACAGTGAAATCCAAGCAGTGATGCAGCTGCCGGAATCCGGATTTCTTTTGCGGGCGCAGCAACGGATCGGTGGCCGTTGTGGAAAATTGTTATCGGTGGGCGCGCGTTACTGTTATCCATTGTCACTGATCCAGGCCAGGGAGCAGGTGCGTTCACGCATTGTGCTGATGGGCAGTGCTGCGCACCATTTGCATCCGGTAGCGGGGCAGGGATTTAACCTGATTATGCGTGATTGCATGGGGCTGGTTGAAACATTGAAGCCGGTGGTGATGAAAGGCGGTGACATCGGGGATGTTGCTGTCTTACAGCAGTATGTGGCCAGGCAGCAGTGGGATCAGCAGAAAACTGTTACAGCCAGCGACTGGTTGCCGCGCCTGTTTTCTAATCGGGATCGCCCGCAGATGTTGTTGCGCAGCGCTGCTTTGCTGGGGCTTGATTTCTTGCCAGGCGCGCGCGAATGGTTTGCGCGTGAGGCTACCGGATTATGAACAGGATTGAATGTGATATCGCTATTGTTGGTGGTGGAATGGCGGGAAGTGCGCTGGCCTGTGCGTTGGCAGATTCCGCCTGTCGTATCGTTCTTATTGATAATACAGAGCACAAGCCGTTTAAACCGGATGCATTTTTTGATCCGCGCGTTGTCGCGCTAAGCGCGGCCTCGCAGCAGTTTCTGGAGCAACTCGGCGCATGGAAATTTATTCTCGCACAACGCGTGTCTCCATTTGAGCGCATGCAGGTGTGGGATGCAGAAGGTACGGCGCAAGTCTGTTTTGATGCAGCGGAAGTGCAGCAGCCAGCCCTTGGCTACATTGTCGAGAATAGTCTTGTTGTAGCTGCATTGCAGCAGCGCCTGCAGAACGCTTCCAATGTAAATTGCTTGTGCCCGGATACTGTAACCGGCCTGCATGATGACGAGAAAGCACCCCAGTGTGAGTTGGTGTTGCAAAGCGGCAATACGGTGCATTGCCAGCTGGTGATCGCTGCGGATGGAGCGCAATCTGCATTGCGTACATTGGCTGGAATCAAGACGGTTGAATGGGATTATGGCCATACGGCTGTTGTGGCAACCGTCAGAACAGCACACACACACGAGCGCACAGCTCGCCAGCGTTTTATGGCGAGTGGTCCTCTCGCTTTCTTGCCATTGCGTGATAACAGTGGCGATGAGCACTGGAGTTCGATTGTCTGGTCAACTGCGCCTGACTGCGCGCAGTCGCTATTGGAAATGTCACAAACAGAGTTTGCGGCACAATTGGGAAATGCATTCGAACACAAACTCGGGGATATCATCGAGGTGCGCGGCCGTTCTGGTTTTCCATTGCGGCAACGTCATGCCCGCGCGTATCATCAGGGGCGCGTGGTGTTGATCGGTGATTCTGCGCACACGATTCATCCGCTGGCGGGTCAGGGTGTGAATCTCGGTTTTATGGATGTCAAAGTGTTGGCAGAGGAGTTGCTCGATGCGATGACACGGCAATTGCCGCTGGCACATCCGGTTGTGCTGAAGCGCTATCAGCGTCGTCGGCGTGGCGCCAATTTATCCATGACGGCCACGATGGAATTATTCCAGCGCCTGTTTGCGCGCCGAGAATTGCCTTTGCGCTGGCTGCGCAATACAGGTATGCGTGGAATAGACGCGCTACCTGCGGTGAAGAGAAAAATTATGCGTGGTGCGATGGGTGTATAAGCGGGATGAGCTTATTGTTTTATTTTGTTAAACTGTCGCGACTCAAGGATGAGCGGAAAGGATTTTATTATGGACGATATTTCGGTACTGATTCCCTGGCTTGCACTTAACCGTATTCCGGAACTTGGCCCGGTTTCCCAGCGCATGCTGCTTGAAAAAGCGGGTGGTATGCAGTCACTTTTTTCATTGTCACCGGCAGTTTTGCACACTCTCCTGGCGCACGAACAGGCTACTTTGTGGCTGGATTATCGTGAAGGGCGCTCAGACAGTGCATTGCGGCAACACGCCATGCGCGATCTTGAAAAATCCCTGGAGGCTGGAGCAGTAATAGTGCATGCAGAGGACCAGGATTACCCGGCATTGCTTGCGCAGACACACTCTGCGCCCACATTGTTATATGTGCGTGGTGAGGTAGGTAATTTGCATTTGCCGCAGTTGGCATTGGTTGGAAGCCGTAATGCATCTGCGGGAGGGCTTGATCTCGCGAAGGAATTTTCCATGGCGCTGGCTATGCATGGCTTGGCGATTACCAGTGGTCTGGCTTTGGGTATTGATGGTGCAGCACACCGCGGTGCAATCCATGCGGGAGGCAAGACCATCGCTGTTATTGCAACGGGTATTGATGAAACATATCCACGCCGCCATACAAAACTGGCGGATGACATTATAGCCAGTGGCGGAACTGTCATCACTGAGTTTGCCCCGCAATCCCCGCCAGCCGCACAAAATTTCCCGCGCCGTAATCGTATTATTAGCGGGCTCAGTCTGGGGACGCTGGTAATTGAAGCCGGCTTGCAAAGCGGTTCATTAATTACGGCCCGGTATGCCAATGAGCAGGGGCGTGAAGTGTTTGCACTTCCAGGTTCTGTGCGCTCTGTTTTTCACCGAGGCTGCCATGCATTGATCCGGCAAGGCGCAAAACTGGTGGAAACCACACAGGATATTGTCGATGAACTCGCTGGCTTGCTGGCATTCAAGCAGCGCGAATGTGAAGTGATCAATACGCTGGGCAACAAGACGGCATCATTGTCGGAGGAGGCTGTGCGCTTGTTCCGGTTGATAGATCATGCGCCGGTAACACTGGATGCATTGATAAATCGTTGTCAGCTGCCAGTGGATGTTATTGCGGCAGCATTGATGGATCTGGAAATGGAAGGCGTGGTGGTGCAACAGCATGGATTCTACACGCGATTATAATCGCGACGGGCTATTCTGCCTCGTCAAAGCGGTTGGCAAATAACTCGCTGATAGCCGCGAGGGCTTCATCTTCATCAGTGCCTTCACAGCTGACATGAAGTTGCGAGCCTTTGCCTGCAGCCAGTAGCATCAGCGCCATAATGCTCTTGCCGTCTGCAGGTTGTTTTTTTTCATTGTTGATCAGTTTGCAAAAAACGATCTTGCTTTTGTATCGCGCACATAACGTGGTCAGTTTTGATGCGGCTCTCGCATGCAGCCCCAGTTTGTTGATGATATCCAGCGTGTTTTCTTTCATCTTGTAGCCGCCAGTTCACGATGGCGAACCTGTGTGTATTCATACTGTTGCAAGAATTGTTGCTGCAGCTTTTCGCACAGGTATACGGAGCGATGTTGCCCGCCGGTGCAGCCGATAGCAACTGTCAAGTAGCGCCGGTTTTGCTTGAATGAAGGCAGCCACTTTTGCAGGAAATTCCGGATATCTTCCAGCATGGCCTGTACTTCAGGTTCTGCATCGAGAAACTCGATCACGGGTTGGTCTCTCCCCGTCCATGCCCGCAACTCCTGCTTCCAGTACGGGTTTGGCAGGCAGCGCACGTCAAAGACGAGATCGGCATCCACAGGAATGCCGTGCTTGTAGCCAAAAGACAGGAACAGCAGAGACACTTCTGCATTGGCTTGCCGTGCCACACGCCCGAGTACCAGGTCGCGCAGCTGGTAGAGATTCAGGTTGCTGGTATCAATAGTGAGGGAGGCGAGGTCAGCGATCGGGGCCAGTAAATCTTTCTCGGCATCAATCGCCTGCGTCAGGTCGGTGTCATTGTTCGACAGCGGATGCTTGCGCCGGGTTTCGCTGAACCGCTTGATCAGGGTTGAGCGGCGGGCATCCAGATAGATGATTTCGCAGTCCATCAACTCACGGGCTTTCGCCAGCATGGCTGGGAATAGCGCAAGGTCACGACCGGTATTGCGCGCATCAATACTGACGGCGATTCCTTTCAGGGTCGGGTATCCCTCCTGCTGCATCTGTTCGACCAGCGGCCCCAGTAGTCCGGCCGGCAGGTTGTCGATGCAGTAAAAGCCCTCGTCTTCCAATACGTGCAAGGCCGTGCTTTTACCGGAGCCAGACCTGCCGCTGATCACTACCAGACGCATGTGTTCATCTCGCTATGCAATGCTGCCCAGTTTAACGATAAAAACCTGCCTGGGTGCAGTCGGGAACATGGATTGACTTGCTATGCCTCTCGCAGTAGCGTGGGGATCATATGCCCGGATAATAACTAACAGAAGATCAAGAACAGCCATGACTGAACCGTCTGCCAATGATGTGCCGCCAAAATTGTCTGAAGAGGACATGGCGCGGGTTGCTGAATACCTGAACTCGCCATCCCACCGCCGTGAACGCGCCCCTTTCAGGCCCTGGACGCTGCTGCTGGTACTGACAGTGGTAGTGAGTGTGATATCGGCAGTCAGCATGTTCTACGCGTGGCAACAAGGGATAAGAATCCTGTGAAGCTGTACCGGCAAGGTCAACGTTTTGCATTTGCGTTGGCCGCGCTGGACTGGTTTGTTCCCCTGTCTGTTCGCACGGATAAAGCCCAGCGTACCCGAGCCTATATTGTGATCGGGATTATCCTGATCAACCTCGCCATCTGTGCGTTGAGTGGAATGGCACTGTGGGCCACCAATCTTTCACCGCAAGCCATGGTGGCCGGCACAGCGATCACAGTTATCTCTGCTGTTTTTTATGTGACGGCGTTGGCGATTTTTCGCTGGCGACATTCTTATTTGCTGGCGGGTAACATTGCTGTGGCTGCCGTTTACTGTGCTGTACTGGCGGGTGTGTTGTTAACCGGCGGCTATAACGTGTCGCCGATTATGCCGCTGTGGATTGTAGTGCCTGTGTTTGTCTTTCCGTTAGCCGGTCCGCGTTCTGGCATGGTGTGGGCGATTGCTATTTTCCTGACAATGATTGCCTTGTTGGTTTCTCATCTGGCCGGTTTCAATGCCTGGCAGTTGTCTGATCAGGAAACGCTGGATGTCATAGAGCGGGTGTTGCCGGTTGTCCTGTGTTTTATGGTGGTAACGGCACTGATCATTTATGAGCGCGTCAATGAAAAGTTGAACCAGTGGCTACAGGAAGAACGCCAGCGTTTTGCTTTCAAGGCCAGTCATGATTCCTTGACAGACTTGCCCAATCGTGAAGAGTTTTATGCGCGGCTTGATACCGCTGTGCGTGAATCGTCACAGAAGCGGTTGCAAATGGCGCTGGTGTATATCGATCTCGATGGTTTCAAGCCTATCAACGATACACATGGCCATTATGCAGGTGACAAGGTATTAAAAATTACCGGGCAGCGGTTGCGTGAAGTGTTGAGGCATACCGATGTGGCGGCAAGGATCGGCGGAGACGAATTTGCGCTCATCCTGCATGGCGTGCAGAAACGGAGTGATATTGATCTTGCGCTGAATAAATTGCTGTATACGTTATCGATTCCTATCGACATCGAAGGCAGGGAAGTCAAGGTACATGCCAGTGCAGGGGTTGCTATTTTCCCGCAAGACAGCCGCGACATGCTGGTGCTGTGTCGTCTGGCAGATGACGCAATGTATAAAGCAAAAGTTGAAAAGAATACATTCCGTTACCATTCAGTATTTCGCGTAGCTGAGCCGGTTTGATTTTCAGCGATTTTTTCTTTCTTCGATCAGGTTTTTTACTACAGATGGATCTGCGAGTGTTGACGTGTCGCCAAGGTTTGACAATTCATTTTCAGCAATTTTACGCAAAATGCGCCGCATGATTTTTCCGGAACGGGTTTTGGGTAACCCCGGTGCCCACTGGATCATATCCGGTTTGGCAATCGGGCCGATTTCCTGGATGCAAAAGTTCACCAGTTCTTTTTCCAGCGTGACACTGCCGGTTTCGCCGTTCATCAACGTCACAAAGCAATAAATCCCCTGGCCTTTGATGTCGTGTGGATAACCCACGACAGCGGCCTCTGCAACTTTCGGGTGTAACACCAGTGCTGATTCTATTTCTGCGGTGCCGAGACGGTGTCCGGAAACATTCAGTACGTCATCAACGCGCCCTGTGATCCAGTAATAGCCGTCTTCGTCACGCCGTGCGCCATCGCCAGTAAAATAGTAGCCTGGGTATTGGGAGAAGTAGGTGGAAACCAGGCGGGCATGATCGCCGTATACGGTGCGAATCTGGCTTGGCCATGAAGCTTTTATCACCAGCATGCCTTCACCGGCACCGATGATCTCGCTGCCACTCTGGTCGAGCAAAGCAGGTTGCACGCCAAAAAACGGCAAGCTGGCGGAGCCGGGCTTCAATGCTGTTGCGCCGGGCAGCGGCGTGATCATGTGCGCTCCCGTTTCAGTTTGCCACCATGTGTCGACAATCGGGCAGCGACCTTCACCCACTACGCGGTGATACCACTCCCACGCTTCCGGGTTGATGGGTTCGCCAACGGTCCCCAGCAAACGAATGCTCGCACGTGACGTGCATGAGATAAATTCATTACCTTGTGCCATTAATGCGCGCAGCGCAGTGGGCGCAGTGTAGAAAATATTGACTTGATGTTTGTCGCATACTTGCCAGCATCGTGACGCATCCGGATACGTTGGTACACCTTCAAACATCAGCGTGGTGGCGCCGTTGGCTAAAGGACCATAGACAGTGTATGAATGACCGGTTACCCAGCCGACATCGGCGGTACACCAGAAAATATCGCCATCGTGATAGTCAAATGTATATTTGTGCGTCATTGCCGCCATCAATAAATAACCGGCAGTAGTGTGCAAAACACCTTTTGGTTTTCCGGTAGAGCCTGATGTGTACAAAATAAACAGCGGATCTTCTGCGCCCATCCATTCCGGGTCGCATTGTTCATCCTGGTCGTCGACAAATTCGTGATACCAGACATCGCGCGATGCTTGCCATGCAATATTGCCGCCAGTGCGTTTCACCGTAAAAACCGTGTGAACATTTACACAGTGCTGTAGTGCTGTATCCACATTGGCTTTCAGGGGAACAGACTTGCCGCCGCGCATGCCTTCATCCGCAGTAATGACGACGCGACAATCGGAATCGAGAATACGGTCTTTCAGTGCTTCGGGTGAGAAACCGCCAAACACAATCGAATGCACAGCGCCAATGCGTGTACAAGCCAACATGGCATAGGCTGCTTCCGGAATCATCGGCATATAGATGCATACACGGTCGCCGCGTTTCACGCCGCGCACTTTCAATGCGTTGGCCAGCTGGCAAACATGTTTGTGTAGTTCACGATAGGTAATACGCTTGTCTTGCGACGGATCGTCGCCTTCCCAGATAATGGCAGTCTGTTCGCCGCGCGTGGCAAGATGGCGATCAATGCAATTGACGCTGACGTTCAGCAGGCTGCCTGCAAACCATTGGGCATGACCTCTTTTCATGTCGTAGTCGACAACGGTGTCCCACAAGCGTTCGAATGTCAGGAACTGGCTGGCTTGTGCCGCCCAGAATGCATCCGGTTGCTCGACAGACTGGCGATACAGGGTTTCATAACGCTCGCGGTTGATGTGCGCGCTGGTAGCTAGGGATGCCGGTACAGGGTACAGGTGGTGATCCGAGGTGTTTATCGACATGACGGACTCCGCTGGATATTGTTTTGGCTATCCTAACCATCATTCCGGTTTGAATACACTGGGTAGCGCTGCCCGCGACAACGAATATGGTGCTAATCCCGGGCAGGCGTAAGGTTTATAGCGCGCAAATATTCAGACGTTAAAACGGAAGTGCATGACATCGCCGTCCTTGACGACATAATCTTTTCCTTCCAGCCGCCATTTCCCCGCGTCTTTTGCACCTTGCTCGCCTTTGTACTGCACGAAATCATCGTATGACATAACTTCTGCGCGGATAAAACCTTTTTCAAAATCGGTATGGATAACTGCAGCGGCTTTAGGGCCAGTCGCTCCGACGGGAATTGTCCATGCACGCACTTCTTTTACGCCGGCAGTAAAATAAGTGTGCAGGTTCAGTAATTGATAGCCGGCACGGATTACACGATTGAGCCCCGGTTCTTCCATGCCAAGCGCAGAGAGGAACTCTTCTTTCTCATCTTCTTCCAGTTCGGCAATTTCAGATTCAATCTTGTTGCAGATAGGTACTACGATGGCATTTTCTTCTGCTGCCAGTGTATTTACGGCATCCAGATACGGGTTGTTCTCAAAACCGTCTTCGGCCACATTGGCAATATACATTGTAGGTTTCACTGTAATAAGACACAGCGGTTTCAGTAATGCGAGTTCATCAGCATCCAGTTTGACAGTGCTGGCGCGTTTTCCTTCAGATAAAACCGGTTGTACCTTTTCCAGAACTGCTTTCAGTGTTTGCGCATCCTTGTCGCCGCTCTTGGCTTGTTTCTGTGATCGCAGCAGCACTTTCTCCACTGTATCCAGATCGGCCAGCGCCAGTTCCATGTTGATGATTTCAATGTCATCAATCGGATTTATGCGGTTGTGGACGTGAATGACGTTGTCGTCTGCAAAGCAACGTACCACGTGGGCAATCGCGTCGGTTTCACGGATATTGGCAAGGAATTTGTTGCCGAGGCCTTCCCCTTTTGAAGCGCCGGCTACAAGGCCAGCGATGTCGACAAATTCCATGGTGGTAGGCAGCACGCGTTCCGGCTTCACAATCTCAGCCAGTGCATCAAGGCGAGGATCAGGCACCGCTACAACCCCAGTGTTAGGTTCAATAGTGCAGAAGGGAAAATTCTGTGCATCGATTCCCGCTTTTGTTAATGCGTTGAACAATGTTGATTTACCGACATTGGGCAGGCCGACGATACCGCAATTGAAACCCATGGTGTTGTGCCTCGGTGGTGTTTATCTATTAATGGTGTTCTGGATCAGTTTTTATCTGAATGCAGGGAGAGCATGGCTTTGTCCAGCTGGCCGGCTACAACATCGGGCATTATGTGCAATGCGCGTGTGATGCTGTCTTCCATCAAACTGTATTCAGCAGTGGGTGCCTTTTTCAGTACGTAGTCGGCGACCATTTTGGCATTGCCAGGATGACCTATGCCGATCCGTAAACGCGTAAAGGTATTCTGGTTGCCAAGCGCGCTGATGATATCGCGCAGACCGTTATGGCCACCGTGACCGCCACCTAGCTTCAGGCGGGCAGTGCCAGGTGCAAGATCCAGTTCATCGTGAACAACCAAGATACTTTCTGGTGCAATTTTGTAGAAGTTGGCGATCGCGCCAACGGACTGTCCACTGCGGTTCATATAGGTTAATGGAAGCAATAACCGGACTGGCTGGTTATTGAGGTTAACCTGTGTGGTGAGTCCGGAAAACTTTTTTTCTTCTTGCCAGCTGGCGCGACAGGTATTGGCCAGTAGTGCAATAAAAATAGCACCGGCATTGTGCCGGGTATTTTCGTATTCGCGGCCGGGATTTCCCAAGCCAACAATTAACTGGATTTTCTCGCTCATGTGCATCAACCGCCAGCTAAAAAAAAGGCCAGCAGCGCTGGCCTTTTTTACAGCAAACGCTTAGTCGCCTTTGACTGCGTGGACAGCCACAACGGGAAGGTCGTGGTCTGCGCCGTGCAACAATGCAACCGACTCAACACCTTTTGGCAGTTTGAGATCGGAGATGTGCACGATCTGGCCTACTTCTACCGCAGCCAGATCGACTTCGATAAATTCAGGCAGGTCAGCAGCCAGGCAGCTGACTTCCAGTTCGTTCATGCTGTGGTTAATGGCGCCGCCTTGTTGCTTCACGCCTGCGCAGTTGTCTTCATTGATAAAGTGCAGTGGAACGCGCATGTGGATTTTCTTGGTGCCGGATACGCGCTGGAAGTCAGCGTGCAGGATGCGTGGCGCAGCAGGATGGCGCTGCAAATCGCGCAACAACACTTTGTGTGGTTGGCCGTCTACATCCAGCGTAATAACACTGCTGTAGAACGCCTCGGCATCCAGACACTTCATCAGGTCCTTGTGCGGGACGCTCAGCATCACGGGTTCTTTTTCATCGCCATACAGGATAGCGGGCACTTGGTCATTCAGGCGACGCAGGCGGCGGCTCGCACCCTTCCCCTTGTCGGCCCGAGCATGGGCTTGTAGTGTAAAGCTGGACATGGTTATTACCTCATTTTGCAAAAAACGGTGTTAAGCCAGTATTTTTGCGTTCTAGTGATGCGCTGCACTTGCGACCAGTGCGGCGCGCTTTACCCCAGTACTATGTTCTATTACGAAAACATGGCGCTGATGGATTCTTCGTTGCTGACGCGACGCATCGCCTCGGCGAGTAAATTTGCCATGGATAACTGGCGAATCTTCGTGCAATTTTTCATTTCAGCACTGAGTGGAATGGTGTCGGTGACGACCAGTTCATCCAGTGTCGAGCTGTTCAGGTTTTCCAGTGCGCGACCAGACAGGACAGGGTGCGTACAGTAGGCGACAACCTTGCCAGCGCCATGTGCTTTCAGGGCATCGGCTGCCTTGCACAATGTGCCGGCAGTGTCCACGATGTCATCAACCAGTACGCAGGTGCGGCCTTCTACTTCGCCGATGATGTTCATAACTTCGCTGACATTCGCCTGTGGGCGGCGTTTGTCGATGATGGCTAGATCGGTCTGCAATTCTTTCGCCACTGCGCGCGCCCGGACTACACCGCCGATATCGGGCGATACTACCAGCAGGTTTTCGTATTTTTGTGCGCGGATGTCATCCAGCAACACGGGGGAGCCATAGACATTGTCTACGGGCACGTCAAAGAATCCCTGAATTTGTTCTGCGTGCAAGTCAACTGTCAGTACACGATCCACGCCAGCACCTGTCAGCATGTCAGCGCAGACTTTTGCGCTGATCGGCACACGGGCGGATCGCACGCGGCGATCCTGGCGTGCATAGCCGAAATAAGGCACCACAGCGGTGATGCGTGCGGCAGACGCACGGCGCAGCGCATCTGCCATGAAGAGCAATTCCATCAAGTTGCGGTTGGGCGGCGCACAAGTCGGTTGAACAATAAACACATCACCACCGCGCACATTTTCATTCAGCTCAACCGATATCTCACCATCAGAAAAAGTCCTGACCTCTGCGTCGCCAAGGCGCATTCCGAGACGCTGTGCAATGCGCTGTGCCAGTTCTGGGTTGGCGTTGCCGGAAAAAACCATGAAGTTGGACATAGAAGACGCTCTGGTTTTTAAGGTCGTGGTTTTGTAAGCGGTGCAAATGAAAAGTGGCAGGGGTAGATGGATTCGAACCACCGCATGGCAGGATCAAAACCTGCTGCCTTACCGCTTGGCGATACCCCTGTAATCTGTTTCCGGTTGCAGTTGGCATAGCGTGGGTGAAATGTTGACCCCTTTCGCTACAAAACCCGATACACCGATGGGTTTTTGTGCCAACACTGCTTCAGCCTGTTCGCGTGTCGGTAGCCCCGCAAACACACTGGAACCTGTGCCGGTCATCCTGCAGGCGGTGTGGCTGGAGAGCCATTTCAGGACATTTCTGACCGCTGGATAGGCTTGTTCCACCACGGGTTGGCAGTCATTGCGTGTAGCAATCTGATTACCCCCCTGCGAGAAGGCGGCTATTGTGATGGCGGCTGTGTTGCGTGTCAATTGTTCAGCACTGAAGATATCTGCGGTATTTATGCTGCAATCCGGCGTCAGGACTACAAACCATTGTTCCGGTAATTCTATCGGAGTCAGTATCTCGCCGATGCCTTCTGCCCAGCTGCTGTGCCCCCGGACAAATACAGGCACATCCGCTCCCAGTTGCAGACCCAATCGGGCCAGGGTGTCGATGTCCAGTTGCAGGTCCCAGAGCTTGTTCAGGCCGAGCAGGGTAGTCGCGGCATCGGAGCTGCCACCGCCCAGTCCTCCTCCCATGGGTAAGCGTTTGGTCAAGGTGATGTCAGCACCCAGTGCGCAGTGGCTGTGTGCCTGTAACAAGTGTGCGGCGCGCATCACCAGATTCTGTGTTGTGGGTACATCGGCAAGATTGCTGCGCAAGTTGATACGGTTGTCGTCGTTCAGCGAGAACGTCAATTCATCGCCGAAATCCAGTATCTGGAACACGGTCTGTAACAGGTGATAACCGTCAGGACGCCGCCCTGTTATATGCAGGAAGAGATTCAACTTGGCAGGAGCGGGCAGGGTGATTGCAGCTGGCATCAGCGAACCTGCCATTCCTTGATCACCAGAATGATTTTTATGTCGCCGCGCACAGCCTCAATCCGGCCTGGCATAACAAGGCCGCTGATGTGTTGGTGATCCCCGAGCTGGATGGTCCAGCCATCCTGTACCAGATAGGCCATCCATCCCTCCGGGGTGTACCCCACCGATTGCACTGGTTGGCTGCTGGCTGGCATACCGCGTAACCACCAGGTCAGTTCATCCGCAGGCAGTGGCCAACCCACCAACTGTTCCGACAGGGCTTCCACAGACTCGGCACTGGCGTGACGATCGCCTTGCTCGACGTTGGCATCGCCCGGCATGCCATAGATGTGGGTAGCCTTGAGTCCTGCCGGGCCAGAGAGACGAATATCGAAACCTTTACCATCCTGTTGCCAGATGATGTGTGCGGATTCTGATTGCCCGGTTGTGCGCACAGCGAGCTTGCCAGCGAACTGCCAGCGATCCACTGCTGCCAGTCGTTTTTGCAAAGCCAGGTCAGGTGTCCCGCTGATATCAACGGGTTGTCGGGTGGCACAACCCGCCAGCCAGACTATGGTGACTAGTACGCAAAAGCAGCGCGACAATGATGGCATGTTCCTGGACATCGAAGGTTTACTATTCCGGCTGACAATAAGGCGCTTACCATACCCTACAATGCCGGATCGGGTGAAACTGTGGCGCAACAAAGCAGAGGGTGGCATGGGCAACGAGACGGAAATACTGGATGGCGGCCAACCGATGATTGTCGATTGCGCTGGCTATGAGAATGGCCGCCGGATCAGCACCCTGGCGATATCGGATGTTCAGGAATGGACAACGCACCCTGACCGGTTTGCCTGGATAGGATTGCTCGAACCTAGCAAGGCGCTATTGCTGGAAGTTCAACAACAGTTTGGCTTGCACGACCTGGCCGTAGAAGATGCCCTGAATGCCCACCAGCGCCCCAAACTGGAATTTTATGGCGATTCCCTTTTTCTCGTGTTGCATACCGCACAACGCAAGAATGGCAAAGTCGAGTTTGGTGAAACGCATGTGTTTGCTGGTCGTGGTTATGTGGTGGCAATTCGCCACGGTGCTTCGTCGTCATACAAGGAATTGCGCGCACGGTGTGAACGTGTGCCCCAGATGCTGGCAAAAGGTGCAGACTTTGTTGTGTATTCATTGGTGGATTTCATTGTCGATAATTACTTGCCCATTATTGATGAGCTGGAAGTGGAAGCTGCGATTATTGAAGAAAGTGTTTTGAATAGCCGCGTGGATCGCAAGATGATACAGCGGGTATATGAGTTGAAGCGCCATCTGTGGCATTTACGCAGCATGGTATCCCCGGTTGTTGAAATATGTAACAGGCTGGTGCGTTTTGATTCCGGACTGATTGATGAAGATATGCGTCCGTATTTCCGTGATGTGCATGATCACGCTATTCGTATTGATGAGCGTATTGATGGCTTGAGGGAAATGTTGGGCTCGGCGCTGGATGCCAACTTGTTGATGGCATCCGTGCAGCAAAATGAAGTGATGAAGCGGCTGGCGGGTTACGCGGCTATGTTGGCAGTGCCAACAGCTATTGCCGGCATCTACGGCATGAACTTTGATCACATGCCTGAATTGCACTGGAAGTACGGTTATGGATTTGCATTGTTGTTGATGGGAAGTGCCTGTAGCTACTTGTTCTACCGTTTCAGGAAATCAGGTTGGCTGTAATGAAGTCATTGCCATCAGACGAAATCCACGTCTGGTTGATGCGCAGGCCGTTAACGCTGGATCCGGCAATGCTGGCGCTTGTGACAACAGATGAACAGAAACGTGCGGAAGGCATGATCAGCCAGCATCGCCAGTGTGAGTGGATCGCAGGGCGCGCATTGTTGCGCCAGTGTCTGGGTTATTACATGCACATGGATGGGCTGGCGTTGGCATTTGACAAGACAGCCTCCGGCAAGCCTTTCCTTCGTCATCCCGACTCACCGGCATTCAGCCTGAGTCACGGACCTGGCTGGATTGCTTGCGCTGTGGCGCAAGCCGACAATATAGGCATTGATATCGACAGCGAAGTGCGGCGCAATCGCACGGATGATATTGCCGCACGCTATTTTCATCCGGCAGAGCAGGATGAGCTGGCGAAAGCCATGAACAGGGAAGAGCGCCAATGCGTGTTCTTTCGCCAGTGGACGCTAAAGGAAGCCTATATCAAAGCGTTGGGTGAAACGATCAATAGCGTGCGCTTGCACGAGATTGCTTTTGAGCCTACGCCCGATGCTACGCTGCTTCCTCTATTTCCCTTGCCAACCGGACGCTGGCAATTTTTGCACTGGCGATTTGACGGTAATCATCATCTGGCGCTGGCTTGCCAGAGACCGGAGTGCGACACTGGCCGTACTGAAAATGCGCCTTGCCGGTTCTGGCTTTGGGATACTGAAACGCAGTCGCGACATGAACTTACTGATGAATGGCCATGCACACTATAGAAAAACTGACTCTTCAACAAAAAAACCGTTTTGACCTGCTTGGGTACCTGAGTTTCCCCGGGCTGTTTTCGAATGAAATTGCAGATATCCGTGCGGAATTTGATCGTGTATTCCGTGAGTCAGCGGACCAGATCATGCCGTGGGACCATGTTGTACACCATAACTTGCCACGCCAGATCATGCCGATGATTACGGAAAAAAGCGCCATGCTGAACAGCTTGGCGCACAGTGAAAAAATTTCTTCTATCATTGCGGATCTTGTAGGGGAACCTTTCCGCTTGCTGGGCAGCGATGGCAATATCTATGATTGTGGTACGCGCTGGCATACTGACCTGACAGGACTGCCCTACAATTGCCGGAATGTGAAAGTTATTTTTTATTTTGATGAAATGCGGGAAGGGAGCGATGCGTTCCGTATTATTCCTGGCAGTCATCACCACACTGACCAGTTTGCCAAGAAACTGAAAAGGTTAGTCAAGACACCGGAAGAAACCATTGGCCTGTCTATTACTGAAGTGCCCTGTGAGGAAATTCCTACTGTGCCTGGTGATGTTGTCGTATTTGATGCACGTGCCTGGCATGCAGTGCCTTATGTGGGTAACCGCCGCCACATGATGTCATTTCTGTATGTCGACAAGGATTATCAAGGTCCAGCCACCAGCGAAGACTATCAATAGAAGATCAGTAGAAGAAAGCAATATGAAAAATATCCCCTTGTTGGCGGGTTGTGCCGCGCTACAACAGCGTGAAACAGATGTTGTAAAAAGCCGTGAAGCCATTGCGTTAATGATTGATGCAGTGAAAGCGGCTGCAAAAGATTGTGGCAATGAATCCATTCTGCAATATGCGCAGGTTATTTACGTACCCAGGGGCACATGGTTGTATTCCGATCCGGCCAGACTGATTGCAGGCGCGATTGATGCGCCACAGGCCAGAACGGTGCTGGCGGATTTCGGTATCTTGCAACAAACCCTGATAGGTGAAGCGTGCGAACGCATTGCCGCTGGCGAGATAGAATGCGCGATTGTTGCGGGTGGCGAAGCAAAGTTTCGCCAGTTGCAAGCCAGTATCCAGCAAGTCGTGACGCCGGAAACTATGCAGGATTCGCAGCCTGATGAATACATGGTGCCGGATGCTGATCTGTGTCTTGATGCTGAAACACAGGCGGGACTGATGATGCCTGTCGGTTTTTACGCGATGATTGAATCTGCCTTGCGTTATGCCAGAGGTGAAACTGTTGATGCCAATCGCCATCGTATTGCGCGGCGCTACCAACGCTTCAGTGAAATTGCTGCGCAGAACCCGCATGCGTGGAAGCGGGATGTCCTGTCAATCGAACAGATACGCGATCCAGTTGGGAAAAATCGCCTGTTGGCTTTTCCGTATACCAGGATGCATAACAGTGACTGGAATGTTGACCAGGCATCTGCATTGATATTGTGTTCAGAAAAACTGGCAGACCAGCTTGGGATTGCACAGGAAAAACGGGTGTACCCACTGGCGAGCAGCGAATCCAACCACATGGTTTGTCTGTCCCAGCGTGAGGAATTGCATCGCGCGCCGGGGGCAGACATTGCATTGCAAGCGGCGATTGACCATGCGTGGCTGAAAAAAAACAGTTTTGACTTTCTGGAGTTATACAGTTGTTTTCCTGCCGCTGTCCAGGTGTGCGCCGATGCGTTAGGTGTTGGTGATGAGAGTGACCTGACAGTGACTGGTGGAATGGCGTTTGCAGGCGGACCGCTGAATAATTATGTATTGCAGGCTACCTGCCGGATGGTTTGGTTGTTACGTGAAAAAACAGTAGCAGCAAATGGTCTGGTCAGCAGCGTGTCAGGCATGATGACCAAGCAAGCTTATGGCTTGTGGGGCAACGAAAAACCAAAACAGCCGTTTGCGTTTCTGGATGTGAGTGATGCAGTGGGAGCTGCCAGCAACATATTGCCGGTGCTGGAAAATTATCATGGTACAGCGATGATTGTCGGCTATACGGTTTTGTACAGTGGCGACACACCAACGCGTGCGATTGCGATTGCCGACACGCCCGCTAAAGAGCGCGTGGTGGTGTATAGCGAAGAGCCATTGGTAGTGCAGCGCATGCTGGGCGATGAAATGTGTGGCAGCATCATCGCCGTAGATGGGCAATCCTTCACACTGGCGGAGCCAGTAGCGCAGACTTGAGCTGGCGCAACCATACTTTGAGTCTGGATACATTTTCCCAACCGCTGCGCAGCATTTGTTTTTGCACAGCGGGCAATGTTTCCAGTTGTGGTTGGGCATATTTGTACATGCCTTTTTCCGCTGGTATCAACACTGGCGCTTGCGTAAGGTCCGGGGTGTTTTCGAGTTGCTGGAGTGCTTTCAGCATCAGCGCATGGAAATTGTTTTTCTCACCCAATTCTTTGTAGGCGCTGTTAAGCAGCGGATAATAGCGGCGGTACAGGGCGGCACACTGCTGTGGATCAAGCGAGGTGATGGCATCCACATAGAGGCTGTAGCGCGCCTGACTCTCGGTTGTCATGGTCAATGGCATAGCGCTGCTGACAGCAAAGCGCCCCTTGATGGGCAAAAACGGCCCGCTTTTATGATCCAGTTTGCCAGCGGCAATGTTTGTCACCAGTGTTACAAAGCGCCGCAACAGCTGATCGCTGACCAGCAGATCGATTGTCTGCGCTTTCCAACCTCCCAGATTTGACAGTTCTTGCCGGATACCTGCATCAGAGGCATCCAGTGGGGGTAGCGGTGTTGCCTCTGCGGCAGGCTCCAGGGGCGGCTCGCTGGCGGCCACAGGGTCTGGCGCTGTGGCCGGTGCTGGCTCCATGGTGAGTGCAGGTTTCTTTATTTCAGCCGGCTTGGCCTTGTCGCCGGCTGCCTGTTTCAGTGCGGTCAATGGCTGGCTGTCCGGTTTTTTGAGGTAATAGTAGGCAATGCCTGCGCTGCCGGCTGTCACCAACAACAGTGCTGCTATGGTGAGAGCAGGTGAGCGGCGCTGTGGCCGATGGGTGATGCGGTCATCGTCAGACAGTTGCATGGTTAGTATCCCGATGGTGGTTGATCACCATCAGACCATACATGTCGCGATTAATTCCATTCGCGCATTCAGTTCAGGGCGTGGATTGCTACCGTTGCGTCTTCTATGGCTTTTTTGATCAGGCCAAACCCTGTGCAATCACCAATAGCGGCCACCACTTGTGCCGTACCTTGCAGCGCATCCGTGAGCGCGGTATTGGCTGTGTACACATCCGGTACCAGTACGCAATCTGCAGCCACCAACCGCGTTTTACCCGCGACAGTGATATGCACGCCGTCCGCAGCGATGCTGTCAATCTGCACGCCGGTATTGACGATAACGCCGGCAGCATCCAGTCGGCGCGATTCTTCTCCGCGCCGTTTCTTGCCGACTTCGCCAGCGAGACGATTGTCGCTGCTGACGAGATTTACCATCTTGCCTGATCTGGCGAGGTATTCTGCCAATTCGACAGCGACGATTCCGGAACCCATGATAGCAACGCGTTCCCCCAGTGTATTGTTGGCAAAACGGTTTGCTATCAGTGCGTGCAATGCTGCGCCAGTGATAACGTTGGCATTGCTGGCTGCATTTATTTCTGGTGTGATTGCTGTGCTGCCAGTAGCGATAATCACCGCGTCGGCATTTTGCGTGCGTACAAATTCAGGTGTTGCATCCACGCCAAGTTTTACAGTGATTGGCAAACGTTGCATTTCTGCACGCAGGAAATCCAGGAAGCGGTAATTGTCACGGTACATTGTGGCAGCCAGCGACAACAAGCCGCCCAGTTGCTGTGATTTTTCACATAATGTCACGTTGTGGCCCTGCTCGGCTGCAACGCGCGCCGCCTCCATCCCGGCAGGGCCGCCGCCGATAATGAGGATATTTTTTGCACTAGCCGTTTTTATCAGCGGAAATTCTGCTTCGCGGCCACAACGTGCATTGATTGCACAGCGCACGCCAATGTTCTGGAAAATGGTGTCGACGCAATCTTCGCAGGATGTACAAGTCCGGATCGTATTGAGTTGCCCGGCTTTTGCCTTGTTGGGCAATTCGCTGTCAGCAAACAGCGCGCGACCCATCACTACCATATCGGCGTGGCCATCCTGCAGGATTTTTTCTGCAGCGACAGGATCGATGTTGCGGCCAACTACCATCACCGGCACATCGACTACCTGGCGGATAGCTGCTGCCATCGCCACGTTGTAGCCCTGTTTGTATTCCGTGCCTGGAATCAGCTGTGTAATGTTGTTGTCAGTCACGCCGCCGCTGACATGAAAACCATCGACACCTGCAGCAACAAGCATTGGTGCCATGCGTTGTGTGTCATTGATTTCTCGTCCACCAGCTTCACGTTCATAACCGGAAAGACGTACGACGATCGGGAAATCCTTACCGCATTTCTGGCGGATATTCGCGATGACTTCCAGTAGCAGTTTCATGCGGCCTTCGAGCTTGCGGCCGCTATATGCATCATTGCGGTGATTGCGCAGTGGCGACAGGAAGGAGCCGAGCAACATGTAGCTGTGCGCGGCGTGCAGTTCGATGCCGTCGTAACCGGCTTTCTGTGCGCGCACACAGGCATCGCCGTACATTTCTACCAAGGCGGGAATTTCTTCAATCGCCAGTTCGCGGCATACCTGCATTGTGGTGGGCGTACGGATCACTGATGGTCCCACCGGTGGCATCTTGCGGAAAAAAGGCGCCAGGGATTCCGGGCCGGTGTGTGCAATCTGTGGAAACACTTTGGCGCCGTGCGCGTGAATAGCATCTACCAGTTTTTTATGCGGTTCGATCAGGTGATCAGCATACAAGCCCAGTGATTTTGCCTGATAGCGGTGGTCTGCATCTACGGTGCAGACTTCCAGTGTGATCAAACCTGCACCGCCTTTTGCGCGTTCCGCATAGTAGGCAATCTGTTTCTCGGATGGGGTTTCGTCGGGATTGGCGTAATCCACCGTCATCGGTGCCATCACAATACGGTTGCGCAATTCTACGTTACCGATTCTAGCTGGACTGAAAAGATGATCGAGTGCAGTCATGGTCTTATCCAGGAAGTTTTTTATGTTGCCAGATATTGTGCATGGTAGCGCAGGTGATGTTCAAAAAATGTCGAGATGAAGTAGTAGCTGTGGTCGTAACCTTCGCGGCGATTCACTGTGAGTGAAACGCTGGATTTCTTGCAGGCTTCTTCCAGGAGTTCAGGCTTCAACTGGTTGGCGAGGAAATTGTCAGCTAATCCCTGTTCGACGAGGATAGGCTTGTCGTAGCCGCGCGCACCGATCAATTCACAGGTATCGTGTTCTGCCCATAATGTTTTGTCATTACCAAAATAATTCCCGAAAGCTTTTTCACCCCACGGACATTGCATAGGTGCAACAATCGGCGAGAAGGCAGAGACAGATTTATATTGCTGCGGGTTTCTGATAGCCAGCGTCAATGCGCCATGGCCACCCATCGAGTGGCCACTGATGCTCTGGCGAGATACATCAATCTTGTCCGGAAATTCTTTGGCGACCAGCGCTGGCAATTCGCTCTGTACATAATCGTACATACGGTAATGCTTGTTGAAAGGCACTTGAGTGGCGTTGATGTAGAAGCCGGCGCCGAGGCCAAAATCCCATGCCTTGTCCGCGTCATCCGGTACGTCATCACCACGTGGGCTGGTGTCCGGCGCGATAATCGCAATGCCTAGTTCTGCGGCAATGCGTTGTGAACCAGCCTTGGTGACAAAGTTCTGGTCGTTGCACGTTAAACCAGACAGCCACCACAACACAGGCACTTTTTTTGTGGCTGCTTGCGGAGGCAGGTAGAGCGCGAAAATCATGTCGCAGGACAGAGCCTGCGAGTGATGTTTGATACGCAGTTGCTCGCCGTCGAAGCTACGGTTTCTCTCAATGATTTCCATATCGGTCAGTAAATAATAACGGAGCGGATGGCCTTGCCTTCGTGCATCAGGTCAAACGCGCGATTGATATCTTCCAGCGGCATGGTGTAGGTCACCATCTCGTCGATCTTGATTTCGCCTTTCATGTAACGCTCGACGTAATCCGGCAATTGTGTGCGACCTTTGACGCCGCCGAAGGCGCTGCCGCGCCACACGCGACCCGTCACTAATTGAAACGGTCGAGTAGCAATTTCCTGGCCTGCACCGGCCACACCGATAATCACGGACTCGCCCCAACCTTTATGACAGCATTCGAGTGCGGAGCGCATCAGGTTCACGTTGCCGATACATTCAAACGAATAATCCACGCCGCCATCTGTCATGTCGACGATCACTTCCTGGATAGGACGGTCAAAGTTTTTCGGGTTGACGCAGTCGGTTGCGCCCAGCATTTTTGCCATCTCGAATTTGCTTTCATTGATGTCGATGGCAATGATGCGCGACGCTTTCGCCATGACTGCGCCTTGTAATACGGATAAGCCAATGCCGCCAAGACCGAATACCGCCACCGTTGAACCCGGCTCGACTTTCGCGGTATTCAATACGGCGCCGATCCCGGTCGTGATGCCGCAGCCTAGCAGGCAGACTTTGTCCAGTGGTGCCGCCTTGTTGATCTTGGCGAGTGCAATTTCCGGCAACACGGTGTATTCAGAAAACGTGGATGTGCCCATGTAATGAAAAATCGGCTTGCCATCCTTGCTGAAACGCGACGTGCCATCTGGCATCAGGCCTTTGCCCTGTGTTGAGCGAATGGCCTGGCATAAATTGGTTTTTCCAGACAAACAGAATTTACATTTCCCGCATTCAGGTGTGTAAAGCGGAATGACATGGTCGCCGACCGCAACGCTGGTGACACCTGCACCGACTTCCACGACAACGCCTGCACCTTCATGGCCGAGAATGCACGGAAACACACCTTCGGAATCTTCCCCGCTTAATGTGTAGGCATCGGTGTGACACACGCCGGTCGCGACCAGTTTCACCATGACTTCGCCCGCTTGCGGTCCTTGCAGGTCAACTTCTTCAATGGTGAGTGGTTTGTTGGGTGCCCAGGCAACGGCGGCGCGTGTTTTCATCGTCAATTCCTCCGGATTTTTTAACGAAAATTACATTTTTGACATGACGTCATCCTGGAAGCGCTTCATGCAATCTTTCTTGAACTGGATATCGGATTTGAACTTGCCGCCATAGTTGAACCATGGCATGACGCACGCTTCCGTCACGCCCATGTCGCGCAAGCGCTTGTGGCCGTCGAGATCAAACACGTCAGTCGCAACAGAAATCATTTCAAACGGCTTGTTGTCAGTGCCGTACTCTTTGCGGTATTGGTGGATCTTGGCCACCATCTCACCGATGTGTTCAGCTTTGGTGTTGGGCGACGCAAAACCATCAGCGATACGTGCAGCGCGTTTCAGAACCACATCAGCGGTGCCGCCGATCACGATAGGCATCGGGGTTTTGGGTACAGGGTTGATCGACATATTCGGGAAGTTGTAATACTTGCCTTTGTGTTCAAACATTTCGCCGGTCAATGCTTTGCGCAGGATCTCGATCATCTCTTCCGAGCGCGGGCCGCGGTCGTCCCAGTTTGCACCATTGATAGAAAAATCTTCCGGCCAAGGCGAGAGTCCGACGCCAAGTGTCATGCGGTCCTGACAGAAATAGGACGCGGTGCCGGCTTGTTTCGCCACCAGCATAGGCTGGCGCACCGGCAGTTTCAGAACACTGACCAGGAAGCGGATATTTTTGGTCAGGGCACCCATATGGGCGATGGCACAAAACGGGTCGAGGAAGGCAGTATTGGCGTTCCAGTAGCGGGCGCCGCTGTCGCTGTACGGGTAGTTGACCGAGGTTTCGTCGTAGAAAAACAGGCCATCGCCCAGATTGACAGAGTGGAAACCCAGTTTGTCGGCTTCTACCGTCAGGGGTACCTGGTCATCGGCAGGGTTAAAAGTCAGTGTCAGTGAGAATTTCATGGTGTAGCCCTCGTCAGGATGTGGTGGACATGTTCGGGTCTCGTGCGACAGGGTAACTATACCGATCTTCGATTGCGTTTCAATACGGATCGTTTCGTAATTGGCTGGTCTTCAGCTACGGAAAATACTAGCAGGGATTTTTATGAGGGATAACTGTCAGGCGCTGGCTGGTCCATTGAACAGAATTTGCAGGAACACCTTGAACGTTGTCCATAGTTCGCGTGGTTTCCAGAGACGCATTATCCTGAATATGCGTTTCGGGTGGAAATAGAAGCGGATATTGGCCCAGCGAATGACATTTCCCAGCGGATAGTTATAGACGCGCTCATACCATGATGTAAAACAACGCAAACTGCCACTGTCCACTTTTGCAGCATCACGGGTAATTTGCTCATTCTCTTTGAGCGCCAAGTCAAACAAGGGAGTACCTGGCTGGGGAATCACAGTAAAGAAGTATGCCAAGGTAAGGTTGCTCTTCAAGGCAAAATCTATTGTTGCTTTTATTTCTTGTCGTGTTTCTGTTGGAAATCCCAGCATAAAAGCAGCAGTCACCTGCAGCCCCTTGTCTGTAAACATCTTGATGGCATTGCTGGCCTTGTCTATATCAAGATATTTTTCCACCATATCTTGCAGGCGAGGTGTCACCGTCTCCATGGCGATTGTCGCGGCATAAGTTCCAGCTTCACACATTACATCTACCGTTTCCTGGTCAAGAATATCGCCACGCAATCCATTTGGAAAAGCAAACTTCATTTTCCCGGGCCAACGTCTGGCTACTTCTCCCATGATTGCCTGTACGCGCGGTTTGTGCAGGTTGAAAATGTCATCTTCAATATGGAATTCATCCACGCCATATTTTGTATAGAGAAGTTCAATTTCTGCCACTACGCGTTCCGGGCTGTGGTATACAAATTTTTTGGTGAAAATATCATGGCAATAGCTGCACAGGTAAGGGCAGCCACGCGAAGTAAACATCGGCGCATACCGCTTGCCTTTAAGGTTGGCGGCATGGTTGGGATGTTTCGCATAACGATCGAAATCCACCAGATCCCATGCGGGCATGGGGAGTGTATCCATGTCTTTGATAAAATCACGCACTTTGGAAATGTAGAGCGATCCATCTGCCATTTTTCGTGAAAATCCTGGCAGGTCGGTACCGGGATCTGCACTGCGTGCAATGCGCATCAATGCTTCTGGAAAAGTGTTATCGGCGGGTCCTTCAAACACCCAGTCAATATTCGACTCTTGCAGTATTTTTTCAGAGGCGTTCAGCGCATAAGGGCCGCCAATGACAGTGATTATGTCGGGGTTATGTTTTTTTGCTGTGTCAGCAATCCGGTAACTGGCCTGCGCTTCAAAATTTAGGGCAGACATGCCAATCACATCCGGGTTGAATGTCTTAAGCAGAGGAATTAAACCCTCTGCTTCCATCTGCTCCAGTTTCATATCCAGAATGCGCACATCAACATTGCCACGAAAACGATCGCGTATACAAGAAGTCAGCGTGAGAATCCCCAGCTGAGGTGATTGCACCCCCGCAGTAACTTTCTGGTATGGCTTCACAAGCAGGATTTTAATTTTACGTACATCTTCCATGTCTTCATTAACCGCAGCATCACTGTCTCGGGCAATGAGGCTTGTGGGAGTAAAAACTTCTGTATGTGACAGATTCATCGCAAGGCTCTTATTGTCGTATTGTGAGGATTATTCATACTAGCATGTACGGGAATACGATTATGCAAGTAAGGTTCTCTGCTAGCAACGCGTTGTGCGGGAAAGGCCTCTAAATAACACTACTTTTTGCGTGCCATTCTGGGTGGGAAAATTGCATTCGCCACGCTATATTTATAACCGGACTATCACACCTTGCTCCGCCATGAATCGCTTGGCTTCTGGAATGGTGTGCTGGCCGAAGTGGAAGATACTGGCAGCGAGTACGGCATCGGCTCCCCCCTGTTTTACACCGTCCACCAGATGCTGCAGCTCGCCCACGCCACCGGAGGCAATCACGGGAATATTCACTGCATCTGAAATCGCACGGGTCACGCCCAGATCGAAGCCGTTCCTGGTGCCGTCACGGTCCATGCTGGTGAGCAGGATTTCCCCGGCGCCATAAGCGGCCATCTTCTTTGCCCATGCAACGGCATCGATGCCGGTGGGTTTGCGGCCGCCATGGGTAAAGATCTCCCAATGCCCTGGTTCGTTGTCAGCGCTTACTCGCTTGGCATCGATGGCTACCACAATGCATTGCGATCCAAAGCGTTCAGCAGCTTCGCGCACAAAATCCGGGTTGTGGATGGCAGCGGTGTTGATGCTGACTTTATCGGCGCCGGCATTCAGCAGGCGGCGGATGTCTTCTACTGTTCGTACCCCACCGCCGACAGTGAGGGGAATAAAGACCTGGCTGGCCATCCGCTCGACTGTTTCATAGGTGGTGGCGCGATCATCGCTGCTGGCCGTTATGTCCAGAAACGTGATTTCATCAGCACCCTGTTCGTTGTAACGGCGCGCTACCTCAACCGGGTCTCCGGCATCACGGATGTCCACAAACTGCACGCCTTTAACGACTCGGCCGCGGTCAACGTCAAGGCAGGGAATAATACGTTTGGCGAGGGTCATGGTTCATTCTGCAAGATGTGAAGGTGTGCATGGTAGCATCGTGACTTACTAAAATTCAGCCGGAAGCCTTTGTGAAATTACCGTCACTCATTGAACAATTACACGCGCTGATCTCACTGCCTTCCGTCAGCAGCAGTACACCCGGGCGCGACATGGGCAATCGTGCCGTGATTGACCTGTTGGCCAGCTGGCTGGAGCAGGCCGGGTTTGCCGTCGAGATCATGCCTGTCACACCCTGCGGCCATAAAGCCAACCTGATTGCTACCAAAGGCACGGGATCGGGTGGGCTGGTGCTGGCAGGCCATACTGACACTGTGCCATTTGATGAAAATCTGTGGAGCGTTAACCCTCTCGCATTGACCGAAAAGGACAATCGTTACTACGGTCTTGGCGTGTGTGACATGAAAGGATTTTTCCCCCTGGCAATTGCAGCGGCACAACTGTTTGCAGATCAGATGCCAATGGCGCCGCTGATTATTCTTGCCACGGCGGATGAAGAATCTTCCATGAACGGTGCGCGCATTCTGGTCGAACAGGGAAAACCCAAAGCCCGGTTTGCAGTCATTGGTGAGCCAACCGGATTAAAACCCGTGCGCATGCACAAGGGCGTGATGCTGGAAAGTGTGCGCATCACCGGCCACTCCGGACATTCGTCCAATCCAGCGCTGGGTGCCAGCGCGCTGGATGCGATGGCGGTTGCATTGAATGAACTGACAGCATTGCGCAGCGAATGGCAACAGTGCTATCGCAACGCGCAATTTACTGTTGATGTGCCGACCATGAATTTTGGCTATATCAACGGCGGTGATAATCCGAACCGTATTTGCGGTTGCTGTGAGTTGCAGTTTGATGTGCGGCCAATGCCCGGTATGGTTATTGCCGATCTGCAAGCGGAAATTGATGCGCGCTTGCAGCGAGTCGATACGCTTGGTGGGCGCATTACCGTTGAAAGAATTCCACTGATGCAAGCGATAATGCCTTTTGAGGAAAGCAAGGATTGTGAACTGGTGCGTGCGCTGGAAAAACTGACAGGCTATGCTGCGGAATCCACGGCCTTCGGTACTGAGGCCCCGTTCCTGCAGGAGCTGGGTATGCAAACGGTCATCTATGGCCCGGGCGATATTGCCCAGGCGCACCAGCCCGATGAATTTCTCGCACTGGATCGTATCCAGCCGACGATTGATGTGCTGGCTGCATTGATTGGCCAGTATTGTTTTGCGTAGATGACTGCTACAATAAGCGGGCAATTTTGCATACAGGAGTTTCCCCATGAAATTACAGAAAGTTATATTAGCTGCAGCTTTTGCAATGACCGTTCTTGCAAGCGCTCAGGGTCATGCTGCTAATAATAATGGCCAGCCAGAATCTGCTCTTCGTGCCAGTGTCGCTGTAGCAAATGCCGCTATTGTTAATCCTTTCAAGAAAGAATGTGCTGCCGTAACCAAAGCCAAATTCGCCGTCATGTATTTGCGAAATAGTGGTGGCTGTACGCTTGGCAGTGATAACTTCGGCCCTTCCAAGAACTTGGAGGCATTCAGCCATCCATCCACGGGTGTGTACTGTTTTACACCATCCAAGGCTGCCGGTTTGTCTGGCGATAAATTACTGGCGGCCTATCCGACAGTGGAGATTGAATGGGGCCATTCATCTGGCTCCGATCTGCTGGCTTATGTTTATCGTGGGGCAGGCGATTGTCCGGCGGGGAGTATACAGGTCATGACATACAGTTTTTCCGGCGGACTTGTCGAGTCGGACAATGTGGCTTTCTATTTGAAAGTCAATTGATGGTGATTTGATTCTTTGTCATTTATCAAAAAGGCACCTTCGCGGTGCCTTTTTGATTTTCGGGATTCCCCGAGTATAGACTTTTCTACGTCTTGCCCACTGTGACTGACCACAGTCACGCCGCCGCTTGACTTTGCTATGCTGCCCACCATACCGATAAAGGCAAGGGGATGGCAATGAGTGAAGCGAACAACCAGAGTGATGCGAAGGAAATCGCAAAGCAAGCATCAATAGCACGGGTGATGGACGGGCGCAGTTGGGATGATTTTTGTGATGCATTGAAAAAAGCCGGCCACGATATCGTGCTGGCCCCAACAGCGCCCGCTAACCCGCTGGATCGCGCCGAAGGTTGGCGCTATCTCTCGCGATTGACGCGCGGGGCCCTGGAATCCATGCTCGAGGCGGCGGACACGCAAGCGCCGGAGTTCTCCCGCGCCGTGCATGAAACCATCAAGATGGGCATGGATAACCCGGACAATATTTATCTCGCCGCGCCAGTCAATGGCAATTTCACCTACCGCATTACCGGCACGCGCGGCACGGTGCATTACCTGGGCTTTGGTGCGCAATCCGGCGGCTATGGCAAGACGGCTTCGCTGGATACGTCCGGCTATCTTGAAGCAAAAGATATGCAGATCAATTCGGACGGTTCGTTCGAGGTGATTGCGTCCAGCACGCCGCATGAAGGCAACTGGTTGCGAATGGCACCTGAGTCGCGCCTCATCCAGGTGCGCCAGACGCGCATGGACCACAAGAAAGAAATCCCGGCGCAAGTGAAAATCGAGCGCATTGATGGCCCCAACCAGCCGCGTCACCTCATTGCTGAACGCGTAGACAAGGCGCTTGCGGGTGCTGCGATGTTTATCGCCGGGTCTGCGGGTTTGTTTGCGCGCTGGACGGAAGATTTTCGCCAGCATCCCAACACATTGCCACGCTTCAATCCGGATGTGGCACTGGCGGCTGGCGGTGACCCGAACATCGCTTACTACCACGGTTATTTTTCACTGGCTGATGATGAAGCTCTGGTAGTGGAGTTCACGCCGCCTGAATGTGATTTCTGGAATCTGCAATTGGCAAACTACTGGCTGGAAAGCCTGGACTACCGTTACTTTCCTGTACACGTCAACAAAGGCACGGCACATTACAACGCAGATGGCTCAGTGCGCATTGTGATTTCAAAAAGCACGATTTCAAAAAATCAGGTGAATGCGCCGAACTGGCTGGATACTTGCGGCCGCAATGAGGGCACGATGTGCTTGCGCTGGATCCGCGCTAGTGAGCATCCTCAGCCACAAGCCCGTGTCGTTAAAATATCAGATATCTGAAGGATTATTTGTATGAGTGAAGCTGCTTTTGATTTGCCCACGCTGCTGGCAGAAGCCTCCGCTGCTGCAGGGCTGGATGATTTTGGCCCGGACGATTTCAGGGAAGGGCTGCAAAAGTTGATAGAGACGTACACAACCAACGGTTTTGATGAGCGCGGTGTAAAACGCAACCGTAAGCGGTTGGTCAAGCTGCTACAAGTGCGTTTACGGATGGAGGCTGCGTGGAAAAAACACCCTGAAATCCGTGATGTGCAAATCAAGTCGCCGATGTTGTTGACCGGCTTGCCTCGCACGGGCACATCCGCGTTACTGAACTTGCTGTCACAAGATCCTGCCGCGCGTCCTCTGAAATTATGGGAAGGTATGAGCCCGGATCCTTTACCTGGCAATCCCCCTGAATGCGAAGATCCGCGTTATGTGCAGCTCAAAGCCTTCTATGAGGAAGCGCACAAGAAAAATCCTGATTTTGATAAAATCCATTTCACCAGTGCAGATACGCCGGAAGAGTGTATCCATTTGTTGAACCATACATTCCAGGATGTGCAGTTTGGTGTCGAGACGATGATGGAGCCTTATGGTTCCTGGTTCCAGCAACAGGACCATATGCCGAGTTACCGTTATTACGCGGATATCTTGCGTATGTTGCAGTGGCAGCGTCCGGGTGAGCGTTGGTTGTTGAAAACGCCAGGGCATTTATGGGCGCTGGATTGTCTGGTAAAACTGTTTCCGGATTGTTCGATTATCATCACACACCGCAATCCGCTGGAATGCGTCACCTCTTATGCCAGCATGATGGAGTCGATGTTGATCGGGCGCGATTTTGACCGCAAACAGTTTGGTCCGGTCGTGATGGAATATCTGGCGCGCAAGATGGAATCCAGTTTACGTCAGCGTGAAAGCATTTCGCCAGACCGTATTATCGATTTGCAATTCAATGACTTTATTGCAGACGGGGTTGGTACTGTCCGGCGTATCTACCAGCATTTCAATATTGTCATGACGGCAGATACTGAAAGGCGTTTCCAGCAGTATGCAGACGAGCACCCGATGGGCAAACATGGCAAGCACGACTACCGCTTAGAGGAGTACGGCCTCACCGAACAGCAGATCCTCGATCGCTTTGCTTTCTATATCAAACGGTTCAGTATTCCGATGGCGTGAGCCATCATTCATTCATCAGGGAGATAATGGGCATGAACAACAAGCGGTTATACGTGATAGCGCTAGTGGCAGTTAGTCTGTTGGCCATTGCGGGTTGCAAGAAAAAAGATGCGGTAACAAAAGAAATCGAGTTGCCGCAGGGGCAGATCCACCTGGGCGTCCAGTGGGTAGACGGTGCGTTATGGATCGAGAGCTTTGATCCCAAAAGCGCTACGTGTACGTTCAGCGAATACTATGCGGGAAAGATCGTTGAAGAGACGACAATCACCTTCAAGAACTGCCGAACCGGTCTGGGTGGGCCGATGGTGCGTCCGACACTACAGGGTGGAATGCCCGGCCGGCCCGGCGTGAACCGTCCTGTCATGAACAATCGTCCCGAAGCGGGGCAGCCCCAGGCGATCCAGCCGCAATCAACTGCTCCTGCCGTTGCCCCCGCTGGCAACTCAGGCAAACCAGCAGCCAGCCAGCCTGTTGCCCCGGTGCCCAAGGGCTAATATCCTAGCCCACCCTTGGTTCCCCCCCTGCAAAGGCAGCCTTCGCCATGAATACACCAGACGATATCAAGTATCTCGCCACGCACCAGTGGGGGCGTCTGGAAGGGGATGGCACGGTCACAATGGGCATTACTGACTACGCCCAGAGCCAGTTAGGTGACGTGGTCTTTGTCGACTTGCCTGCTGTTGGTTCTGAGCTGGTGCAAGCGTCTGATGCGGGTGTTATCGAGTCGGTCAAAACAGCATCGGACCTGTTCGCACCAGTGTCCGGCAGGGTTATCAAGATCAACCCGGCTCTGGAGGATACCCCGGAGATCGTCAATGATTCACCCTACGATAAAGGCTGGTTGTTGCGAATACAGCCTGATGATGTTGGTGCTGAATGGGGCCAATTACTGGATGCCGAAGGTTACCGCCAGGCGGTGCAGGCTGAAGAAGACACCTGAACTTCGGGAGGATGTAGCGCTAGCCGTCCATATATGGATTGAACTTGCCCGCACTTTTGCCCTCAAATACCACAGTGTTAGACTGATTCCCCTGACGGAGGAAGATATATATGAACAAGGCTCTGATCCCAGCCCAGGTACTGGCGCCCAGCATGGGGCTGACCAGCTACTCGCAGGCGATCAATGGCATACCGATCCTGACGGCAGACGAGGAGCGCAAGCTCGCCGAGGATCTGTACTATCGCGAAGATCTGGAAGCGGCTCGCCAGTTGGTGTTGTCGCACCTGCGTTTTGTGATGCACATTGCGCGCAGCTACAGCGGTTATGGTTTGCCACAGGCAGATCTGGTGCAGGAAGGTAATATCGGCTTGATGAAGGCGGTCAAGCGCTTCAATCCCGAGAAGGGCGTGCGCCTGATTTCCTTTGCAGTGCATTGGATCAAGGCCGAGATACATGAATACATCTTGCGCAACTGGCGCATCGTGAAGATTGCTACGACCAAGTCGCAACGCAAACTGTTTTTTAATCTGCGCAGCGCCAAGAAAAGTCTGGCGTGGTTGTCTAATGACGAAGTGCATGCTGTGGCAAAAGATCTTGGCGTGGCCGTCAGTGATGTGCGTGAAATGGAAGGACGTCTCTCCAGCTATGACGCATCATTCGATGCCAGCCCGGATGACGATGACGAGCAGGCTTTTGTAGTGCCGGCCAGTTATCTTGAAGCGCACGACAGCGATCCTGCCTTGCAGTTGGAAAATGATAACTGGGAGGCAGAGAGTACCCACCAGTTGGCAGCAGCAATGGAAAAACTCGATGAACGCAGTCGCGATATCTTGCAGCAGCGCTGGCTGAATGATGACAAGGCGACCCTGCATGAAATGGCTGCGCGTTATAATGTGTCAGCCGAGCGCATCAGGCAGCTGGAACAGAATGCGATGAAAAAATTGCGGGAATCGATGGACTTATAAAATAAGTTCTTCAACCAGCGCACAGAGTCTCTGGAGTGCGCCGCGATTATTGTCTGCTACTGCTTTTGCGCGTTCGCCAGATTCCCTGCGCTGTAGGTCATCGCTTAAGCAGTTGTCAATTGCTGTAGCCAGGGTGTCAGCATCATGCGCAATGGCCAATGCATCGTTTTTCCGCAACAAGCGTTCGATTTCTGAAAAGTTGAAAATATGGGGCCCGCTGATAACAGGGCATGCCCAGGCTGCTGGTTCGATGAGGTTGTGTCCGCCCACAGGGATCAGGCTACCGCCAACAAATGCAACATCTGCTGCCCCATAAAACATCAGTAGCTCGCCCATGGTGTCGCCGATGACAATGTCGGTATTGATGTCAACAGCACTGGGTTTGATATCAACGGCAATATGCGCGCTGCGTTTTTCTACATGCCAACCTGCTTGCAAACATTGTGTGGCGACGCTGTTAAAACGCTCTGGATGTCGTGGTACCAGTGCCAGCAATAAACGGGGAAATTTTTTCTTTAGTGATGCAAAAGCCTGCAGGATAATCTCGTCTTCGCCCGGGTGTGTGCTAGCCGCCAGCCATATCTTTCTCGATTCATTGGCTGACCATTGCTGGCGCAACACAGCAGCCTTGTGACGGATATCGTCATCCAGATCCAGATCAAATTTTATAGAACCGGTCACGGCCAGTTTTTCACGTGCCAATCCAAGATGTATAAATCTTTCAGCATCAGTTTGTTGCTGTGCAGCAACCATACTGATGTCTGCCAGCATCGTGCGTGTCAGTGTCGCCAGTTTTCCATACCCACGCGCAGACCTTTCCGACAGCCGCGCATTAGCCACCATCACGGGAATTTTTCTAGCGCCGCAGCTGTGTAACAGGTTAGGCCACAATTCTGTTTCCATAATGATGCACAGCGAAGGGTGCGTGCGTTTGATAAATGCAGAGAGAAAAACCGGTAGGTCATAAGGCGCATAAACATGAAAGGCACAGTTACCCAATGTGGCACGCACACGTTCAGAGCCAGTGGGTGTAGTGGTGGTAATAACCCACTGCCAATCCGGATTTTTTGACTGGAGTGATTTAACCAGGGGCACAGCGGCCAGTGTTTCGCCTACAGACACAGCATGTAACCAGATAACCGGCCTGTTGCGATCAAAGGCTGGTGCATCAAAGCGGCCAAAACGTTCCAGCCATCGGTAGCGATAGGCAGGTGCCAGACGCGAACGCCACAGCAACCGCAGCAGGATGAGCGGCAGCAGCAACGTATAGACGATGGTGTATAGCAGTCGAGGCATGGTATTGGTGTGTTGTCGTTTGCGGTAGTTTTGAGTGTCAGGGCAGGATAGCGATGCCCCCTGTATAATGCCAGACTCGTTACGAGAGCCCGCTTGCATGAGCCAGCCAGTTCAGGATATCCATGTCGATATCGCCATTATCGGTGGCGGCGTTGCTGGCCTATGGTTGCTGAACCGTGCGTGCAATGCCGGCTACAACGCTGTCCTGTTTGAACAGCAAGCGCTGGGCACAGACCAGACCGTGGCCTCCCAAGGCATGATCCATGGCGGTGTCAAATACACACTGGGAGGCGCATTGTCTGGTGCTTCAGAATCTATTGCGGATATGCCTGCGCACTGGCGGCTTTGCATGTCGGGTAAAGGGGATGTTGATTTGCGCGGTGCCAGGATTCTTAGTGACCATTTTTATATGTGGTCGTCGCAGGGTACGGTATCAAAAATCACGACATTCCTTGCCAGCAAGGCATTGCGTGGGCGTGTCGATGCGCTGAAAAAAAATGACTATCCGCCGATATTTCATAATGCTGCTTTCAAGGGGTCATTGTACAAGCTGGTGGATATGGTGCTTGATGTGCCATCACTGCTGGACATTTTACGTAAGCCATATGCAGACAGGATTTTTGCCATAGACTGGCAGCAATCGCAATTGCAAAAAAAGGATTCAGGCGCAACGATTATTTCTAATGCCGGAAATGAATCTGTGCGGATCAACAGCCAGTTGACTGTGCTGGCTGCAGGCAAGGGCAACGGCGAACTTTTACAAAAACTGGATGTAAAAAAACCAGCCATGCAGTTGCGCCCGTTGCAGCAGGTGATGGTACGCCATCGTCATCATCATGCACTGTATGCACATTGTGTTGGTACGGATAGCAAGCCGCGCCTGACAATTTCTTCGCATCGTGATGGCGAATATACCGTCTGGTATCTGGGTGGGCAATTGGCAGAAGAGGGCGCGTCTTTGCCGCCAGATATTTTGATAGAACGAGCCAGAAAGGAATTGCAAACACTGTTTTCCTGGTTGGACTGGACAGAAGCTGAATGGGCAACATTGCCGGTTGAGCGTGCAGAGCCTGCGCAGCCCGGCATGTTACGCCCGGATAATGCCTGGTTATCTGCATGTGAAGGATTGACGCACTGTGTGGTGGCTTGGCCAACCAAATTAACGTTGGTGCCGAATCTGGGCAATTTGCTGATGGATTACCTTACGCAACGAACAATAGTTCCGTTGCACAACGATAAAATACCTTCTGGATTCCTGCAGCTTGACACGATTGCGCCCACGCCATGGCAGCATCCGGAATGGAAAAAAGTATGACAATGTTTTATCGCCAGTTAGGCAGTACCGGTATGCAGGTCAGTGCACTGGGTTTTGGCACTGTCAAACTGGGACGCAGTGAAGGCGTCAAATACCCGCATGCTTTTCATATCCCCGATGACAATGAAGCGCGTGCGTTGCTGGCGCTGGCGCGCGATCTTGGCATCAATCTGCTGGATACAGCGCCGGCATATGGCAACAGCGAAGAGCGGCTTGGAAAATTACTGAAAGATGATCGCAAGGAATGGCTGATTTGTAGCAAGGTGGGTGAAGAATTTATCGATGGCGAATCCAGTTTTGACTTTTCAGAACAGCATACGCGTCTAAGTGTCGAGCGCAGCTTGCGCCGATTGAAAACGGATTATATCGACATGGTGTTGGTGCATTCTGATGGCAACGATGCCGATATCATCCACAACAGTGCTGCACTGCAAACATTGGCAGACCTGAAGCAGCGTGGGTGGATTCGTGCATTCGGTATGTCTACCAAGACAGTGGAAGGGGGATTGCTTGCCGCCGCTCAATCCGATGTGGTGATGGTGACATACAACCTGAATGAGCGTGACGATGTGGCCGTGCTGGATTATTGCCGCGATCACAGGAAAGGGGTGCTGATCAAGAAGGCGCTGGCGAGCGGCCATCGCTGCGACGGTGATGCGGTGGCGGAAGCGCTGGCCATGATCTTTGCCCATGCTGGCACCAGTGCTGCTATTGTCGGTACGATCAATCCCGGGCATTTGCGCGATAACGTAGGGAAGCTGCCACTTTGAGCGGCCGGCCAAATCCCCTAGACTAACCGCCGTTCCCCCCCCCCCATCCATTTTAAACTAACCACCTGCATTCAATGGAGCTTGGCTATGACAGACACAATCAAATGGGATCACACAGTCGATGTACTGGTGGTGGGCTCCGGTGGCGGCGCGATGGTGGCGGCGATCCGCGCAAAAGATAACGGTGCAGAAAC
>ERZ724527.125-NODE-125-length-37317-cov-5.052574_pt1 | contig 37317 bp, 41 predicted proteins | sample MGYA00376060_ERZ724527 | MGnify/ENA primary metagenome ERZ724527 (study PRJEB28724, sample SAMN07190886) | activated sludge metagenome | isolation source: activated sludge of sewage treatment plant in Hong Hong | place: USA: Christiansburg, Virginia | collected...
AGCGGGCGCGGCAATCGGCCTCCAGCGCCGCGTCCAGGCGACTTCGGTTGTGATAAACCACCTGCATGCCAAAGCCGAACGCGGCGCGGCGGGCAATGGCCTGGCCGATGCGCCCCATGCCGATGATGCCCAGCGTACTGCCGTGGACCTCGGCCCCGGAAAACATTCCATAGTTCCAGCGCGTCCATTTTCCGGCACGCAGGAAGTGTTCGCTCTCAGTCACACGCCGGGCCGTGGCCATCAACAGCGCAAAACCGAAGTCGGCCGTGGTTTCGGTCAGTACGTCGGGCGCGTTGGTGCCCAGCACGCCGGCAGTGCGCATCGCGTCCAGGTCGAAGTTGTTGTAGCCCACGGTCATGTTGGCGCAGATCTTCAGTAGCGGGCAGCGCGCCAGCAAGGCAGCATCGATGCGCTCCAGGCCAAAGGTCAGCGCGCCTGTCTTGTCCTGCAGGCGGCGTGCAATCTCTTCGGCGCTCCAGTCTTCGTCCGTGGCGTTGGACTCCACGTCAAAGTGTTCGGACAGGCGCTGCGCCACCTCCGGAAAGATGGCTCGGGTGACCAGGATACGAGGGCGTGGTGAAGGCTTGGTCATGCCGGTGCCTTCAATCCAGCCAGGTGGTGAAATCCTGAACCGGCACGCGTGGCGTATGAAAGGTGTTGACCACGGAGGTCTCGTCGGCATAACCCAACGCCATGCCGCAAACCAGCATCTCGTCAGGCCCGGCACCGATGTGCGGCAGGATGATCCTGGAAAAACCATTCCAGGCGGCTTGCGGACAGGTGTGCAGGCCGTGGCCACGCGCCGCGACCATGATGTTTTGCAGAAAAGCTCCATAATCCACCAGTGAGCCGCGGCCCATGACCCGGTCCACGGTGAACATCAGCCCGACCGGTGCGTCAAAAAAGTGGTAGTTGCGCTGGTGCTGCAGGTGCATCTTGTCCTTGTCAGCCTTGCCGATACCCAGCAGTCCATACAGGCCCCAGCCATTCTCGCGGCGGCGGTCAATGTAGGGGCTGACCCACTTTTGCGGATAGTAGTCGTACTCTTCTGCATACTCTGCTGCCAGTGCCGGGTTGGCCCGAATGGCATCGTGGGTGGCGCACACCTGCTCCACCAAGGTGGCGCGGCTTGCGCCCTGCAGGACATAGACCTTCCACGGCTGGCAGTTGGTACCCGACGGCGCACGGCTGGCGACCTGCAGTATCTGTTCGATCAACGCCCGTTCGACAGTCTGTTGCGTAAACGCCCGGACCGACATGCGGGAAGTAATCGCCGCATCCACACTCAAAGAACTCATAACAGGGTCTCCAATACCGTTTTCAGTTGTGACGGCAAGGGCACAGGCCTGCGCGTCTGTTTGTCGACATACACATGCACAAAGTGCCCCTTGGCCGCCGTCTGGCCCGATTCGCCAAAGATACCGACCTCGTAACGCACGCTGGAGGTTCCCAGGCGGGCCACCCGAATGCCGACGTGGACCGTCTGGGGAAACGCCAGCGACGCAAAATAATTGCAGTGGGTTTCAATCACCAGGCCTATCGTCTCTCCCGCATGAATGTCCAGTGCACCATTTTCGATGAGATAGGCATTGACCGCCGTGTCAAACCAACTGTAGTACACCACGTTGTTGACATGACCATAGGCGTCATTGTCCATCCAGCGGGTTGCAATGGATCGGAAGGCACGGTAAGCGCTACGCGGCTCGGGAAGAGGCTTTGACAGATTGGAATTTGACATGGCCTGATTCTGCCAGCACGTTTTGTCCGAAGCGCGGTGAAGCCAGGCCCACACAACCCCTGCTGACGCATGTGTGACCCGATGATGACAACGCCCAGATTTAGAAAAATTGTTCTAATTTGTTGCGATGCAGCAAAAAAGACTTGCGCTGTGTTTCAGCCAACCTATAATTTGCCCAATGCTGCACTGCAACATGTACAAGCCAACAGGCCAGGTTACGGAGCAGATAGTAAATTTTTAACCTCAACTCTTGGAGATATTGACATGATGACTGTTGAACAAGTTCTGGCTTCCCACAAAGCAAACGTCGAAACCCTGTTTGGTTTGACCACGAAGGCCTTCGAAGGCGTGGAAAAAATCGTTGAACTCAACCTGACCGCCTCGAAAGCAGCTTTGTCTGAAGCCAACGCCCACACCCAGTCCCTGTTGAGCGTCAAGGACGCACAAGAGTTGCTGGCACTGCAGTCCGGCCTGTTCCAGCCTTTGGCCGAAAAGACCGCTGCATACAGCCGTCACCTGTACGACATCACGACCAGCACGACTGCTGAATTTGGCAAGAACTTTGAAGGCCAAGCCGTTGAAGCGCAAAAGAAGTTCATGGGTCTGGTCGACAGCGCTGCCAAGAATGCACCGGCTGGTTCGGAGTCCGCTGTTGCAATCATGAAGAGCACAGTATCCGCCGCCAACAATGCTCTGGAATCCGTGCAAAAAGCCGTCAAGCAAGCCACTGAAATGGCTGAAGCCAACTTCAATGCCGTTGCCGCCACAGCGACCAACGCAACCAAGCAAGCTGCCAAGAAGCGTTAATTGGAGCGTGGACTCTAGGTGCGCAGGGAAAACCCTGACATAATTTATCCAATTCGGAAACACATGTGTTTCCACCGGTTGTCTCCTCGGGTCCTTTCGAAACCATCAGGTTCAGGGATCCCTTCAGGGCCTCGTTGCAAAACGAGGCCTTTTTTTTGGTCTTTTGAGACTCAATGCGACTTGGCTGCAATAGCAGCGCGCAGCTGCGGCATCAGTTGCTGCATCGCCCGGCGTCCCGCTTCAATCGACTTCTTGCGCGAACTGAAATCAGAGCTCGATACCCCCGGCAAGGCAGGCTGCACCACTATGTCGGCTTCCCTGAGTTCAAAGTAGTTGATGCTCTTGCTCATGATGGAGAAAGTCTGCAGCAGCACATCCAGGGTTCCCCCGGCTAAATTACCATCCGGCGGGCTGGAAATGTCCACCGCAATGATCAACTCGGCCCCCATCTGACGCGCCGCACGCACTGGCACGGGCGACACCAGACCTCCGTCTACATAATCCCGCCCGGAAATCCTGACCGGTTGAAACACGGCAGGAACCGCACTGGAAGCCCGCACCGCCGTACCCGTATCACCACGCTGGAAAAGCATGCTTTGACCACTGTTGAGGTCGGTGGCCACGATGCCCAGCGGCAAGGGAAAGTCCTCAATCAAACGTGAGCCCACTTGGCCGTTCACATAGCGCGCCAAGGCATCTCCACGCAGCATGCCACGGTTAAACAGAGGCAACGTCCAGTCGGCAAAGGCGGCCTCTTCCATCGTTTCCGCCACATGCTGCAACTGTTTTCCACTTTTGCCACTGGCATAGAAGGCTGCCACCAGACTACCGGCCGATGTTCCCGCGACCATAGCTGGCCGAATGCCTGCCTCTTCGAGCACCTGGATGACGCCCACATGCGCAAACCCGCGGGCCGCTCCGCCACCCAGAGCGAGACCAATGCGCGGGGGTATCTTGGGAACCACGACGACGACAGGAGCAGTCGGAGGAATAGACGGTTCAGGTGGAATAACTTCTTTGGGTGCACTGGCGCAGCCGATCAAACCGATTGTCAAAACCAACGGAAGAAAATATTTCATGAAAATTTAAACTAAATCCAAGTCAACTGATTGAGAATGATTCGCGTTTGTAATATGATGACAGTAACACCGACTTCCAACCCACGAAACGAAATCACAATGAAAAAACAGATTGCAATTACCTGCCTGGTCTGTATGGCCGCCGGTGCGACCTTGGCCCAGGAACAGGTCCTGAACGTCTATTCTGCACGCCACTACCCCACGGACGAGGCGCTGTACGCCAACTTTACGAAGGCAACGGGTATCAAGCTCAACCGTGTGGATGCCGACGATGCCGGTATTCTGGCCCGCCTGAAAGCCGAAGGAAGCGCATCGCCCGCCGACATTATCTTGCTGGTCGATGCCAGTCGGCTGTGGCGCGGCGAAGTCGAAGGTTTGTTCCAACCCGTCAAATCCAAAGTATTGGACGATGCAATCCCCGCACAGTATCGCGGCAAGACCACGCCCACGGGAGAAACACCGTGGTTTGGGTTTTCGACCCGTGCCCGCGTCATTGTCTACGACAAGGCAAAAGTCAAGAAAGAGGATGTGGACACGTACGAAGAGCTCGGCGACCCCAAGAACAAGGGAAAGCTGTGCATTCGCTCCGGTTCGCACCCCTATAACCTGTCCCTGTTCGGATCGGTCACCGAACACTTGGGTGATGCGGCGGCAGAACAATGGCTCAAAGGCATGGTCTCCAACATGGCCCGCGCGCCCAAGGGCGGAGACACGGATCAGATCAGGGCGGTGGCATCCGGTGAATGCGGTATAGCGGTCACCAACACCTATTACCTGGCGCGTATCATGCGCTCGAATGCTGCGGAAGATCAGGCCGTCATGGACCGCGTCGGTGTCGTGTTCCCCAACCAGGCAACGTGGGGAACGCATGTCAACATCGCTGGCGGTGCGGTTGCAAAGAACGCCAAAAACCCGGCCAACGCCGTCAAGTTCCTGGAGTACCTGGCGAGTGCACCTGCACAAGACCACTTTGCCAATGGAAACAACGAGTGGCCTGCGGCGAAAGGCGTGAAATTGAACAACCCGGCACTCCAATCTATGACCGGCGGCAGTTTCAAAAGCGAAACCATTCCTATCAGTGTGGTGGGAATGAACCAGGTCAAGGTACAGCAAATGCTGGATCGTGTGGGCTTCAAGTAATTTAAAAAAGCCAAATTACCAGAAGCAAAAAGGGCCCTGTTCTTTGCGAACAGGGCCCTTTTTCTATGCCGAACAACAGCGGCTAGGAGCCGGCAGTGGCTTCTTCCGGCTTGGCCCGGCCTTTCTTCTCCGGCAAAGGCTGAATGTCGAGCAACACTTCGGTCTTGCTTTCGTCCGTGTCGTCCAGGTCAACCGTCAAACGCCCACCGTCGGTTAGACGGCCAAACAGCAATTCGTCCGCAAGGGCCCGGCGAATGGTGTCCTGGATCAGGCGCTGCATGGGGCGCGCGCCCATCAGGGGGTCAAAGCCCTTCTTGGCCAGGTGCTTGCGCAGCTTGTCGGTAAAGGTGACGTCCACCTTCTTGTCGGCCAACTGGGTTTCCAGTTGCAACAAGAACTTGTCCACCACGCGCAGGATGACGTTCTCGTCCAGAGCCTTGAAGCTGACAGTCGCATCCAGGCGGTTACGGAACTCGGGCGTGAACAGGCGTTTGATGTCTGCCGCCTCATCACCGGCCTCACGCGGGTTGGTGAACCCGATGCTGGCCTTGTTCATGGTCTCAGCACCCGCATTGGTGGTCATGACAATGATCACATTGCGGAAGTCAGCCTTGCGCCCGTTGTTGTCGGTCAGGGTGCCGTGGTCCATGACCTGCAGCAGCACGTTGAAGATCGCGGGGTGTGCTTTTTCGATTTCGTCAAGCAGCAGCACGCAATGTGGCTTCTTGGTAATGGCCTCGGTCAGCAAACCACCCTGGTCAAAACCCACATATCCCGGAGGCGCGCCGATCAGCCGACTGACCGCATGCTGCTCCATGTATTCGCTCATATCAAAGCGAATCAGTTCAATGCCCATGATGTAGGCCAATTGCTTGGCCGCTTCGGTCTTGCCGACACCGGTGGGACCGCTGAACAGGAAGGAACCAATCGGCTTGTCGCCCTTTCCAATCCCTGAACGTGCCATCTTGACGGCAGAGGCCAATACATCGAGTGCCTTGTCCTGGCCAAACACCACGTTGCGCAGGTCGCGCTCCAGTGTCTTCAACTTGCCGCGGTCATCATTGGAAACATTGGCCGCGGGAATACGGGCAATTTTTGCCACGATCTCTTCCACCTCGGCCTTGCTGATGGTTTTCTTGCGCTTGCTCGCCGGCAGGATGCGTTGGGCAGCGCCAGCCTCGTCAATCACATCAATAGCCTTGTCCGGCAAATGCCGGTCATTGATGTATTTGGCGCTCAGTTCCGCGGCAGCCTGCAGGGCCGCGACCGCGTACTTCACGTTGTGGTGCTCTTCGAAACGGGACTTGAGCCCCTTGAGAATTTCGACGGTCTGCTCGATGGTCGGCTCGACCACATCCACTTTCTGGAATCGACGGGACAGTGCTGCGTCCTTCTCGAAAATGCCACGGTACTCGGTAAATGTGGTGGCGCCTATGCATTTGAGCGCGCCGGAACTCAGGCCAGGCTTGAGCAGATTGGAGGCATCCAAGGTGCCACCAGATGCCGCACCAGCCCCTATCAGCGTGTGGATTTCATCAATGAACAGCACGGCGTGCGGCTTGTCCTTCAGCGCCTTCAAAACGCCTTTCAGACGCTGCTCAAAGTCACCGCGGTACTTGGTTCCGGCCAGCAAGGCGCCCATGTCCAGCGAGTAGACGATGGCCTCGGCCAGAATCTCAGGGACATCGCCCTGCGTGATACGCCAGGCCAAGCCCTCTGCAATCGCCGTCTTGCCTACGCCGGCTTCGCCGACCAGCAGGGGATTGTTCTTGCGGCGACGGCACAGGATCTGGATGACACGTTCCACCTCATATTCACGCCCGATGAGGGGATCAATCTTCCCATCTTTTGCGAGCTGATTCAGATTCTGGGTGAATTGCTCCAAGGGCGATGTCTTTTCAGATTTCTCACCTCCGGCTCCCTCGTCACTCTCAGCAGGATTCTCATTGGCTTTGGTGGACTCAGGGGGATCGTTCTTCTTGATCCCATGCGCGATAAAGTTAACCACGTCCAGCCGGGTCACGCCTTGCTGGTGCAAATAGTAAACGGCATGCGAGTCCTTCTCGCCAAAAATGGCGACCAGCACATTGGCACCAGTCACTTCCTTCTTTCCGCTTCCGGTGGACTGGACGTGCATGATGGCACGCTGGATAACCCGTTGAAAACCCAAGGTGGGCTGGGTATCCACATCATCTGCGCCCGCAACCTGAGGCGTGTTGTCCTTGATGAAATTCGCAAGGGACTTGCGCAAATCATCGATATTGGCTGAGCAGGCGCGCAAAACCTCTGCAGCACTGGGATTGTCCAACAGTGCAAGCAACAGGTGCTCCACGGTAATGAACTCGTGGCGCTGCTGGCGTGCTTCTACAAACGCCATATGCAGGCTGACTTCCAATTCTTGGGCAATCATGTGACTTCCTTTAGCCTTGCGTTGATGATTAACTGTAAACCGTTTCCCGGTCTACTGTTTGTTACATTCCATTCTCACTACACATCCAGTGGTTCACAGACACATTTAAGCGGGTGACCCGCCTTATGCGCCGCTTCCAGCACCTGATCCACCTTGGTTACCGCGACGTCCCTGGAATAGACCCCGCATACCGCTTTGCCATCCAGATGGATTTTCAACATGATCCGTGTCGCTGACTCCAGGTCTTTTCCGAAAAATTCCTGAATGACGACAACTACGAACTCCATCGGCGTGTAGTCATCGTTCAGCATGATCACCTGGTACATCTGGGGCGGCTTCACACGCTCTGTTCGACGCTCCAGCACAACAGAACCTCCCTCCTCGCGGTCTGGCTGCTTTACAGGAGGTTCAGGTGGTTTTATTGGGTTATTTGTAGCCATGAAATCGATTCTATCGGTCACCTCAAAGGATTGCACCGCTACTGTGAATTGGAGCCACTGGGCACCGATTCAAGTCGCAGGCACAAAAAAAACCGCCATGGACCCATCTGTCCTGGCGGTTTGTCCAGAGAAAGGGCGACGGACAAGCCATCACGTCACCAGCTTGCTCCCTACATTCGATCATTACATGTGTATCGCCTTGTAACCCGCATGAATGCTAGGTTTTCGACTTGAACACATGTATCCATGGCTCCAGTCATGGCTCCAAGGCGATTAAGCAACCGCCACACAGCGCCTTTATAACTATAGCCGCCCCATCGCTCGAAAATACTGCGTTGGACTGGCAATCTCCCGCTGTTGGTCGTGCAAGTCCAATAGCTCCCGCAATGTGGCTGCATCGAACCCGCCGCGCAGGATCGCGTCACTCAATGGCAGCACTTCGGGTCCAATGCCATCCTTGGCCAGCTCTTGACCCATGCGTGCCATAAACGCCAGGCGTTTCAGGTCGTGGGCGTTGGCTGTACCGGCTTCTACTGCCGCAATCGCCAGTAGTTCCGAAATTCGGGTTTCTTCAAGTTGCGCCTGGTGGTCGGCAACCATAAAGGCCCAGCGAACAGGATTCACCCAAACCTGGTAACGCTTGCGCCTTGTCTTGCACATGGCCGCGCTATTTGCTCAAGGCTCAATTTTGAGGTTGAGGGACTTCGGGATTCATGTCCTGCTCAATCTGCGTAGTCGAGACAATTTCTTGAGTTTCTGCATCACGAACAACGGTGGTTGTGGTTATCCGAGCTCGCGATTCAATGATCCTCACATCGACAGGTTCACTCTTTACCGTTTCAGCCGCGCTCCAGGTCACCCCCGAAGCTCGCAAGTTGGAAACAATATAAATAAGCTCGGAAACTTGCCGACAGACAAGATTTACGTCAGTATCATGCGCTTCTGATAGCGCCATGGTCATCGCGATAGGCGGTAGGCCGATAAACTGCTTCATGCCGGGATCATTGCAGGGTATCGCAATTCCTGCACTGCGCGCCGCCTGAACATGGGCGCCCAATTGCGCGCACGCCTCGAGCGTTACGGAAGGGACACCCAGTCCGAAAAGTTTAGCAAGGGCATGTGCTATGTTTTCGCCACTTGCAACGGCCTCTTTCACGCGCATTGATCCGAGTCGGGTATTTGTATTCATGATGATGTGACTTTTGAAAGCGTGCCAGTTATTGAATCGCCGCTGCCAACAACTACGGGGTTTATGGGCAACTTGCCCGACTCATCCCATGTTCCACTCAGAATAAGTTGCCCGGCAATTTGTCGAACCCGCTCCCACCTGGACGCCAGGATGCGAAGGGCAAAGCACTGTGAATACGCATGGGCAGCGCTCGAATGCCTGCCGAACTTGGTAGACAGCAGGTCATCGGTCCGGCAATAGTCATCGTGCGCAGGGTAGCGGATTGGGGCCGTCCACTTGTCATGGGCGTACAACATTTCAGCCATAAGGCCCGCATGAAATGCCGCCGCAGCTTGCGCGGTAATTTCGCCCGATGCGTCTTCGGGTTCAGGCCGCTGCGGATTCTGAATCTCCGGCAAATGAGTTAGTCCACTGGTCGGCGTGGCTGTGGCGCTTGTGCCGCAAATGCCCAGCCACTCCAAGAATACAACATGCCCCGCTTCATGGTGTGCCATGCGAGCAATGCCAGGTTTTCGCTCTGGCAGGCTGGCCCAAGATAGGACACGCCGCAGGTTTTTCGGTAGTTCGGGAATATGGTGAATTGGCTCGCCACTGTCGGGTATGAGGAGCAAGCCCCCAACAACGTCCGCTGCCAATTCAGTCGACGCCACATTTGCAACGTGACACGGTGCGCAGCCGCGCTTATCCTGCATGTCAGACGCCGCCGCGAACGATACCAACCCTGGACAAAATCGTTGTTCCAAGGTCGGAAGAAACCTGCACCCAGGTTCCGTCGGAACCAAATGGGAGTTTTTTCTCTTCAACCCGAACTGGTCGCTTTTCCCCGCGTAAACGCAGCACAACGACCGTGGGGCAAGCGAATGGGTCAGCCATGACATACCAGCGCCCAGCAGGAATATCAGCCAGCGCAACAACTTGAACGTCCATACCGGCCTGGAACAAAGTCAGACGCGCCGAATATTCAATATCCGGCGCACACACCACGAACTGCGCTCGAAGGTCAGCCCTTTGGCCGCTGCTGGTCAATTGTGTGCGCAACATTCCCGCAGCCGTACCGAATGCCGCACTGCTATAAGCCGACGCAAGTATGTTGTTGTAAGTCGCATGGAACACCGGCTGGCCATCGTCCATTGCCGCGTTTGCCTCCAGACACGCCGCGATCAGACGCGACTCAAGTCGTGCAACGTTGGTGCCGAGTGAAGCAAACATGCTGCGAATTGATTCCGTCTGGTCCGCCAGGATGGCTTCGCGGGAAATCTCGAATGCCTTTGCGTATGTGGTCAGGCCCACCGATGCAGCGCCAGTTACAAGGGTTGCGAGTCCGCGTCTGACTTCGCTGTTTTGCATCAGTGGTTCCAGCGATAGATCGTTGTCTACCCCCGGGAAACTTGTGGGTCGGAAATCAACCACTTCGACACCAGCAGCAAACAAGTTGTGTTCCGCCTGCTTGTCGTAGGCAGTCACAGTAGGCGCGTAGGCACCTTCGGCCAACATACGAGAAAAATCGGCGGTAGCCAAACCACGGGCCATGACAACGGCGTCTAGTTCATGGCTCAGCTGCGGGCGCACTTTGTTACCAAGGGCATAGCAAATGTCGCGCAGTGAAACGGACTCAGCTAAAGGATGGGGTCGGCTGGGTTTCACTCCCATCGAAATGGAAAGGTGGTCTTTGGCTGCTGCCAATACTTCTCGGTGATCGAATTGCATGGAATACCTCGTTTGTTAAGGTCTCCACTATCCTCACTACTCGCTGACGTTGTGACGCAATTACGTCCGTATCAAGGGATACAACCGCCGCTGTGTGGTCGGAATTCTCACTCCCGATAGAAAGGCTTTTTTCAACGCCTTTTCACTTGGTGCCATGGGGAGAATTGCGCCGTACTTAATGCGACGCCACATGCCACACCGAAAGCGCAGCACGGCATGTTCCAGCCGCTCCGCAACAACCCATTCACTTGCACCATCGGCTCCAAGGAAAACTGCTGCCTCTTGCAACGCCATATTTCGCGCTCGGATACGTGCGCCCCGGTCGCCGCAGTCAGCGTCAGGGCAACTTACCAGCACCTCTAAGGCTTCGCTCTTGCTGACATACTCCCCGTTGGCAATTTTGAGTGCAACTTCAAATGCCGTCTTCATGTGGCACCTCTTCTTCCTCTGGTGTGTCCGACGCCTCTTCGGGGTCAACATCAAGCACGGCCAGCGACGCATTCACCGCCAGGTCACATGCCTTTGAGACTTCCAACTGAATCAGCTTCAAAGCCTCCGACGTGAGTTCCGGGCAGCGTCTGCGCAGATTCACATGCAACGGTTCGAGCACACCCGCAATGGTGCGTCCAACCGTCGATAGCACTAACTCCAGTAGTTCAACGGGCACCAGCTCACCAGCCGCCTTGCGGTTCTCGCGCTCTAGCTTGATGCACTGCTCTTGAGCAACTTTTGTTCTGGCGTCGGCCAACTTTCCGTCGGCACCCCGGCCCGCTGCCTGTTCTCGCAAATGGGAGGTGTAACCAAGTAGCCACGATGCCGCCGACTCGCCAGGCCGGATCACGCCACGGGCAATCAGGTCGCTTACCGACTTTTGGGATAGTCCAACGATGTCACCGAATGCTTGCTGGGTGACGACTTGTTGCAGCGCTGCATGAATCATGGAATTGATCCCCCCATTTGCACCAAACCTGAATCTGTAATGCCTGGTTGCCCTTCATACCCCCCCAGCAACCAATTGGAAACTAGCGAAACCTCGACGCCGAATTCACCCTCGACTGATAACCCCCCGGAGTACCTTTGAGGTGCACAGTGATGGTGCGTTGACGGGTGGCGCAGGGCGGGATTACAGGTGGTGGCCGCATTGGGTGTGGGTACACCAGCCAGGGCCATACCCACCCCAAAAAACATACTCAAAATACTCAAAATGGAAAAGGACGCTGCACAGTTATGCCGCCTTGGCTTTAACCCCGATTGCCTCAGGAATTCATTTTGAGGATTTTGAGTAGCTGTTTTGGGGGTATGGGTGTGTGTGGCGTAAGTCATTGAATCTAAATAAATAAATGGTTAAAAATAGCTCTAAGAACAAAAGCATCAAAATACTCATGCGATATCGAGCAGGCGAGGATTCAGCCGAAACGCCTTGCTTGGTCTGCGACCTTTGTCTGACTGGTTGAACGGGCGTACGCAATCCAATTCGGCAAGGCGATCCGTCGCTTTCTTGAACTTCTCGTCGCTGGGGAACCGGCTCCGCATCGCTTGTTTGGCATCACGCTGGGTAAACGTTTCCTCGCCACGGCCCCGCGCCCACTTCAACACCGCCTCGGCGTCCACGCTCACTGCGTCAGTACCCAGCAGGCCAAAGGCGCATTGGGCGTGGGGTATCAGCACCATGGCCAGGCGCACGGCATCGTCCATGCTGTCGTACTGCACCACGTCAGCAGCGAGCCCGACACGGGCTAGTTCTAGCAGCGCGGCGATACGCGCCACGGCGCCCGCCAGCTTGGAAGTCCAGTCCCGGATACTCTCGAACTCCCCGCCGTCGCCCTGCCGGTCCTCGACGTACTGACTGAAGTCGAGCCAGCGCTCCCGCGCCGCATCACTCAGCTCCAACACCTGAACCGTGGGCACCGTGCCAGGCTCACACAGATAACCCTCCAGCAGGGCCATCACTGCGGCCTCGTACCGTGCGCGAACATCGGCGCCTATGCTGGAGTGCTTGCGTACGTCGCGCTTACCCACATTGGTAGCAGGCACCGCGAACAGGAAGCGCGCCAGCAGACCGCTATCCCTGAATCCATTGCTTCCCGCGATCTCCGACATACGGCCCGGTTGAATCATTAGATTGACGCTTACCGCCGGTTTCTCCAAGTAAGACTTCCGCGTTGCTCGGTCAACACGCATGGGGCTGCCAACATGCCCCTGCAAATACACGTCCACGTTCTGCGTTCCACCGTATTGAGCGCCCGACATAACGCTCAAAATGCCGGGCTCATCGCTGAGAATAGACATGCGCTCGGATTGCTGGCACAGCATGACCTCCAGGCGCTCTGCCGTGGCGTTTCCAGTGGACAGCACGGGGAAAAATACCTCCTCCGGCATTTCCAGCTCTTCGCGCTCAATGTCTGCGCGAAGTGTCTCCAGCTCTGCGGCATCCTTGCATTTAGCGGCCTGCAGGTTCAGGTGTTCAATGCGTTTCTTCGCTGTACTTCGTACTGCGCTTGCCTTAGCGACTTTCACCCGGTAACGGTCGTATTGCCGCTTTTCCCAAATCGCAATTGGCGCGCGAATCGCATTCATAACAGCCGTCTTGCGAGTTGCAGGAGGTGATACCGAAGCCACGAACAGGGACAAGGACTCGGTGTACTCAGTGCCGTATGGGGAAACCTCATAGCGCCGCTGTAGCAGTGTGGCCAGCACACCCAGACAACACATCACCGCCAGGGCTGGCGGGGTCTGTGTGCTGGCTGAAACTGCCCGCGCCATTTCACCCCACGCACCAGGGAGAATGTCCTCTGGAAAATCAGGCGTGCGCAGCGTGCCGGGAATCATGGGCTCCGGCCATGTGGGTGCCGGTGGTGGCGGCGGTTCCTGCTCTGGCTCGGTGTCCGCTGTGGCCGGTATCGCCTGATTGACGATATCCGCCACAGCCTCCAGTCCCTCGGCGTTGCCCAAATCGTTGAAGTCGGTCAGATCGTTCACGGGGTCACCGCCTTGAACTTGGGGACTGCCAGGTAACCGCCCACAGCTTTGGCCGCTGCATGTGCCTTGGTCAAGCCAGGGTTGCCAAAAGTGTTGGCGTCATGGTCTGCGCATAAGACCAGGCGCAGGGCCGGGAACTTGTGGCGCAACGCACGCGCTACGGCCTCCATATTCCCGCATGAAAAACACGCCGCCACGGCCTGCCCGGTGGCTTGGTACAGCGTTGCCGCCGTGGCCACGCCCTCTGCTATCAACAGCGAGTCACCGGGCCTGCCAATGGCGTAATAGCAGCCTGCAATGCGCCCGCCGGTCAGAAAGCGCTTGGTGCCGTCCGCGCTGATAAATTGAAGGGTGTGCAAGGTGCCCTCCAGGTCACGCGCAGGCACCAGCAGCATGTCGCGCAGCGCCCGCAGGCCGTAGGCGTTGACGCGCTTGCGCTCAAGGTAGGGGTGCGCATTGGTAGCGGGCTTTGCGCGGCCCCACAGCCGCTGCGCTTTGTCGCGTGCCTCAGCTTGCACCGCTTCGCGCTCCAGGGCGTGGGCTTGCTTCATGGCCCGGGTGCGCCGCTGTATGTCTGCCAGATCCACTGCCGTGAGGGGTTTTGAGGTTGCCTCACGCCAGGTGTGGGTTTCGCCGGTTTTCCAGCTGCCGAATGCGCCGAATGGCGAGGGGCCATCGTGGAGCACGGCCCAGCCGTTGCGTGAGCCTGACTTGTCGCCAGCCAGGCGAAACCGCAGGATTCTCCCGTCCGCAATCAGCTCAAGTGGTTTGTGCGGCTGCAACCCAGCCGACGCCATAGCGTCTTGAATGGTGTTGGCCATGGTTCAAAAGCCTTCGGAGCTGAACTTTTTAACCAGAACATTTCGCTCCAATTCATTCACGTCGACGCAATCGTCACCAAACCCCATCATCAGAGCGCGAGCAAGTTGCACAAGTCGCGCTGCATAACCTCGAACAAGGTATTCCGACCCCATATCACCCATCAACTTGGATGATGCCAAGTCAGACAATGCAAACCCAAGCGATTCAATTTCCCAAATGGCTTCGAGACAAACCAGTTGGCGCGGCTGGCTGACGGCAATTGATTCGTTTTCGGTAGTTGTAAGGCTCATGATTCAAGCCCTCCCGCCGTTGGTGGCTTCGGTGCAAGCCTGTTTCAACATGGACGCGGCCCGGATGGCGCGGCCTGTAGCGGCTTGAATGGCATCGGTGCCAGTACCGTGCCGGACGTGCCACAGCGCCATGCTCAAGGCGTTTTCAATGGACTGGTGACGCGCCAGCGGGTCTATCGGTGTGGGTGGTGGTGGCCGCTTGACCCGGACGCGCAGCAGCTCGCCAATTGCGGTACGTGCTGGGGTAGATTGGGGCGCATGGCCCGTGGAGAGGTTGCCCAGTGTGGGCGTGGCTGTGTTTGACGCGATAGTCATGGTTTTAGCTCCTGATTGAGACTGAAAACCCGCCCTTTGACTGTCTAGATCATTAGGAGGGACTGGGTTTAGACACACGAAATCAGTCGTGCCGGTGGCCTTACGGTTCACCGTTCCCAGTCCCAAAACCGAAGTATTTGGACGTGAAAAAACCTCGTTGTCGGAGAGGTCGCCCGCTGATTTCGTGGTGTGTCTAGCACCGCGTTCGAATGTAGCATAGTGCCGCAGCATCTGCAAATAGATTGTGTTCATGGTGTGTGTTGTGCAAGTGAAGTGATGCCATAGCCCCCGTGTGGGTTGCTCAAGCAGCTATATTTTTTGTAGCGTTGTAGGTTGACCAGGCATTGACCTAACCAGTGACTCGCCCGTCTTGGGGTCGTACACCGCTAGCACGCCAGGCCATTCAAGACGCACCAGCAATGCAGACGGGCCAGTACCAAGACGCCGCTGCCAAAGGGTGTGGGGTGCGTGCAGCGATGCAAAATTTGCGGCCTTGCTCAACAGCCGCGCATTGCCTGCCTGGGCCAGCTCACGCACGTAGTCATCCGCAGACGAATTGACGGACGGCGCACCGTCGCGGACAATTGCGCCTGTGTTGTGAGTGTTGACGCCTGCCGCGTGGTTGCCACCACTGGTAGGCGTTTCTTTTTGTGGGGCGTGCATGTTGTGCCCCTATGCCAGCTCCAGGGCCAACGCTTCGCGCTTGGCGTGCAAGCGAGTCACCAAGGCCTTGATATCGATATCTGACTTGCCAGCGATCCGCGCCGCGTTGATCGCTTTCACTTCATCGGATGGCCAGCCAACGGCACGCGGGCCAATTTGCACGGGCTTGGTGAACATGCCCGACTGAATTGCGCTGTAAATGGATGCGTGGCTACGGTGCCCGGTTTCGGCCTTGACGGCCTGCATTCTGAGAATTTGCATTGTCTGCCCCTATCGCCTTTTGGCGGTCTTTGCAGCGTGATTGCTGCATGGGGGAGATCATGGATTGCACCGGTCTACTGTTGTGTGATTGGACCCAACAAGAAACCGCGTCCCTATTTCACATTTGCGCGCTCAGTCCTGATTTCTTTCAGCCATTTTGTCAGGGTGCTTGCGTCTGGATGGGGATCATTGAGCTTTGCACCGTCCATAATCTCTGTCGCAACAGCTCGCGCCTGCCCCCGCACTCGATCACCGACAAGTGAATAGGCCAGATGCACAGCTGATTTTTGCAAGCTCAGTGCCCTCGTGGTGGGAGCGTGAAGTAGCTTCGTCTCACTGGTGGTAATTTGAATTTCGGCCAGCGCGTTCATCGTGCCTTCATAGGCCGAATGAATCCTATGCGCGCTCAGCTGGTACGCATCCAGGCGACCCAGCACTAAATCAGTTTCAAGCCTTTGAAGGTGCTTTGCAGCTACGTCAAGCGCGGACTTTGCCGAATCGAGTTTTGCCAGAAAGCCACAGTAGTCAAAGGATGGGGCACCGGCCAAGTATTGATCCTGCTCTTTTTTTCCCAACAGATACTTTATGGCTGAGTCAATTCCAGGCCTTAGTTCGGCGTCGTTCGACCCGTCCGCGTCCCGCAATTTCTTCACAATCGCCCCCTGTCACGCCCCAATAGGTAGCCAGCGCCGCCGGGTCAGGGTGTCCCGGTTTTCACCACGGGTAATTAGGCCGTGGCTAGGCGTGGCTCAAAAAAAATTCAGCTCTTGCGCAGCTTGATAACGTCCGCGCCCTTCACCAGTTTGTCCAGGTGGTCGGCATACCATTGCAACGCCACCGTCACAGCCTTGACATAGGTGGCATGGTTGTAACTGCCCCGCGTGGTGTTTTTCTCTTTGTGGGACAGGATGGCTTCCACAACGTCAGGCGCATGACCCTGCTCGTTCATCATGGTTGACGCGGTCGCACGCAGGCCATGCGGCTTGAAGTCCTGGGGAATGTTGCCAGTCGCACGAAGGCGTGCGAACAAGTGGTTTATGGCGACCTCGGCCATAGGCTCGGAGAGACGCTGCACCGATGGAAAGACAAATGCCGACGCGCCAGACAAGTTTCGCGCCTTCTCCAGGATCGCCATAGCCTGGGTTGACAGGTAGACCGTGTGCGGCCTGGGCATCTTCATAAATCCGTTCGCACCCACTGTGCGGCCCGGTATGGTCCAGGTCTTGGCGTCCAGGTCGAAATGCTCCCAGCGGGCCTTGCACACGTTGTCTTTGCGCACCACCGTAAGCATCAGGAATTCAACCGCCAGGCGGGTGCCTTGGTGGGCTCCGCACGTCCTGACGGCCTCCAGAAAGCCACGGACCTCTGACGGTAGCAAATGGCGGTAATGAACCGCCTGGGGCTTGTCTATCAAGCCCTGCATGGGTGCAGCAGGGTTGTAGACAACCAAAAGTTTTTGGGCTGCATACCGGTAGATTCGATCAATCACGGCACGAACGTTATTCGCCTTGGTCGGGGTGTTGCGCATTTCCTCCATTAGCTTCAGCACGTCGGACGCATGCAATTCGCCCAAAGGTATAGAGCCAATCATCGGGAAAACGTCATTCACCAACCACCCAAGGTTTTGCTTTTGCGTTCGCGCCGTCGCATTGCTGTGCTTTTCCGCAAACCAGGTGCGGGCAAAGGACTCAAACGTATGACCCTTCGCCACGGTCGCCACACGCTCAATTTTCTCAATCTGCTTTTTCCGCGCAGGGTCAACACCCGCAAAAAGCGTCCCCCTGTGCGCCTCATGAGAATTGCGCGCCGCCTTGATTGTTATGACCGGGTAGGGACCAATGGTGACTTTGGTTCGCTTGCCGTCGACCCGGTAGGAGTAGCGCCAAACCTTGGAACCGCTTGGAAGTACCTCCAGATACAGCCCTCCACCATCTGACAAGGGGTAAGGCTTGTCTTTTGGCTTTGCCGACAAAACGTGTTTGTCGGTCAGTTTGTAATTCAGTGCGCGTTGTGTTGGAGCCATGATGGAGCCATGAGTTAGGATGTTGGAGCCATGCAGCCTGAATCATAGCGTTTTATGGCTCCAATTGAATTGACTGTCCTTGTACGCCCTTGTACGTAGACAACAAAAAACCCCAAGGAAATCAATCACTTGGGGTTTCTTCTTTGTACGTCCGCAACGTACTTGGACGCTATCACATGTTGTCGATCATGACCTGACCGAAACCGGAGCAGCTGACCTGGGTCGCACCGTCCATCAAACGCGCAAAGTCATAAGTCACTTTCTTGCTGTTGATGGACTTCTTCATCGAGCTGATGATCAGGTCCGCTGCCTCAATCCAGCCCATGTGACGCAGCATCATCTCGGCAGAAAGAATTTCAGAGCCTGGATTGACATAGTCCTTGCCCGCGTATTTGGGGGCAGTACCATGGGTTGCCTCGAAACAGGCCACCGAATCCGACAAGTTGGCGCCCGGCGCGATACCGATGCCGCCAACTTGTGCAGCCAGTGCGTCGGAAATGTAGTCGCCATTCAGGTTCAGGGTCGCGATGACGCTGTATTCAGCGGGGCGCAACAAAATCTGCTGCAAGAACGCGTCCGCGATGCTGTCCTTCACCACAATGTCTTTGCCAGACTTGGGGTTCTTGAACTTGCACCAGGGTCCGCCGTCGATTAACTCGGCACCAAATTCCTTTTGCGCCAAACCGTAGGCCCAGTCACGGAAGCCACCTTCGGTGTACTTCATGATGTTGCCCTTGTGCACAATCGTCACATTGGGCTTGTCATTGTCAATGGCGTACTGGATCGCCTTGCGCACCAAACGCTCTGTGCCTTCACGCGAAACAGGCTTGATGCCGATACCAGAGGTCTTGGGGAAACGGATCTTCGTGACACCCATTTCATCCTGCAAGAACTTGATCAGCTTCTTGGCCTTGTCGCTCTCCGCTTCAAACTCGATACCTGCATAGATATCTTCCGAATTCTCGCGAAAAATCACCATATTGGTCTTATGGGGCTCTTTGACCGGGCTGGGCACGCCATCGAAATACTGAATGGGGCGCAAACACACATACAGGTCAAGCTCTTGGCGCAGGGCCACGTTCAACGAACGAATACCGCCACCCACAGGCGTCGTCAACGGGCCCTTGACCGACACCACGTAATCACGCAATGCATGCAAAGTTTCCTCCGGCAACCAGACGTCCGGGCCGTACACATTGGTTGATTTTTCACCGGCATAGACCTCCATCCAGTGGATCTTGCGTTTGCCAGCGTAGGCCTTGGCAACCGCTGCATCAACGACTTTCAACATCACGGGCGTGATGTCGAAACCGGTGCCATCACCTTCGATAAAAGGAATGACAGGTTGGTCGGGCACGTTCAGGGACATATCCGCATTGACGGTGATTTTTTGACCTTCGGCAGGGATTTTGATGTGCTGGTACATGGAAAAATGGTCTCCGTTGAATCTTGGAATCTCAAATACCTGAGAAGGCGCGCTTCTAAAAGTGCAATAAATTCTATTCCTAAAAAATTGCTTGATTTCGTCAAGTCAAGAGGTTGGCACAGGGCCTTCCGTTTACATCCAACAATGCCTGATAATTGACGCCTGTTTCGACTTCTCAATTTTTGGAAAATCAAATGAACAAACTTCTCACTGCTTTGGTAGCCGGATTTATCTGCGTGGGCGCTTTTGCCCAAACCGCTGCACCTGCCGCTCCCGTCGCCCCAGCCGTCCAATCGGCTCCAGCCGCGGCTCCCGCTCCTGCAAAGGAAATGAAAAAACAAAAGGCTACGACCCACAAGGCCAAGAAGTCCAAACGCAAAGCCAAGAAGGCGGCCAAGTAATCAGTTTTCACTGACCCGGAAAGTGCCCGCTGATGCGGGCACTTTTTATTGTTGAGCCACAATTGCACCATGAAGAAAATTTTCAACGCCCTGCTGGCTACACTTCTGATTGGCCATGGAATCGCCAGCGCCCAAGACACCCCCCAAATGCAGTTGCAGCGGATTCCCCTGTCAATTGGTATTCACCAAATCGATACGCAACTGGCCGTGACGTCCGAACAGCGCGAGATTGGCCTGATGTTCCGCAAGGAGATGCCGCAGAATGAAGGCATGCTCTTCGTCTTCGAGAGCCCGACCCGACTGTGTTTCTGGATGAAGAATACGCTGCTGCCACTGACCGCTGCTTTCATTGCGGACGATGGAACCATCGTGAATCTGGAGAATATGAAACCGCAGACGCTGGACTCCCACTGCTCGACCAAGCCGGTCCGCTTTGTGCTGGAAATGAACCAGGGCTGGTTTGCAAAGAAGGGGGTCAAACCAGGCTCCAGGATATCGGGACGGCCCTTTAGCCCATAAAAAAGCCGACATATCGTCGGCTTTTCCATTTGCGCACCGGCGCGCTAACTTCAGGCGAAATTGGCTTCTGCAAAGCTCCAGTTCACCAGCTTCTCCAGATATGTTTCGACAAATTTCTGGCGCAGATTGCGATAGTCGATGTAGTAGGCGTGCTCCCATACGTCCACGGTCAACAGGGCCTTGTCTGCCGTAGTCAGCGGCGTCCCGGCCGCACCCATATTGACGATATCCACCGAGCCATCTGCCTTTTTCACCAGCCAGGTCCAGCCGGAACCGAAATTTCCGACCGCCGACTTGACAAAAGCTTCCTTGAACGCCGCGTAGCTTCCCCATTTTGCGGTGATGGCCGCAGCCAAGGCGCCAGCAGGCTCGCCGCCACCGTTGGGCTTCATGCAGTTCCAGAAGAAGGTGTGGTTCCAGATCTGGGCAGAGTTGTTGTAAATGCCGCCTGTAGACTTCTTGATGATGTCCTCCAGCGACATGTTTTCGAACTCAGTGCCTTTTTGCAGGTTGTTCAAGTTGACCACGTAGGCGTTATGGTGCTTGCCATGGTGAAACTCCAGCGTCTCTTTGGAATAGGCAGGTGCCAGAGCGTCAATAGCAAACGGCAATGCGGGCAGGGTGTGTTCCATGGAATCCTCTCAATTGGTGGGCAAAAAGAACTTGATTGTAGGAATTTATTCGCACCTTAGCTTCGGATGGTCAAGTCAACCGCACCATCGGTAAGGGTTGCCCGTACGTGCTCACCCGCAATCGCCTGTGTGACGCTTGCCAGAGTCTGGCCGTTCTCCAGCGTCAACCAGGCGTAACCGCGTTGCAGCACCAGTGAAGGATCCAGGAGGCCCAACCGCAATTCCGCCCTTTGGCAGCGGTCACGCTGACCCTGTAGGGCGCGATCCACACGTTCGCGCCAGCCCAGATCCCGGTACGCAACATCGGACTGCAAGGCCTGCAAGGCCATGCGCACCCCATGCTGCAGGCGCTGCTGCGAAGCAGACAACAACAAACGCTGCCGGTGCGCCAGCGCGGACGGCCGCCCCAGGCGTGCGGTTGCCTGGTCGATGCGCTGCGCTTGTCTTTCCACAGACCGCGTCACCGCGTCGGCCATGCGCACTTCCAATGCCGTCACCACCGCCTGCCAGGCGGCCATGGGTTCAGACACCATTTCAGCAGCGGCGGTCGGCGTCGGTGCACGCCGGTCGGCCACAAAATCGGCGATGGTGAAGTCCGTTTCATGCCCAACGCCACTGACCACCGGAACAGGACTTCGGGCAATCATCCGGGCCAGCTGCTCGTCGTTGAAGGCCCAAAGATCTTCCATCGCGCCGCCGCCGCGCACCAGCAAAATGACATCGATGTGCACCGACTGCGCACCACCCGATCCATCGTTTAGGGCGTAAAGACCGGACAAGGCCTGCACCAGTTCGCGCGGCGCATTCTCACCCTGGACCGAGGCTGGCGCCAAAACCACCGGGATGTGCGGCACCCGGCGTTGCAACGCAGTCACCACGTCGTGCAAAGCCGCTGCTCCCAGTGAAGTGACCAGCCCGATACCACGGGGTATCGCTGGCAAGGGGCGTTTGCGCGCGCTGTCGAACAGTCCCTCCTGTTCAAGTTTCGCCTTGAGCTTGAAAAACTGCTCGAAGAGCGTGCCCTGCCCTGCCGGACGCATGCTCTCGACGACCAATTGCAGTTCACCGCGTGGCTCATACACGCCAAGCCGACCGCGAACTTCGACCCGGTCACCATCGCGCGGGCTGAAATCCAGTAAGGCCGCCGCGCGCCGGAACATGGCGCAACGGATTTGCCCCGTTTCGTCCTTCAGTGAAAAGTAGCAATGCCCGCTGGCAGCACGCGTAAATCCACTCACCTCTCCAGCCACGGACACGGGGTTGAAACGCGCGTCCATCGCGTCGGCGATGGCGCGGCACAGGGCGCCGACTTGCCAGACCCGCGACGCCGGGATGAACGGCTGGGGCGACTCAGTCATGGAATGCACCGAGCCCGTTGCCGCTCTGCCAAACCAGGCAAAACGTCCACAGGCCGGGACTCGCTATTCTGCATGGGGCAAGGCCCCGGTCGCAACCCGCATTCTTGTCACAAGTGTTTGATTTCATTGATTATTTTGTTCTGACAATGGTTGCCAGCCCGCTTTGACCCCGTTGGCACACCATGCGTCGGCAACTCCACCTCAAATTCTGCACAAAGTTATCCACAGATTGCGTGCAATGGCGTGGACGACGCCTGCGCCATAATCACGATGCATCGCATCTGCACGGAGTAACCATTTGTTTTCCATCATACAAGCCGCCGGCTGGCCAATCTGGCCCCTCATTGCCTGCTCCGTACTGGCCCTGGCCATTGTTATTGACCGCTTTATCAGCCTCAAAGCGGCGAAAGTTGCGCCGCCGCGGCTTCTCGATGAGGTGCTCAGTGTCACGCGAACGGCAATCCCCGGCCCCGACGTCGTTGCGCAACTGGAACAAAACTCCGCTCTGGGCGAGGTGCTTGCCAGCGGGCTGCGGGCCATCAACTCGGACCCGCGCTGCACCGAAGACGACCTGCGCGCAACCATGGAAAGCACCGGCCGTATCGTGGCGCACCGTCTGGAACAGCGGCTCAGCGCACTCGCAACCATCGCGTCGGCAGCGCCATTGATGGGTCTGTTTGGAACGGTGGTGGGCATGATTGAGATTTTTGGCTCGCAGGCACCGGGTGGCGCCACCGGCGGCAACCCGGCCCAGCTCGCCCATGGCATCTCGATTGCCCTGTACAACACGGCTTTCGGACTGATTGTGGCCATTCCCTCGCTGATCTTCTGGCGCTACTTCAGGGGGCAGGTCGATGCCTACCTGTTGACCCTGGAACTATCGGCCGAGCACCTCGCCCGCCACCTCAAAGTGTTCCGCAAGTAGCACCATGAATTTCCGCCCCCGAACCCAGGAAGCGCCCGAGATCAACCTGATCCCGTTCATTGACGTGTTGCTGGTGGTGCTGATTTTTTTGATGCTCTCCACGACCTACAGCAAGTTCACCGAAATGCAGCTCAAGCTGCCCGTGGCCGACACCGACGCCCAGCGTGACTACGCCAAGGAGCTCATTGTGGCGGTCAGCGCCGACGGCGCCTACAGCGTCAACCGCGTGCCGGTGGTCGGGCGAAGCCTGGAAAGTGTCGCCACTGCACTGGCGGAGGGCGCCAAGGCCGGCAAAGACACCGTCGTCATCATCAGTGCAGACGCAAGCGCCAAACACCAATCAGTGGTGACCGTCATGGAAGCTGCACGGCGCTCCGGTTTGAACCAGATCACCTTTGCCACGCAATCGTCAGCGCAGGCGGGTGGCCGATAGCGCCATGCCCGGCGCTTTGCGGCTTAGGCTGCAAGCCAGTCTGGTACGCGCGTGGACCCGGCGGGGCGTGACCGCTGGCCTGCTGTGGCCGGTGTCCTTTCTGTTCCAGATTCTGGTGTGGCTTCGGCGCCAACTCTACGCTGCAGGCATCTTCCAAACGCAATCCGTCGATGCGCTCGTCATCGTGGTCGGCAACGTCGTCGCCGGCGGGGCTGGCAAGACCCCGACGGTCATTGCACTGGTACAACATCTGCAGGCTCGGGGCCGGATCGTGGGTGTCGTATCCCGCGGTTATGGACGCGATGGGACGACCTGCATAGAGGTGCAAAGCGACTCCTCGCCACACATCGTGGGTGACGAACCCCTGCTCATTCACAGGGCGACCCACGCACCGGTTTTTGTGGGCCACACCCGCCATGAAGCCGCCACCTCCTTGTTGGCGCGCCATCCAGCTACTGAAATCATTGTTTGTGACGATGGGCTACAGCACTACGGCCTGTACCGTGACCTGGAAATCTGCGTATTTGATGACAGAGGCTGCGGCAACGGCTGGTGCCTGCCCGCCGGCCCGCTGCGGGAGCGCTGGCCACGCCATGCGGTGTCCCGTGTGGGCCAACACCCTGCGCGCTTGCTGACACTGCACACCGGGAGCGATCCCGCCTTTGCCGGTTACACCGCCCACCGCAGCCTGGCACCCAGTGTCGTACGGCGCGATGGGGCAACGGCCCCCTTGAGCGCGTTCAGCGCGCCGGATGCACGGCCGCTGGCAGCCATTGCAGGCATTGCACAACCGGAGTCGTTTTTCTCCATGCTGCGGGCTCGGGGTCTGCCCTTGGATCAGACCATAGCGTTGCCAGATCACTATCATTTTGGTAGCTTACCATCCAATATTGATGAGGGCTACGACATCATTTGTACAGAGAAGGATGCGGCCAAGCTATGGTCCATTGCGCCGCGTGCATGGGCAATTCCCCTGGTGTTCCAACCCGAGGCTGCATTTTTCACCGCCGTCGATACGGCTGTCGCCGAGCGGCTTGCCGCAAAGCTATCATCTGCCCATGGACACCAGACTACTTGAACTCATCGTTTGCCCCGTGACCAAGGGCCCCCTGGAATTTGACCGCGAGAAGCAGGAGCTCATCTCCCGCAGCGCTCGCCTGGCCTACCCGGTGCGCGACGGCATCCCCGTACTACTAGAAAACGAGGCACGCCCCCTCACCGATACAGAGCTCGGCCTGTAAATCGGCCCATGGGCTACACCGTCCTCATCCCGGCGCGGCTCGCATCGACCCGTCTGCCCAACAAGCCCCTGGCTGACCTGTGGGGCGCGCCCATGGTGGTGCGGGTCGCCCAGCGCGTGCGCTCAGGCACATCGTCGACCACCCGGATCGTGGTCGCCGCAGACCACCCCTCCATCATCCAGGCATGCCATGCGCATGGCGTAGAGGCCATCCTCACCCGACAAGACCATGCGTCCGGCAGCGACCGGCTTGCGGAGGCCTGCAATGTGCTGGCTCTGGATGACGACGAGACCGTGGTCAATGTGCAGGGCGACGAACCGCTCATCGATCCGGCACTGGTCCAGGCCGTTGCGCGTTTGCTGGTGCACCAACCGCTTGCCAGCATGGGCACAGCGGCCCACGCCATTGACAGCGTGGCAGACTTTGTGAACCCCAACGTGGTCAAGGTGGTCGTGGATGCCGCCGGGCTGGCGCTGTACTTCAGCCGGGCGCCCATTGCGTGGTGGCGCGACGGCTTTACCGAAGGCGTGCATGCCCTGCCCCAACCGGCTCCCTTGCGCCACATTGGCATCTATTCGTACCGGGTTGGTTTTTTGCGCCTGTTTCCCCAACTGGCGCAGGCGCCTGTCGAGGTCACGGAAGCACTGGAACAATTGCGAGCCTTATGGCATGGGCACCGTATTGCGGTGCATGTGAGCCCCCATGCGCCAGGTCCGGGCGTGGACACCCCGGATGACCTGGAGCGCGTCAGGGCGTTATTTCTTTCCGGGGGCGCGCCATCTGTAAGTTAGCTGCCGGTTGGTCCATGCTATTCTCTGACAGAAATCGCGCGAAGTGATGCGCCGTGGGGGTTCTCCCGCCACGCATACAGTATTTGTTCAATCCGAGGGTATCCATGAGACTCATTTTGTTGGGCGCGCCAGGCGCGGGCAAAGGTACACAAGCCACCTTTATTTGTCAAAAATACGGCATTCCACAGATCTCCACCGGCGACATGCTGCGCGCCGCCGTCAAGGCGGGCAGCCCACTGGGACTGGAAGCAAAGGCCATCATGGCCTCTGGCGGTCTGGTCAGTGACGATCTCATCATCAATCTGGTCAAAGATCGGCTGACCCAGCCCGATTGCGCGAACGGTTTCCTGTTTGATGGTTTTCCACGCACCATTCCGCAAGCGGACGCGATGAAGGCCGCTGGTGTCAAACTGGACTATGTCGTTGAAATTGACGTCCCCTTCGATGCCATCATCGAGCGCATGAGTGGGCGTCGCTCACATCCCGCATCGGGGCGAACCTACCATGTCAAGTTCAATCCCCCCAAGGTGGCCGGTGTGGACGACGTCTCCGGCGAACCCCTGATCCAGCGGGACGACGACAAGGAAGAAACCGTGAAAAACCGCCTGGACGTGTACAGCGCACAAACGCGCCCTCTGGTGGACTACTACTCCAGCTGGGCCGCCCGGGATGCGGCCGGCGCACCAAAATACCGTGCAGTCAGCGGCATGGGCGATGTCGATGTCATCAAGAGCCGTGTTTTTGAGGCGCTAGACCACTAAACCGGCGACGCAGTTTTCACCAAGGCCGCATCTGCGGCCTTTTTTATAAGCTCTAACGCCAATTCAATGCGGGCTTTGACCGGCGACAAGCCCTGCGAATCCGGTAGCTCACCAATGGCAGAACTGGGCACCACGCACCCTTGGGCACACCGCGTGGCGCGCACGACAGCCAGCCCCAGTGCTTGCGCCTCTCGCAATGCCAACAGCAAATCTTCGTGAACCGTGCCGTTGCCCGTCCCGGCCACAACTAAACCGCGTACCGGCGGCTCGTCTGCGGCGGGCACCCTGCACAAGGCGCGCACCGTGGCGCCCGTAGCCCCCACATAGTTCATGATAATTTCCACGCGGGGCCACTCCACGCTGGACATGCGCGGCACCGACAGGCTGGACACCGGCGCCCCCACCGCTGGGCAAGGGTGAACCCAGCGCACCCGGCCTTCTTCCACAAAGCCCAACGGGCCTGCTTCTCCAGAATCAAAGGCGTTCAACCGGTAAGGATGCACCTTCTGTACATCCCGCGCAGAATGGATGGTGCCGGCGCACACCGCGAGCACACCCAGGGCGCTTTCGGACCTCGCAACCGCGACAGCGTCCAGCATGTTCTGCGGACCGTCCGGTACGGAGGATGAAGCGGGCCGCATGGCGCACGTCAATACAACGGCCTTTTCGCGCAGCAATTGCCCATCCAGAACCTGGGACAGAAAAAAGGCAGTTTCCTCCAGCGTGTCGGTTCCATGCGTCACCACGACCGCTGCGACATCTGACCGGGCCAGATGGTGTTGAACCCGCTGTGCCAGTGCACACCACTGGCGCCAGCCCATGTCCTTGCTGTCGATCTGGACCACCTGCTCGGACTCCAGAGCACAATCGCCCAAGGCGCGCCGCAAACCCTGTATGGCATCCAGCAGTCGTTCAACCCCCACTTGCGCCGCTGTGTACCCGACGTTGTCCGCGGTATCGGTCGCAGTACCGGCAATCGTCCCACCCGTTCCCAAAAAAACTAACTTTTTCAACATATTTCGTCTTTCCGCTTGCAAACAAAATAAAACTGGTTAAAAATACAGTTACTGGATGCCGAAACAGTGTGTATAGACCCACAGCCCTCCGGCCCAGAACCAAGGAGTCAGCATGCTTGAAAGTCCCAAACTCACCGCGCGGCAACAACAAATTCTGGACCTGATTCAAAGCGCCATCGCGCGCACGGGCGCTCCCCCCACCCGCGCAGAAATCGCCAACGAACTCGGCTTCAAATCCGCCAACGCAGCCGAGGAACACCTGCAAGCCCTGGCACGCAAAGGCGTTATTGAATTGGTCAGCGGCACGTCCCGTGGCATTCGTTTGAAAAGTGATGCGCTGCGCTCCATCAACGAATCGCGCTTCAAACAGTTCTCCCTGCCACTTCCGGGATTGGCGCAATTGGCCTTGCCACTGATCGGCCGGGTCGCTGCGGGCTCACCCATTCTCGCCCAGGAACATGTTGACAAAACCTACTATGTAGAAAACAGCCTGTTCCAGCGCCAGCCCGACTACCTGCTGAAGGTACGTGGCATGTCCATGCGCGATGCCGGCATTATGGATGGCGATTTGTTGGCTGTGCAGGCCACCAAGGATGCCAAGAATGGCCAGATCATCGTCGCCCGATTGGGTGATGAAGTAACCGTCAAACGTTTTAGACGCAACAAGCACCTGATTGAGCTGCACCCGGAAAACCAGGACTATCAAACCATCGTGGTGGAGCCCGGAGAGCCTTTCGAAATTGAAGGGCTGGCGGTGGGGTTGATTCGCAACACCATGCTCATGTAAACCTGCACGAAAGTTATTCCCATGAACATCGCTTTCTTCATTCGCTCGGCCATTTTTGATCCAATCCAAAGTCTGATGCGCTGGTGGACGACAGGTGGAAACCCGGCCACCCACCGTGCAGCGTCCAAACACGAAGTGCAGGAATTTGCTATTCAATCTATAGCATCAGGTGGCTTGATGACGAGGGCTACAGGGCAAATCATCAAAGGACAAAAACCCTTGCGCGTGGTCCGTGTGGTCGAAGCGGGGCAAGCCCGCGCCAGCGTCGGTCGCATGGTCATATCCGGTCGGATGGCAGATGTGTGCGCAGAACTGGATCGCTTGGCAGCGCGTGAAGCGGCGCTTTCCTAGAAGCTGATCATGGCCGCCATGTGCAATGCAATGACAAGGCACAATTGCGTCCATGAATATCGTGATTCTGGATGACTATCAGGACGCCGTGCGCAAGCTGGATTGCGCGGCCAAGTTGGAAAGCTACCAGGCCAAGGTGTATACCAATACGGTGAAAGGCATTGGCCAACTTTCGGTACGCCTCAAAGACGCGGATGTCATTGTCCTGATTCGGGAGCGAACCCACATCAACCGCCAGTTGATTGAAAAACTGCCAAAGCTGAAGATGATTTCCCAAACGGGACGGGTCGGCAACCACTTGGACGTGCAAGCCTGTACTGAAAGAGGAATTGCTGTCGCGGAAGGCGTGGGCTCCGGGGTGGCTCCAGCGGAGTTGACCTGGGCGCTTGTTCTGGCGGCCATGCGCAGGCTGCCGCACTACATTGGCAATCTGAAGCACGGCGCGTGGCAGCAATCCGGCCTGAAAAGCGGCTCCATGCCGGCGAATTTTGGCATTGGCAGTGAGCTGCATGGCAAAGTCCTGGGAATTTGGGGTTACGGAAAGATCGGACAACTGGTAGCCGGATATGGCAAGGCATTTGGCATGCAGGTCTGCATCTGGGGCAGCGCGGCATCGCAAGAGAAGGCCATTGCAGACGGCTACGCAATCGCCACAAGCCGGGAGGCTTTCTTTGAAGCGTGTGACGTGCTGTCCATTCACTTGCGATTGAGCGACACCACCCGTAACGTGGTCAGCCATGCCGATCTCTCACGCATGAAGGCCACTTCCGTCCTCGTCAATACATCACGTGCCGAAATCATTGAGACCAACACCTTGATAAGCGCTCTGAATCGGGGACGCCCAGGCATGGCGGCTGTAGACGTTTTTGAAACGGAGCCCATACTGCAAGGTCATGCACTGTTGCGCCTGGAAAACTGCATTTGCACACCACACATCGGCTATGTGGAACAAAACAACTACGAAAAGCTATTTGGCGCAGCTTTTGACAATGTCACCAACTTCATCAAGGGGACCCCGACCAACATTGTCAATCCCGGCGCCTTGCAGGTCAGACGCTAAGTACCACCCCCCAGGGGTGATCCGGTGTGCCCTTTCGGGGGAAGCAAATCGGCTGCATCAAACTCGATGAGATTGCCGGGCGGCTCAGAAAGATCAAGGTCGACTGCCGCTTCGCTGTGAGGAGCGTCTGCTTCAGTGGTCACCGTTCTGGCAGTACTGAAAGGTGAAAAACCAGTATCAAGCGCAGAGTCCATTCGCATGGCCACACCATGCAACATCAGCAAGTCACGAAAAGCCTCCAGATCGAACCCATGGGTAGCGCCACCACCGGATCTGCTGACCAAACACTCTTCGATGTAGGCAACTGCTTCTTCCGACGGCCAAAGCTGGACGAGGCGACGGCAGACATCGGGATAGGCTTCGAGGCCACTTCCACCATGGTTGAAACTGGCGTACTCCGGAATGCGCCCTGAAAAAATTGCATTGAACGCATTCCTGTAGTGGTCGTACCCCGCCTTGCGGCCCAGTGTATGCAGGACCTTCAACAGATCGAGATAGACCAGCGGATTGGCCTCGACACCCGCATCAATGTTTTCCGCCAATATGTCGACAGCTTCCTGGTGCTGCCCCAGGGTCATGAAGAATTCAGCTTGCTGCCGAATATCCAGCATTTCTTTCGTATTCACCGCTCGCAAAGTCGCTGTCATGCTGTCGGCGAAATCATGGTGCCCCAGTGCCCTGGATGCCATCACTGCCGGTGCGGCCCCGGGCCCGCTTACAAGCGGCATGCCGTCCTGACTCCCATCAGCGGGCGCCTCCCACGGGAGATCAATGTCAACCTCCGTCATTCCGGCAGCAAGCTTTGCTTCCACACCCACGGGCGGCACAGTGGAGGATGTTTCCGGTAGAACAGAATGACTCCACCCGCTGTCGGCTTGCGCAGGCGTCACCCCGCTGTCATGCGTCGCAACCCCAGCACGATCTGCCGAACCTCCATCACGCCACCAGGGCGGAGCACCCACATCAGCCCGTTGTCTGCGGGACCCCGCATAGACCCATCCGAGGCCGACCGCTAACAATGCGGTCAACAGTCCATAGACCAGCGGATTGGAATACCGCTCGGTTTCCGCCTTGTCCAGGCGACGCGTGAGCTCCTCCAGAATCTGCCGGTTCTTGGCTGTCACATCGTGCAAGCCTTTCAGATCCGACTCCATAGCCTGGCGGTGGCTTTGCGCACTCAGCACGTCTTGTGGTGTTGCGTTGAGTGATTGCCAAAGCGCCACCGCTTGTGCACGCTTCTGCAGGTCCTCCACGTCCCCCAACAAGAGTTCGTTGCTGAGCCTCAAAGTTGGATCGCGGTCGACCGTCAGGTCCACCGGGGCAAGCTTCAGACGGGGACGACTGGACGACGCCGTCCGGGTACTGACGCCGGGTTTTGGGTTGGTTGTCGGCGTCTGCTCCGACCCAAGACCTGCCTCCGTCAGGCCCACGCGCCTGGTTGCAGGCTTTGACCTTCCGGCTTGCGGCGCGTCCGCGACCTTGGCCTGAGTCGCTGATGCAGCAACAGTCGGCAAGGACCGTGTTGGCGCACTGGCATCGACCGGCTGCCGCGTCATCTCGGTGGCCAAATCGGCCAACAGCACGTAGCGCCGTGAGGTCTTGCCTTCACAACCGGCTCGCAGATACACGGTCACAACAGGTTCATCCACATTGGCCAGCGCACTGACATAAACGTTGGCCATTTGCGACTGGGATGACACATCGGTGGTCACGCCAACACGACTGGCATCCTGTTTGTTGTCACCATAAAAAACGTCCGCGTCAAAACACAACGCAGATGGACCTTCTCCGGACTCCAGCTGAATCGGAACGGTCAATTTGAGGGGTTGCCCGAGAAGCACTGCACCGCGTGCACGACCCAAGGTCAATGCCTGGCTACCGGCAGCAGCGCAAAAAACAGCAACTCCAAAAATCGTAAATATAAATTTTCTATGGGGTTTCATCTGTGCAGCAGATTTTCGCATATGCGACCTACGCCCCATGGCCCCTTCCGTGGGCCAGGGCAAGCAAGACGCGCAAGCGACAAAAACCGGCCCACGAAGCAGCCTCGCAGGTGACAATGGCGACGTCATATCCAACACACGCAGTCACCCAAAAGACAAGCCATGGACGAACCTATCCTTACTATTGACGAACGGTCAGCAATCAATGCCGGTCGCTGGTTTTCTTCCCTGTCTCCATCTCTAAAACACGACATTCTTCGATGCGCCTACGTCAAACGTCACAAAGACGGCGATCTGATTTCTGCCCGGGGCGAGCCGCCCGAGGACTGGATTGCCTGCGCAAAGGGGGCGGTTCGCGTGAGTTCCACGTCGATTTCTGGCAAGCAGATTACGCTGACCTATGTAGAGCCGGGGATCTGGTTTGGGGACGTTTCCATTTTCGACGGGGACCGACGCACCCACGACGCCTACGCCCATGGGGACACGACGATTCTGTGCGTTGCCAAGGCCGACTTCAAGAAGATTCTGGCTCTCCACGTCGAGCTGTACGAGGCCCTGTTGAGACTGCATGCACGGCGCATCCGTCAACTGTACGGATTGGTGGAGGACCTCAATACCCTGCCACTGCGCGCACGACTGGCCAAACAGTTGCTTCATCTGGTACGAAGCTACGGCGTCCCGTCACTCAGCGAAGCATCCGAAGTGCGCATCGGACTCCAACTGGCGCAGGAGGAGCTGGCCCAGTTGCTGGGTGCCTCGCGCCAACGGGTCAACCAGGAATTGAAGTCCATGGAACGCGACGGCGCGATCCGGATCGAGCAGGGTGGACTGGTCATCCGCGATCGCGTAGCCCTGATGCAGATCATTGATGCTGACAACTGACCCCACGACCCACACCAATCAAAACATCCATGAGTGAATTTGACCATTTCCTGGGCACACGGCCCGTGTCCGGACAGCACGCATTTGACCTTGATGCGTTAAGCACCTGGCTTGCGAAGAATTTGCCGGGCTTTGCCGGGCCGTTGAGCGTTGAAATGTTCAAAGGGGGGCAATCCAACCCCACGTACAAGCTGATAACGCCGAACAAAAGCTATGTGATGCGGGCCAAGCCTGGTCCGGTCGCCAAGCTGTTGCCATCGGCGCATGCCGTGGAGCGCGAATTCGCCGTCATGCGCGGATTGCAGGATACCGATGTTCCAGTGCCTCACATGTACTGCCTGTGCGAGGATGAGAGCATCATCGGCCGAGCGTTCTATGTCATGGAATTCATGCAGGGCCGGGTATTGTGGGACCAGTCGCTTCCGGGCATGGACCGCACGCAACGTGCCGCGATCTACAACGAAATGAATCGCGTCATCTCTGCACTGCACAAGGTCGATTACACGGCGCGCGGATTGGCCGGCTACGGCAAACCCGGCAATTATTTTGAACGCCAAATCGGTCGTTGGAGCAAGCAGTACACCGCGTCCATCACACAGCCCATTGCAGAGATGGACCAGCTCATGCAGTGGCTGCCCCAGAACATTCCGGACATGGCCAAAAATGAAAAAATGGTCAGCATTGTCCATGGCGACTACCGTTTGGACAACCTGATGTTCGACGCAGATCAACCGAAGGTTGTCGCCGTGCTGGACTGGGAGCTTTCTACCTTGGGCCATCCCCTTGCAGATTTCAGCTACCACTGCATGGCTTGGCATATCCCGCCGGGTTCTTTCCGCGGAATCGCCGGTCTGGATCTTGCCGCCCTAGGTATCCCCAGCGAGGATGAATACATTCGCCTGTACTGTGAGCGAACCGGCTTGGCAAATCCCGACCAACTCAAGGCGGACTGGAACTTCTACATGGCCTACAACATGTTCCGCATCGCGGCCATTTTGCAGGGCATCGCCAAGCGCGTAGAAGCCGGGACGGCATCGAGCGCCCAAGCGGTCAGTTCCGCCGCAGGCGCTCGGCCGCTGGCCCAAATGGCGTGGAAATTTGCCTGCGCCGCCTGACCTACACCCGTATTTTTTACACCAAACGACCGGAGATCCCATGGACTTTGACTACTCCCCCAAAACAAAAGACCTTCAAACCCGATTGCTTCGATTCATGGATGACCACATCTATCCATCCGAAGGCGCTTACCACGCGGAAATCGCGGCCAATACCGCTGCCGGCAAACGCTGGACGCCCCTGCAAACCATCGAAAATCTCAAACCCAAAGCCCAGGCAGCCGGTTTGTGGAATCTGTTTTTGCCGGTCGACAGCGCCCAGGCTTCGGGCTACGACGGTGCCGGCCTGACCAACCAGGAGTACGCACCCTTGGCGGAAATCATGGGCCGCGTGATGTGGTCCAGCGAAGTCTTCAACTGCTCGGCGCCGGACACCGGCAACATGGAAACCATCGCGCGCTATGGGTCTGCAGAAAACAAGGCACGCTGGCTCAAGCCTTTGCTGGAAGGCAAAATTCGCTCCGCATTTGCCATGACCGAGCCACAGGTCGCATCGAGTGACGCCACCAACATTGAAACCCGCATTGAACGCCAGGGCGATGACTACGTCATCAATGGCCGCAAATGGTGGACCTCAGGTGCCGGTGATCCCCGCTGCTCGGTCTACATCACCATGGGAAAAACCGACCCCGAAGCCCCCCGTCATTCACAGCAGAGCATGGTGCTGGTTCCCGCCAATACGCCGGGTATCACGGTGGTGCGCCCACTCAACGTATTTGGCTATGACGATGCTCCACACGGCCATATGGAAGTACTCTTCGAGGACGTTCGGGTACCGACGACGAATATATTGCTCGGAGAAGGCCGCGGATTTGAAATCGCCCAAGGACGCCTTGGCCCCGGCCGCATCCACCATTGCATGCGCCTGATAGGCCTGGCTGAACGCGCGCTGGAATTGATGTGCAGACGTGCTTCGTCACGTGTTGCCTTTGGCAAACCCATTGCTGCCCAAACGGTGACACAGGAACGCATTGCCGAGGCACGCTGCAAGATCGACATGGCACGCCTGTTAACCCTGAAAGCGGCCTGGATGATGGACATCGGGGGCAACAAATTTGCGAAGAACGAAATTGCCATGATCAAGGTCGTTGCACCCACCATGGCCTGCGACGTGATCGACTGGGCTATGCAGGTTCACGGTGGTGCAGGCATGTGCGACGATTTTCCGCTCGCCTACAGCTACACCAATGCCCGCACACTACGCTTCGCCGACGGCCCCGATGAAGTCCATCGCAACGCGATTGCCAAGGCCGAACTGGGCAAGTACAACCCCCGCCCCAAAGCGGCATGAGACTGGGGTCCAGACGCGCCGCACCCCTGGTCGTCGCGTCCGGATCACCAAGGGGCCTTGCTGGACCCGGACCAAAGTTCATTGAGATCCGCGAAGCGCCACTTCGCGGGATCTTCACGGCTGACAATTTTCTCGATTGTCCCGGATAGCGACAGATCAATCACTTCAGGAAGAATCCGCATATTTGACTTGGTGGAGTAGAAGACCTTTACCGATGGGGTCGTCAGTGACTTTCCAGTCTGTTCGACGACGACTCCAAGTCGCCCTGACGTGAGCTTCACCAATGAACCGATGGGATAGATGCCCAGGCTCTTCACAAAGGCCTGAAAAACTTTGCCATCGAAGTGCCCGTTGGCCCATTCGGCCATTTTGCGCAAAGACTCAGCTGGATCCCAGCCCGACTTGTAGGGACGATTGGAGGTGATGGCGTCGTACACGTCGCACACGGCTCCCATCTTCGCAAACAGGCTGATTTCGTCGGCTTTGAGGCCTTTGGGGTAGCCCGAACCATCGGTCTTTTCATGGTGGTGCAAGCAGACATCCAGCACCAACGGATCTACGTTGCGTCCCGTCAACAGCATGCGGTGCCCCTTAACAGGGTGGGTCTTGATAATATTGAATTCCGCCTCGGACAATTTGCCCGGTTTGTTCAAAACCTCCATGGGCATCAACGCCTTTCCCAAGTCGTGCATGAGTCCAGCCATGCCCGCCGTGCGGGTTTGTTCTTCATCCAGACCGAGTTGTTTGGCCAAGCCGACCATCATGGCGCACACCGCCACAGAGTGCATATACGTGTAGTCATCAACCGTCTTCAAACGTGCCAGACTGATAAGCGCCCCCGGGTTGCGGGCAACAGAATCCGAAATCTCTTCCACCAGTTGCTTCGCGCCACCAATATCGACCGACTTCCCCATGCGCGCTTCCTGGAACATGGAAATAACCGCTTGCTTGGATTGAAAACAGATCTTGGCGGCACGCTCCAGTTCCACACCTATGGAAACTGGTGCCAGTTCACGTCTCTCGGTGACCGCCTGTTGCAACTGCGCCTCAACCTGCGCTTCAGATTCGGCCTCGGACATCGCTGACTCGCCGTTGGCCACGTCCAGCCCCTTGTCGGCGTCAATCCATACCTCCTTGATGCTGCTGGCAAGGATGGTCTTTATGTCCTTGGGATCAACAATGACGAAACCGGTTCGCCAAAAGGGATGCTCCATCCACGAGCCGCAAAACTCCTTCAGGTGCATTCCCACCACCAGCTGATCGGAGCGGATCTTCTTAAGCATGCCGGCCAAACCTACATCCCAAACCCACACTCAATGCCGACACAAAGAAGTTCCAGATTTTCGGGAGCTTGAAAGGAGCCACGATTTTCTGGAGAAATCAGTGCAGATGTCGCGGCTTGCGGCCGCCGCCGTGGCCACCACCGTGGTTGCCTCCGGATCCGCTGGGTGGTTTCCCGAGGGCCAGGGAGCTAACCAACGCATCAAAACGTTGTGAGAAAAGCTTGTCGACTTCGCCGACAACACCGCTCAGCTCCGCCCCATCAAAATGACGCTCCATAAGGCTGATGACATCCTGCACGAGCAAGTCCCGCTGCACCTGCATGATGGCAGCCGGATTGGGGCCAACAAACAGCATTAGGAAGTCGTCTCTTGATTCAACGCCAGGCTGCCCCTCTTCTTCATCGAAGTCGGCATCGTAGAACGTTACTTCGATTGCTGCGCCCGCGTCCGCGACCTCATTCAGATTCATGCACAGTTCATCCAGCGCCTGGCGAAAATCATGGTCTCCAGCGACAGTCCAGCACATCTGAAGCATGTGGTCCTGGGCGTCAAATTTTATCCCTGGCTCGTCTTCGTAGGCGCTGTTGGCGCCGTCCGACAAAGAACGGGCACCGGCGTACTTCCACAGCGGCTTGAGCGCATCTTGCAACTGCTCAAACCGGACATCCGTACGCAAGGCGACCTGTCCATGGACATGGATTTCAAATGGAGCGTTATAGCGAGGCATAAGCTGAAGTGTATGAGGTGCCTACTAAATGGTGCCCGAGACCGGAATCGAACCGGTACGCCCGTTATTCACGAAGCGGCGGATTTTAAGTCTACATCCAAAGCAAACCCGCACGGACAAACACGAATTATCACCACAAACCACAAGCGCTAAGGCCCCATGGGTGCAATTGATGGTGATCAATTATTCTGATTTGTGTTGGCTTGCGCTCAGAGCTACGCACCACTTACGCACAGGTACAATGCCCGGAGAGCCTGAGTGGTGAAATAGGTAGACACATCGGACTTAGAAGAAGTTGAGCACCAGAAGGCGAAAGCATCTGTGTGAATCCCCTCAAATTCGGAGAAACCCCTGGACCCAAGTCCGAGGCAACGCCGAGCCAAGCCCAGCAGTGGGAAGGTGTAGAGACTAGACGGGGGGCACCTACCGCGGCAACGCTATGGTGAAGGCATAGTCCAGCGCACGAACAGCCCAAGCTGGCGGTGAAAGCCGTAGTGTGAAGAAAATCCGCC